>Ga0208357_1000029_pt1 | contig 100754 bp, 86 predicted proteins | sample NGESurdeep092012_6_FD_184487 | JGI IMG/M metagenome (GOLD analysis project Ga0208357, IMG submission 184487) | Arctic peat soil microbial communities from Barrow, Alaska - NGEE Surface sample F52-2 deep-092012 (SPAdes) | ecosystem: Environmental > Terrestrial > Soil > Wetlands > Peat ...
ACCAGGGCCAGCGTATCCAGCGCCAGTTCCACTACGGCCTCTTGGCCAGCTACTTCGCCTTCAACTTCGGTTGCATCCAGAGTTACGGTCGTGTTCATGAAGTACTCCTGTTAAAGTTAGAGAGTGCTGCGATTGAAAAAGGTTAAATTTATTAACAACTGTCAATGCCCCAAAAAACAAGTCGTGGCACAGCTTCAGAGGGAAAATTCAGAATTGGAAAAAAGGTTAAATTGATTAACAACTGTCAACGAGTGAGAGAGATACACGAAAATGCGACAAAAGTGTATAGGCGATTTGCACTAATTCACACTTTTACCCAAGCGCGCTGCCTCGGCTTTTGTTACGCTATACAAGCGTTGCAATGCCCCGCGGACGATGTTTTGGTGGTTCTCCCAGGGAAAACCGCGGGATTAGAATGAGAATGACCTAGGGGATTGGGATCATTTACGCGAACTCAATTCCCAAACTACGCATATTTGCGTGAGCACCATGCCTTCTTTGGAATCTGGGGCGACTGAATCCAGATGCGACCGCCCTGCGGACGCGGCCACCGTTGTTGCCATTTCACAACAGATTCAAGCCCTTTTTGGCCAGCATATATCCACAGCTGCGGCGCGGATGCGAGAGCTGTCGAGTCAACTCGACCTCATTGCGGACGATGCCGCTCCGGAAGCACTGGCCGCCACACTTCTTAACATCGCGTTCTGGCACTTTCACGCGACCACGGAGCCTCGCGCCGGAATGATCCCGGTCGAACGGGCTGTCGTGGTGGCGTCGCTGGCCAACAACCAGGATCTGTTGCGCAAGGCGCTGATGTTCAAGGGCTTGATCTGCGCCGACACAGGGGACTGTGGCATGGCGATCGAGTGTTACACGCAGGCGCTCGATATCGCGGAGAGAATCCAAGACCATCAAGCAGAAGCCGCCGTGTGGACCAATCTAGGCGCCGCATTGACCTATTCGGCGACCTACCATGACGCGATTCGTTGTTTCGAGCGTGCACTCGAAATCGCAGAAGGACTGACTGACGCACCCATTCGGGCGAGCCGACAGGCGTCCTTGACCAATATCGCGATTTGTTACCTTCATCTGGAAGAATTCCATCGCGGAGTCGAGATCCTTGAGCGCGCAGTCGCAGACTCTCCGGAGCCTTCTTCACCCTCTGAAGCGCTGCCGCGCGTTCTCCTCGAATATACGTTCACCCGCGTCTTGCTGATGGTTGGTGATATCGAGGGGGCCCGCAGCCGCGCCGCACTGGCGAAGAAATATTCCCAACTGGCCAACATGCCCCGCGCCGCGGTCGCAGCAGAAAATGCCGAAGGCCTGGTTGAAGTATTCATGGGAAATACCGATGTCGGTGTCTCTCGCCTGACTTTTTCTCTCGAACGAGCAAAAACTCTGAAAGCTGCCTATCGCGACACGTTGATCGCGCTGGTCATGGCTCACGAGAGAGCTAACCGGCCCGACACGGCGTCCGCTTATCAGAAACAATTGATGGTTCTCACGAGTAAGACCCTCGAAGAGAATGCGCTGTTTCACAACGCCTTGCACTTGAAGCGTTTGGACCGCCGGTTCGACCACGCGGGAGCGATCAATCTTGTCCTCGACCGCCGCTACGAAATATTGAAGCGTAAGGCTGTCGAACATACCCGCCTAGCCGAACGCACGGAAATGCTAGAACGCCTTGCGGTGACGGCTGAGTTACGCGATGACTCTACCGGCGAGCACTCGTATCGAGTGGGCCGGCTGGCCTCCATTTTGGCCAACGAATTTGGGCTTGACGAAGCCACGTGCCACATGATCGACCACGCAGGTCGACTGCACGACATTGGAAAAATCGGCATCCCCGACGGGATTCTCCTAAAGCCGGGGCGCCTCAGTACGTCCGAGCGTCATTTGATGGAAACGCATACGGTAATCGGGGCGGAACTTCTCGCCAAGAGCGATATGCCCGAACTTCAGATGGCCGAGCAGATCGCGCGCCATCATCACGAGCATTGGGTGGGGACTGGATATCCCTTCCGCATGGGCAACGAACACATTCCGATCGCGGCACGCATTACGGCATTGGCCGACGTGTTTGATGCGTTAACGCACGTACGCCCGTATAAACTGGCCTGGACCGTCGAAGATGCGCTCGCTGAAATCGGCCGGCTGCGCGGCCAGCAGTTCGACCCGGTCCTCACCGACCTCTTCATTCCGCTCATCTGGCGCCTGATGAAAGAGCATGAAGGTGATCTCGACAGATTCCTTGGGCAAGGCGCGCGCAGTTCGACCTATCTCCAGTCACGCGAGAAGATTTCCTTCGCACTGCATCGACCGCTCGGACGAACCGAAGCCAATAGTTGACGAAACCGAAGCCGTTGCCGGCCTCGTCGGCAACGGTTCTTGGCGAACCTTCGCGCTAGGCCAGTCCGCGCGCCAGATCGGCCCTGAGATCGCGTTCGTCCTCCAGGCCGATGGCAAGTCTTAAAAGACCTTCGCCGATTCCGGCCTTTTGTCGCACCTCCGCCGAGACACGTCCATGGGTGGTCGTGGCCGGATGTGTGATGGTGCTGCGCGTATCACCTAAGTTGGCGGTAATGGAGATCATTTTGCAATGATCAACCACGCGCCAGGCGTTGGCCCGCTTTTGCTCATCGGTTGCCCCCTTCAATTCGAAGCTCACCACGGCGCCGCCGCGGGTCTGCTGGCGCATCGCCAACGCATGCTGGGGGTGAGATACCAGCCCCGGATAATGGACTCGGTCTACGGCGGGATGTGACTTGAGCCAGCTTGCCAGAGCGTGGGAAGTAATGGACTGCCGTTCCATCCGTATCGCCAAAGTCTCTAGACCCTTTAGCAATATCCAGGCGTTAAACGGCGACAAGGAAGGTCCGGCCGTGCGCAAGATGGGTCCGATCCGATCCTGGATAAAGCTCTTCGAGCCCAGCACCGCCCCGCCGAGCACCCGCCCCTGACCATCGATGAATTTGGTCGCGGAATGAATCACGACATCCGCACCCAATGCGAAGGGCTTTTGCAAGGCCGGTGTACAAAAGCAATTGTCGACCACCAGCAGAGCCCCTACTTTCTCCGCCACGTTCTTTAGCGCCGTGATATCGGCGATCTCCATGAGGGGATTCGAAGGCGTCTCTACGTAAAACAGCTTGGTATTGGCATTGGAGGCTCTTAACCAAGCGCTCGGGTCGGTAGCGCTGACATAGCTCGTGGTAACCCCGAAGCGAGCCAGAATCGCATTGAACAACTGGACGGTGGCTCCGAAGATGCTGTGCGATGAAACGATATGATCGCCTGCCTTCAGAACACCCAAGCAGCAGGAAAGAATCGCACTCATACCGGTTGAGGTCGCCAGGCACGCTTCGGCACCCTCAAGGGCAGCCAGGCGGTCTTGAAACATCGCCACCGTCGGATTCGAAAAACGCGAATAGACAAAACCCTCGCCCTGGGCCTGGAAACGATGCGCGGCCTGGGCCGCGCTATCGAATACAAAACTCGAAGTGAGAAAAAGGGCTTCGGAATGTTCGCCGAAATCGCTACGCGTCGTACCCGCGCGCACCGCCAAGGTATCAAATTGCCAATCTGTATTCATGTTCACTCTGCAAAAAAAAATCCCGCTCAGCGATTGGGCTAAAGCGGGTTGCAGGAGTCTGCGCGCACTTTAGCGGAATTTGTTAAGCGCCCGCAAGCGGTTCAAATCGGCGCATGGGAGTATTTTGTGCCGTGCAAGGGAACACGTCAAGGGGCAGCGCTGGCCACGCACCGATCACCCCTTTGCACGCAGACCGCGGGCGATGTACGTCCACGGAACAATCCGAATCAAATCCGAGCGCGATTCTCACGAAGCGCACGCCCGTTCATTCACGAACGCCTGGATCACATCGGACTCGATGATCTGCACCCCCATGGCCGCGGGCTGTGTGAGTCCACGCACCAAAGCGCGTGCCACGGCAGAAGCGGCGACCGGGCGCCAGCGCGCGGGAATAAATGGGGCAAGAGGTTGCAGCAGCACCAAAGCCAGGCCTTCGCCGGATCGACGAGGTTGCCCCAGGCGCGCGCGCTCGCCCGTTATCAGAGAGGGTCGTGCAATGGCCGTGACCGAAAACCCCAACGAGACGATATCGCGCTCGGCTTGTGCCTTGACGCGGCTGTAGAAAACCGGCGAGCGCAAGCTCGTCCCTCCCGCACTGACCAGCCCGCAGCGACTCGCACCAGCACGCAGGGCAGCCCGCGCCACCTCCATCACGTAGGTGTAATCGACCAAGCGAAAGGCATCGCGCGAGCCTGCGGCCTTCTGTGTTGTACCGAGACAGCAGTAGACGTCGTCGATATGGGGCAGTGCAAGAGCATCCAGGCGGTTGAAATCGACGACGCGCGCCGTGACGCGCGGGTAATCCAGCGCCAGCGGTCGGCGCGCAATAACGTGAATCTCGCCATAAAGGGGATCGGCGACTAACTCGTCGAGCACCGCCCGCCCAACCAGACCCGAGGCCCCGGCCACAAGAGCGCTGCGCGGATTCATGGAAGTGGCGGCCGACGGGTCATGATCGAGGCCTCGAACCTTTGAGCTCAATCCCCAACGAGATTGAGGTTGAGCTGCGAGCGGACTTCGTCGCCCTCGGTGCCGGCATGCAAGCGCGCAAACTCGACGCGGTCGAGGTATTCCGGCGTGATATCGCCCGTGATATAGACGCCATCGAAACACGAGGCATCGAAGTTGGTGATGGCAGGCTGGACGTCACGAACCGACTGCTTCATGTCGGGGATGCTCTGGTAAACCAGCGCGTCGGCGCCGATCGCCTCTTGAATTTCCTCGTCGCTTCGACCGTACGCGATGAGTTCGTTCCGGGTCGGCATATCAATGCCATAAACATTCGGAAACCGCACGGGCGGCGCAGCGGATGCGAAATACACTCGATTCGCTCCCGACTCTCGTGCCATTTGGACGATCTGATTGCTCGTCGTGCCGCGCACGATCGAATCGTCGACGAGCAGGACATTTTTTCCTTTGAATTCAACGCCAATGGGATTGAGCTTTTGGCGAACGGATTTTTTTCGGACTGCCTGCCCCGGCATAATGAAGGTGCGGCCCACGTAGCGATTCTTGATGAAACCTTCCCGATATTCCAAATTCAGCTTCATGGCCAGCTGCATCGCAGCCGGCCGGCTGGAGTCTGGAATGGGCATTACGACGTCGATATCGCCGAGCCGTAATTCCCGGTGCACCGTTTCCGACAGATATTCGCCCATACGAAGGCGCGCCGCATAAACCGACACACCGTCCATGAGCGAATCGGGTCGCGCCAGATAAACGTACTCGAAAATACAGGGATTCAAACTCGGATTTTGCGCGCATTGCTGCGCATGGAAATTGCCGTCGACATCGACGAAGATGGCTTCGCCCGGGGCGACATCCCGCATCAGCTCGAACCCTTGGCCTTGGAGCACGACCGACTCCGATGCCATCAGGTAATCCCACCCGTGATCCGTCTCGGCGCGGCCGATGACCAAGGGGCGAATGCCGTAGGGATCGCGAAACGCCAATACCCCATAGCCCGCGATTTGCGAAACCACGGCATAGGACCCTCGGACTCGCTGGTGCAGCCCCGCAACCGCCTTGAACACCGCGGCGGCGTCGAGCGAGTAACCCGCCGTGGCCATTTGCAATTCGTGCGCGAGAACATTCAACAAGACTTCGGAGTCCGATTCGGTATTGATATGGCGCCGATCGATGCGATACATCTCGTCTTTAAGCTGTTCCCAATTGGTCAGATTGCCGTTGTGGGCCAAGGTGATCCCAAAGGGCGCGTTGACATAGAACGGCTGTGCTTCCTGCGCATTGCCGGCCGATCCCGCTGTCGGATAACGCACTTGGGCGATCCCCATCGTACCCGGCAGATCTCGCATATTGCGGGTCCGAAACACGTCTCGCACCAGACCCGAACCCTTGTACATATTGAAGGTCTTCCCAAGGCCCGTCGCGATGCCCGCGGCGTCCTGACCGCGATGCTGCAACAGCAGTAGGCTGTCGTAGAGCAGTTGATTGACGGGGCTGTGGGCGACGACACCGACGATACCGCACATAGATCACTTCTTTCTTCGAATCAAATTTCAATAGTGCACGTAGCGGGCCCAGGTATCGGGAAGATAGGGCTTCATGGCATGCACCGCGCGTTCGGCCATCGGTGCGAGCAATGCATGCCGCCAAAACGGCTGCTTTGGCATTGCGCTCCAACCAGCCAGAATCACCAGAAAAAGCACGATGACCACGCCACGCACCAAACCGAACACGGCGCCCATTCCGCGGTCTGCCGCGGTAAGACCCGCGCCACGAATCAGAAGCGCGACCGCCGAAGCGATCAAACCTCCCAGAAATAGCGTGCCGACCCAAAGAATAATAAACCCGACAATAAGCCGTAACGGGTCACCCGGAATCGCCGCCGGAAGAAGTGCGGCCATGTCCCGAGCCCACAGACTTGCAACGACGAACGCCGCGATCCATGCCAACAGGGAAAGAATTTCCCGCATCAGCCCCCGCATCAGGCTAATGACGATCGAGGCCGCCAGAATCGAGAGCGCGACGTAGTCAAACAGCGTCATAGCGGCCGGTCATTCTGTCGCCAAGAAGCCGGAATCGTCGTCTCAATCAATGCTCAAGCGGCATCACCGATCCATTTAATCCGAGGCCATGCGCCTTCTCGCGCGCCTTCTCGGCGGCCTCGCGTGACGCGTACGGGCCCAAGCGGACCCGCGTGCGCGTTCCCTCGGGCGTGCTGGAGGCTTCGGTAAAGCTCTTTAGACCCGCCGCGCTCAGTTTGGTGCGCAATTCAGTCGCCTTCGAGGCGCTCGCAAACGCGCCGACCTGGACCACATAACCGCTAGGCGCCGCCGACTCCTTGGGTGTGGGGGCGATATCCTTACCTTCAAGGGCGGCAAGCGCCCGCGGATCATTCGTTCTACCGGCCGCACCGCCCGTATCTTGGGGCCGGACAGGCAATGCCGTGGCAACCTGCGCGGGCGGCCTTTCCGACACCTTCTGAACCGGCTTGTCTGACGGTTTTTCGGATTCTTTTTTCGCGGCCTCGTGCGTGCCGCTCACGACGGTCGGAACTGGCGCCGCGGACGGACTCGCCCCCGCGGGTGCGGCACCGGAACTCGGAGATTGGGAAACCGTGTCGGACGCGGCTGGCGTGCCTGGATAGGCTGTGCCTGGGATTTTTGGGGTAAAAGGGGTGTCCTTATCGGGCAAATCGACCGAGAGCTCCTGGGTCGGCGCCTTGGGCTCGGAATCGAGCACCATGGGCAAAAAAACGACCGCGCCGATCACCAGCGCCACGGCTCCCAACAGACGTCTGCGGGCGCGCTTTTTGACCTCCAGAGCGGGGTCGAACGCGTCGCCATCGTCCTCATCAATAGCCCCTGCAGCGCGACGCATCGAGGAGCGTCTGCCAACCTGCGCCGCTGCTTCGGTTTGGTCTTGCTTGCGCGAAAAAAAACCCATTCGCAGACCTATAGACTCATTGGAGGTGCGGGGCGCGCGCTTGCATCACTGCCGCCACGGTATAGAACGATCCGAACACGACAATTCTATCATTCTCGCCCGCGTTGCTTAGAAGCGCTTGCCATGCCTGCCCCGGATCGGCGAATGTAGTCATGGTTTGCTGCGGCGGATTCGGCGTAAAGCCGCTGGCCGAAACGGCCGCCGACAGGGTCTGGGGCGTGGCCGAACGCGGGCTGGGCAATGCGGTCAAGAACCAGTGGTCGATGCGACCGGCCATGCGCGCTACGATTCCTTCGATATCCTTGTCCTTCATAGCCCCGAATAGAGCGAACGTGTAAGGAAAAAAGCCCATCGTGTCCAGGCTATAGGCGAGCGCGGCAGCCGCGTGCGGATTGTGCGCCACATCCAAGACGACCACGGGTCGTCCCGGAAGAACTTGAAACCGGCCCGGCAATTCGACTCCCAACAAACCCGAACGAACGGCTTGTTGGCTGACCGGCAGCGCGGGCCGAAGCGCCTCGAGTGCGGCCAGAGCCGCAGACGCATTTAGCAACTGATTGGCACCTCGCAAGGCCGGATAAGGAAGACTTGCGCGCCTGACCCCGCGCCCCGCGAAACTCCATTGCAGCTTTTCTCCCGAATAATTGAAATCGCGCCCGAAGCGCCACAGATCCGCGCCTGTCGCGCCGGCATGGTCCACCAGAGATTGTGGCGGCTCCGGATCCGCGCAGATGGCGGGCCTGCCGGGCCTGAAGATACCGGCCTTTTCATATCCGATCGCATCGCGCGTGGCGCCCAAAAACTCCACATGATCGATATCAATGCAGGTGACGATGGCACAATCCGCGTCAATAAGATTGACGGTGTCGAGTCGGCCGCCCAGACCCACTTCCAGGATCACCACGTCAAGTGCTGTGGCGGCCAGCAGATGCAAGATCGCTAGCGTCGTGAACTCGTAATAGGTCAATTCGACCGCGGGCAACACTTTCGTCCGGGCTTTCTCGACCGCCTCGAAATGCGCCGTCAAAACCTCGTCCGTTACCATCGCGCCGTTGATACGCGCGCGCTCATTAAAGACCAGAAAATGCGGCTTGATGTAGAGGCCGACGCGAAAGCCCGCCGCAAGCAAGATGGATTCGAGCATCGCGCAGGTCGAGCCTTTGCCATTGGTCCCGGCGACCGTAATGACGGGAACAGCGAACTGCAGGTTCAGATGGTCGGCCACCTCGCGCGAGCGCTCCAACCCCAACTCGATGGACTCGGGGTGTAGCGACTCAATGTATGCGAGCCAGTCGGCAACGCTTTTGTGAAGACTCATAGGGCGCCTAGGAACGCATGAAGACCGGCGCATCCGGGACTCGGAACCCGAGCCGGAAAAAAGTGAGACGTTTCAGATTGCGTCGGGACCCATCTCGCCGGTACGAATCCGGATGACCTGCTCGACCGGCGAGACAAAAATCTTGCCGTCCCCGATTTTTCCGGTGCGCGCAGAGTTGACGATCGCCTCGATCGTGCGCTGCAAGGCGTCATCGTCGACAATCACCTCGATTTTGACCTTCGGCAGAAAGTCGACCGCATACTCGGCCCCCCGATAGAGTTCCGTGTGGCCTTTCTGACGCCCGAACCCCTTGACCTCGGTCACGGTCAGGCCCGTGATTCCGACCGCTGCCATGCCTTCCCGAACCTCGTCGAGTTTGAATGGTTTGATAATCGCTGTGACGCGTTTCATGGCTTTTCCTTATTCCTTAAAACGATTGGTTATAGGATACCGCCAGTCACGGCCAAACGCCCGATGGGTCACGCGAATGCCGACGGGCGCCTGGCGGCGCTTGTATTCGTTGGTCTTGATGAGGTGCAAAACATGCTCGACGTCCGCTTTCGGAAATCCCTCCGCCACGATCTGGGCGGTGCTCTTTCCCTCCTCCATGTAACGAGCGATGATCCCGTCGAGCACTTCGTAAGGTGGCAGGGAATCCTGGTCGGTCTGGTTAGCCCTCAGTTCGGCCGAGGGCGCGCGGCTAAGAATGCGCGCGGGAATGATATCGCGCAGCACGTAGCCGGGGGCCTGGTTGCGCCAAACGCACAGGCGATAGACCAACGTCTTCAAAATATCCTTGATCACGGCGAACCCGCCGGCCATGTCGCCATAAAGCGTGCAGTAGCCTGTCGCCATCTCGCTCTTGTTACCCGTGGTCAAGACGATATGGCCGGTTTTGTTGGAAAGCGCCATCAAGAGCGTGCCACGCACACGCGCCTGGATATTTTCCTCGGTCGCGTCTTCGACTAGGCCTTTGAATTGACCAGAGAGAGCGCCTCGAAACGCATCGAACATCGGTTCAATCCCGATTTCGTCATAACGCACACCGAGGCGCTGGACCATATCGCGCGCATCGATCCAGGAAATTTCGGCAGTGTAGGGAGAAGGCATCATAATCGCGCGAACTTTTTCTGAGCCCAGAGCGTCGACGGCCACCGCGAGGGTGAGCGCGGAGTCAACTCCGCCCGACAGGCCGATGATCGCACCTGGAAAACCGTTTTTCCCGACGTAATCGCGCACCCCCAAGACGAGTGCCCGATACACCTGTTCCTCGAGCGATGTCTCGGGGGCGAGAGCCACCGCGACCGGCACTCCTTTCACAAACTGCACCAACTCCAACGCTTCCTCGAACAGGGGCAGGCTCTGGACCAGGTCGCCTTTCGCGTTCAGTACAAAAGATCCCCCATCAAAGACCAGCTCGTCTTGGCCCCCGACCAAATTGGCATACACCAATGCCAAGCCCGCGACGGTCACGTTCTCGCGCATCACTTCGATGCGCTGGTGCTGCTTTCCCATATGGTAGGGCGAACCGTTGGGCACCAAGAGAACCTGCGCGCCCGCCGCGCGCGCCGCCTCAGGTGCATAGCGGAACCAGGTATCTTCGCAAATATTGATGCCAAAGCGCACCCCTTTGACCTCGAATACGTAGGGGCGATTGTCGAGCGTGAAGTAGCGTTGCTCGTCGAACACGTCGTAGTTGGGTAAGTCGTGCTTGTGATACGTGCCCCAAATTGCGCCATCCCGAAGCACCGAGACGGCATTGTAGAAACGCCCATGGGATTCGGCGGGATGTCCGACGACGACATATAGGCCGGGTAATGACCGGGTGCGATTGGCCAATCCCTCGAGCGCGTCTGCCGTTCTCGCATACAATGAGGGTCGAAGCAGAAGATCTTCCGGCGGATAGCCCAAAAGGGACAGCTCCGGCGTTACGAGGATATCCGCTCCGAGGGCTGCGGCACGCTCGGCATATGCCAAAATCTTTGCAGAATTCCCTTCGAGATCGCCCACGATGCAATTAATCTGCGCGATCGCTACCTGAACGCTGTTTGGGGTCACCGAAGTCATCGCTGGCATCATGTCTGACCGAGCCTTTCCTAGCTACCGACCCGGCGTGGGTGGCTCATGAACGCCCCGATCACAAAATCATCAGGTTCCAATTATCGCACGCGTCTCATCGCCGATCTGGCCGAGATCGGCCAGACGCGCTGGGATGAACTTGCACTGCGAGGACCTCACGCCTCGCCGTTTTTGCGATTCTCCTTTCTCAACGCCCTGCATGACACGGGCTGCGCATCGCAGCGTACCGGATGGGAACCTCAATATCTGACCCTTTGGCGCGAGCAGCAATTGGTCGCCGCAGCGCCCCTGTACCGCAAGGCCCATTCCTACGGCGAATACGTTTTTGACTGGGCTTGGGCTGCCGCCTACGAACAAGCAGGGCTCGACTACTACCCCAAGCTTTTATGCGCGATTCCCTTTACACCGGTGTCCGGCACCCGCCTCCTGGCGCAAGATGAGGACGCCCGCAACGCGCTCGCACATGGCCTCGTGGCGCTCGCGCGGGCCGAAGGTTTGTCGTCACTGCATGTGCTCTACCCGACCGAGGCCGAAGCGCAGATCCTGGCCGATTGCGGCATGATGCTGCGCGACGGCGTGCAATTTCACTGGACCAATGCCGGCTATACCTCGTTCGAAGGATTTCTCGCAACGCTCGAACGAAAAAAGCGCAAGAATATCCGTGCCGAACGCAAACGGGTAGCCGCCGCTGGCGTCACCCTGGCGCGCGTGCGCGGTGATGCGATCACCGATAGGCATTGGCAGTTTTTTTGGCGCTGTTACCAAAACACCTATCGCGCCCACTGTTCCACGCCCTATCTGAATCAGGAATTCTTTCGGCGCATCGGCGCGCAAATGCCCGAGAATCTCCTTCTTGTCATCGCAGAGCGCGAAGCGCAGCCTATCGCCTGCTCGCTCGTGGTGATTAGCGCCGACACCCTGTATGGCCGCTATTGGGGTGAAGTCGAGCATGTGCCGTGTTTGCATTTCGAATGCGCCTACTATCAACCTCTCGAATTTTGCATCGAACAAGGCCTGTCGGCGTTCGAGGGCGGAGCCCAGGGTGAACACAAGATGGCGCGTGGCTTTCTCCCGGTCCGAACGCGGTCGGCGCACTGGCTTGCCCATCCCGCCTTTTCTGACACGGTCGAACGATTTCTCGAACGGGAATCCATGGGGGTAGACGGTTATATCGGTGAACTGAACGAGCACAACCCGTTCAAGCCAGATCCGATTGGCGAGCCACCCCGGTGAGCATCGCCCACGTCCTCTTGGCGCTGCTGGTGATTCTCATCTGGGGTTTTAATTTTGTCGTCGTGAAGGTCGGCCTGGCGAGTCTGCCGCCCCTCCTGTTCTCGGGTCTGCGCTTTCTCTTTGCTGCATTTCCCCTGGTATTTTTCGTGCGCCGCCCGAAAATCCCCCTGCGCCAGCTCGCCGCCTACGGCTTAATCCAGTTCACACTCCAATTCGCGCTTCTGTTTGGCGGCATGAGGATGGGAATGACGGCCGGGCTGTCCTCACTCGTGATTCAACTTCAGGCATTTTTTACCGTGGGACTGGCGGTCGCGTTGCTGCACGAGCGGCCACGGCCGGTGCAGGTCATCGGCGGGTTGATCGGTCTGGGCGGCATGTTGCTGGTGGGCTTGCATATCGAATCCCGGACCACGCTCGTCGGTTTCTCCATGGTCATAGGTGCCGGCGCAGCCTGGGCCTGTGCCAACATTCTGGCCAAACGGATGGGCCCCCTCGACGCCCTCGCCCTAGTTGGCTGGGCGAGTTTGATTGCCGCCCCTCCTTTGTTCGTGTTGTCCTATGCGCTCGAGGGTCCTGCGGCGATCCATGCGGCGTTATCGAATCTCGACTGGAAGAGTTGGCTTGCGATTCTGTTTCAGTCCTATCCCAACACCATCTTCGGTTTTGGCATCTGGGCTTTCCTGATCCGACGTTATCCCGCGGCAACCGTAGCGCCCTTCAGTCTTCTCATCCCTGTGGTCGGCATGCTGAGCGGGGTGCTTGTCCTCCATGAGCCATTGTCTGGTTGGACGATTGTCGCAGGTGCGTTGATATTGTTCGGGCTGGCACTGAACCAATGGGGTGGACGATCCCGGGCGCCGGTGCGCGCTTGACGCCTAGCGCCCTTCTGGCGCTGCCCGATGCCTATTTGGAATGCTCGAAGCGCTCGACTCCCGATAGGATGTTTTGACGCGCGGCCTCCGGCCCGCTCCAGCCTTCGACCTTCACCCACTTCCCTTTTTCGAGATCCTTGTAGTGCTCAAAAAAATGGCGAATCTGGACCAGGCGTTCGGGCGCGATGTCTTCCGGCTTTTTCCAGTGCTTGTACCAGGGCAGGATCTTGTCGATCGGCACGGCCAGAATCTTCGCATCTTCTCCGGCTTCGTCGGACATGCGAAGCATCCCGATCGGTCGGCAGCGCACGACCACGCCGTGGACCAGCGGGAAAGGCGTGATGACGAGCACATCGACGGGATCGCCATCTTCGGATAACGTCTTCGGAATGTAGCCATAGTTGCACGGGTAGTGCATCGCGGCACCCATGAAACGATCGACGTAGAGCGTGCCGGTCTCTTTGTCGACTTCGTACTTGATCGGATCGGCATTCATCGGAATCTCGACGATCACATTGAAGTCATTGGGAATATCCCGCCCTGCAGGTACTTTCTCGAAAGCCATGATCTGAAGCCTGAAACTTTGAAAGGAGTCACCATTATAGCGGCTCATGCTGCGTCGCAGCATGGCGGCCGCGACCGCGCTGCCCATCCCAAGTCCGATTGCTGTACCGGGCGCGAGGACGTACTAGACCTCGTTGCGCGCGTGGCCCGGTGGTTCCAGAGGAGATATGCTTTGGAACAGTGCTGCCTCACGGAAATGCGTCGCAGCCTCTTCCTTGTCGCCGATCGACTCGAACATGCGAGCCATCTCGAGATGAACGCGGCCCGCAAGCGAGGTATCCCGGTCATCCGACAGCGCTCCATTCAGATAAATCTGCGCCTTGCCCCAAAGCCCAGCGCGAACGCATAGCATGCCAAGCGCGTACTGTAGCGAAGCATCGCCAGGATGAGACGCGAGCCAACGCTCGGCGCGCTCGATCTGCGAATTGCTGTTTTCCTCGACGCAATGACCGAACTCCTCAACCAGGCGCGCATCCCAGACCTGGGCTAAGGCCGGCTCGAGGATCATGCGGGCTTGATAGCCGAGCTGTGCACGATTGAACGCCTGAGCACCCGCAAGTGCTATATCCGGCACTCGGCGATCGGCTTGGGGCACGTCTTGCCAGAATGCGATGAGCGAATAGCCGTCACTCGTTCGGGCATCCAAAAGCGCGCGATAAGCGACAATTTTGATCTGATGCGCGGCGGCGGGATGAATCGCATCGCGCTTATTGAGCATGCGCAAGAGACGCAGCACTTCATCCCATTGCGCCGCATACTGATTTGCCTTTAACGCCAGGCGTAGCGATTGGATGTGCCGGGCCCCGGCCGCGTGCAGCTGTCTGACGACATCGAGCGCGCGCGTGCTATCGCGCGCATCGACTAAGCATTCGGCCTCGGTCATGAGACGCGCGGTCCGCAGCCCCCCGGTGGAATCCGCACGACGCAGCCATTCATCGCGGCGCGTGAATTCCGACATCCGGTGCGCCGCGCGCGCGCCCACCAGAGAGGAGAGTCCAGCTGCTTCGGGTAATTCCTGCGCTTCTTGTGCCTGCTTTTCGGCGTGTCCATATCGCCCTTCGAAGTAGGCCTGTAGCGCACCCCGCAATGCGCGATAAGCGCGCTTCTCGCGCTGACGCAAGCGGTATTGGGCGACACGCTGCGGCAACTGGATCGTATTGCGGATCAATCGCAACGCCGCGTAGAGAACCGCAAAGAATAAAATGGCAAAACCGACGAAAAGATTCAGCGAAAGATCGATCCGATAAGGCGGGTAGAAAAACACGACATTGCCTGGATCGAAGCGCGCCGACAGCGCCACCCCCACAGCTGCGGCGAAAAGCACGATGATGATGAAAAAAATGCGCATCAAGAATGTCTAAGTGCTAGTGCCGCGGCCGCGTTTTGAAGTTGCGTACGGCCGTCAAACTGTCCGAGAGGGTGGGAAGCTCCACCACGGTATTGCTGGTCTCGACCTGACGCAAGACCGCCAGCGCGGTCACGGTCTGACGCGCGTGCGTGTCAAAGTACTTCTGCAACATCTCTTCGGCATGCAGGAGGTCCGAGCGGTAAATGGCCTCTTGTCGGCCGAGCAGGGCCAAGCGTGCGTTGAGCAGACGCAGCTTCAGGTTTTCCCGCACGAAGTATGACTGGGCAGGCGTCAGCAACAAGGCGTCGGGCTGATCGACCTCGCGCACGCGAACCAATTGTTGAAACTCTTGCCACGCTTGGGCCGTCCCATAGCGCCATGTGTCCTGGATGCGCTCCCACCACGACGGCGGTCCCACTTGGATCCGCCCTTGGCGGTACGCGTCCGGTTTCGGTCTGCGCTCGACGGGTTGGGAATCAAGTCTAGGCGTCGGCGCCGACTTCGCATCGGACCACAACGGCAAAGTGTCGACCATGCTCACTAAGCTGTCGATACGCAAGGCGTTACCGGCCAGATCGACTGGTGGCAGCGCGCGCAGACGGTCGAGATCGCGGGCAATGACGCGGCGCAGGGGAATGAACTGGGGACGATCGGCGCGCGCGAGGTCGTCGTCTGCGTCCTGAAGGGCAAAGATCGCACCCTGGACGTTGCCGGCCAGCTGCAACTGCTGCGACGCGACCGAAATGATCTGCTCGACTTCAGCCAGAACCCAATCGTCGCGCGTGCGAGAGAGGTCCGAATACAGCTGCTCGAGCGAAGCTTGCTCGCTTTGGGAGTCAGCCAACTTCGATTCGACCAAGCCAAGTCGAGCCTGCATCGAATTGACCTGCTCCTGCGCCTGCTTGGCCAACACGCGGGATTCGCTGCCTATCACATCAGAACCCTGAATACGCCGCGCCAGTTCGCGCTCGGTCGATGCGAGTCGCGCGTGATTAAACCACCACAACGCGCACGAAAGCAGCCCCAGAAACAAGGCCGCCAGGGCGATCCATTGCGAAGAGCGACTGCGAGGCGCGGCAGACACCCCCGGCCCCTGGAGTGTGGATAAATCACTCGACGCGGCCGAGCCGGGAGGAGGAGCGGGGATGGGCGAAGCGGTCTCCATGGAAGGCGCACATCGAGGGCGCAAAACGAATCCCTTATTCTAACGCGCGCACGATATTCGAGTCGCCGGCACGGCTCAAAACAACATTCGTAAAGCCCCGCCCTGTTGCATTTTCGGCAATGCGCTGGTGCGGGACGATGAGACGCTGTGCCCGCAGCCACCCAGCCGCGCGCTCGCCGCCTTCGCCTTCGAGCAAAGTCACAAGGTTTGCCAACCCTTCGGAACTCGTGACCACTACTTGTGCCGCCTGTTGGTTTTCGTAGAGCACGCGCATCTTCTCCAGCAAAGCCCGACCCGGCACAGGTAAGGTGCGCTTATAACTTTCCACGCCTTGAACTTCGATTCCTTCGGCCTCGAGCCGGCGAGCCAGCCAAGGGCGGCCGCCGTTGCCCTTGATCAGGAGGACCGGGCCGGGCCCCAAACGCGCCAGATCCAACTCGGCGAACAAGCTCTCGGAATCGAAGCGCGTCTGCTTATCGTTGCCGTGGTGACCCGGACAGATCACCTCATACCGCGGTGGCGCGATACCCGAGCGCGCCAAGGCGTCGCGGCTGCCCGGTCCCATCACGGCCAGCGGCAAATTATCTGGCCAGGGTGCATTCATGCACGCCAATGCATGTTCGATCGCGTTCGGACTCACGAAGATCACCAGGCGAAAGCGATCCAGGCGGCCCAGGGCCGTACAGAGCGGCTCGGCATCGTCCACCGGACCAATCGCGATTGCCGGGAAGACGAAAGTATCGAATCCGCGCGCTCGGGCTGCGTTTTCCAGAGCGCCGGCCTGGACGCTCGGGCGCGTGATGATGACGATGCTCATGACAGGTGGCCCCGGCTGCGTTCTAGCGCAATAGCGCGAGCGCTCCGTCGCCTTCAAGTTCGAGCGCTACCGCCTGTCCGAGATCTTCCGGACGTTCGGCCGGCCCCGAGCGCTGGGCGCGCACGAGCGCAGTGCCATCCGCACGGGCCACCAATGCGGCCAGCGATAGCTGATGATCCGGTCCGTAGGTCGCATAAGCCGCAAGCGGCACGCTGCAATTGCCGCCCAATCCTCGCGAAACCGCACGCTCGGCACGCACGCATGCCGCGCTTTGGACATCATGAAGGCCGGCCAACAACGGCACGAGTTCAGGCCGATCGACACAAATCTCGATGCCCAAGGCCCCTTGACCCGGCGCAGGCAAACATTCCGAGGGATCGAGCAAAGTCCGTACCCGATCGCCCAACCCCAATCGAGTCAGCCCCGCCGCAGCGAGAATGATGGCATCGAATCCGCCGCCATCGAGCTTGGCCAGGCGACTGTCGAGGTTCCCGCGCAAAGGCTCGATGCGGATCCGGGGGTAGCGCGCCCGAATCTGGGCTTCCCGGCGCAGGGACGAGGTGCCGAGCACCGCACCATCCGGCAAATCCGCCAGACTCGCGTAGCGCGTCGAGATGAATGCGTCGCGCGCGTCTTCGCGCGCGAGCACCGCTGCCAGCGTAAACTCGGGCTCGAGCGCCATCGGAACATCCTTTAGCGAATGCACCGCGAGGTCGCACCGGCCTTCCAGGAGCGCGCGCTCAAGTTCCTTGATAAATAAACCCTTGCCGCCGAGTTTCGAGAGCGACCGGTCCAGAATCTGGTCGCCGCGCGTGGTCATCGCCTCGATGCGCACGGCGCAATCCGGATAGTGTTTTTGCAGCCAGCGCCGCACATGCTCGGACTGCCATATCGCCAGACGGCTCGCGCGTGAGGCGATCACAAGCCGCGCCGGCGGACGCACCAAAAAAGTCGAATCGGAGGAAGTCATTGGGGTGGATTCAGTGCCACTATCCTAGCGCCTCTGGCAAGAAATCCCTGGCCACACGCAGAACCGAATCATTCGCGCATGCCTTGGCGCCGCGCACGAGTCTAGCATGCGCGTCTCGCCGAAACGACCCGCTTGCGTGATCACTTAACGTCGGAGCAGTCCCTTGATCACCGGCCACTGACGCCGGCTCACAGGCAAACGTTCACTGATGCCGCGCAGCACCACTTCCCAATGCGGATCGCTGCCCAAATCCTCGTCACCGGCATTTTCGACGCGCTCCGAACCCGTGATGGCATCTCGCGCCACCAGCGCGTTACGGTGCACCCGCACAAATCCCGCTGCAAATTCCTCCTCCAGCGCAACGAGCGATTCTTCGGTCAGATATTGCCGTTCAGCGGTACGGATCGTGACGTACTTCAATTCGGCCTTCAGGTAGAGGATGTCGGCCACCGATATCAAAATCACACGTCCGCGCTCATGCACGCTCAAGAACTGCCGTCCACGCGGGCTGGCTTGCCGCGCCGCTGCCGAAATTGAAGCCGTCTGCGGTGCCGTGAGTCGCAGCACGCGCTGCAAGGTCTCCAGCAGTTTTTGCGCGCGCACCGGTTTGACAAGATAATCGAGCGCATGCACTTCAAACGCCTTCAACGCGAAGATATCGAATGCCGTCACGAACACCACCGCCGGCGGTAACGGCAACGACCCCACATGCCGCGCAAGCTCTATGCCGTTCATAACCGGCATCTGCACATCGACCAACAGGATGTCAGCGCCCTGGCTGGACAGGAATGCCAACGCTTCAGGGCCATCGGCCGCCTCGCCCGCCAAAGTATGGGGAAAGTCGGGCGCAATGTCGCCGAGAATTGCCGCGAGACGGGCGCGTGCCGGCGCCTCGTCATCGACCACGAGAATGCGCGGCACGCCGGGCGCCGCCACATCATGGCTCGGATCGGTCTCAGTGACGATGGCTCACCTCTGCATAAAAGGCAGACGCAATCGGAGTTCGAAGCGGCCGTCGCGCACTGCCGTCACGAGCTGGGCCTCCAGATCATGCAAGAGCAGCAGGCGTTGCCGCACGTTATCCAACCCGATCTGATTGCCATGACGCGCTTGCCCGGTGCCCAGCCACGGATTGACGATCAGAATATCAACGAAACTCCCGTGGCGCACGACCTGGATCTCGATCGTGCCTGGAGTCGCGGCAGGCTCGATACCATGGTGGACCGCGTTCTCGACCAGCGGCTGCAACAACAGAAGCGGTACCAAGGCCCCTTCGACGCCGGCATCGATGTCCATCCTGACCTTCAGTCGATCACCGAGCCGCACCGATTCGATATCCAGGTACTGTCTGCAAAGCGCAAGCTCTTCTTCGAGGGTAACGCGGTCGCGCCGGTCGCGCATTAGCACCCGAAACAGATCGGCCAGATCCTCCAGCACCGTTTCAGCACGCTTCGGATCGCGACGGATTAGGCCAAGCACCGCGTTGAGGCTGTTGAAAAAAAAGTGCGGCCGAATGCGTGCCTGCAAAGCTTCCAAGCGCGCTTCCGCCAGGGCAGGCAGATTGGAGCGGCCGCGCAGGTAGGACCAGTACAAAACGACCCCGCACACCAACGCTGCTGTCAGGGCATTGCGCAACAGAAGCGCGGCGTCATCCTGGATAAGGGGTGCCAATTCGGTCTGTAGCGCCACGGTCAGAATTGCTGGAACGGCGACGGTCACGGCCACCTGCACGGGTACACCCACGCGACTCAGGAGTCGTTTTATCAAACAGCCAAGCAAGAGGCTGGTCACGAGCACCGGTTCGAGTGTCACGGCCGCTTTTAGGCATTGGTCCAGCCAAGCCCGCAGCGTGGCCGCCTCCCCCGCCGCCACGCCAAAGAAGATCGCGTTCACACCGAGAACGACACGCAAGACGATACCTAAATTGCACCAATCGGGGATTGCGCCGCCGGTCACCGATAAAGGAGGGGCATCGGTCGCGCGCGGCACACCCGTATCCGAGGTCGACACGTCGCTGGGCTGCTTTATACTTTCACCTTTATCGCCCACAACCTCACCACCATCCCTCGTGTGTGCAAACCGTGCGAGCACCGTGGCCCTTCGATCCGCTAGCGACTTCTTAGTCCCTGGCACCTCCCTATAGTGCCTGCGACCATTATGACAGAACAGTTTTCGAAGAAGAACGAAGTTTGGTCGGCACGCTTTTCCGAACCTATCTCAGAACTCGTGAAGCGATATACGGCCTCCATCGGGTTCGATTTGCGGCTGGCGACATTCGATATCGAAGCTTCGCTGGCCCACGCGGAGATGCTCTCGCACACCGGCGTGATTTCGGCCGAGGATCTGGCTGCGATTCAGAACGGAATGGCCCAGATCCGGCAGGAAATCGAGAGCGGGCGTTTCGAATGGTCGCTGGAATTCGAGGATGTTCATCTGAATATCGAAAAGCGCCTGACCGAACTTGTGGGCGAAGCGGGCAAGCGACTCCACACAGCGCGCTCGCGCAACGATCAGGTGGCAACCGACATCCGGCTCTGGTTGCGCACAACGATTGACGAGATGCGATCCGCCCTGGCAAAGCTCGAGGGAGCATTGCTCGACCTGGCCGAACGGCACACCACGACCATTTTGCCCGGCTTTACCCATCTTCAGGTGGCCCAGCCCGTCACCCTGGGCCATCATCTCTTGGCTTACGTCGAAATGCTCGTGCGCGACGAATCACGACTTTCGGACTGCCGCCGGCGCGCGAACGTTCTGCCGCTAGGCGCAGCCGCCTTGGCCGGAACCAGCTTCCCGATAGACCGGGAGCGCGTCGCGCGTGCATTGGGATTCGACGGCTTGTGCCGCAATTCACTGGATGCGGTCTCCGATCGTGATTTCGCGGTCGAATTCTTGGCGGCGTGCGCACTTATCATGACCCATCTGTCGCGCTTTTCGGAGGAGTTGGTGTTGTGGATGAATCCCGGATTCGGATTCATCGACCTGGCCGATCGTTTCTGTACAGGGTCCTCCATCATGCCGCAAAAGAAAAATCCCGACGTGCCCGAGCTGGCACGGGGAAAAACCGGCCGTGTTGCCGGCCACCTGATGAGCCTTTTGGTGCTGCTGAAAGGTCAACCCTTGGCCTACAACAAGGACAATCAGGAGGACAAAGAGCCGCTGTTCGATGCGGCCGATACGGTCATGATGACCCTGACGATTTTCGCCGAATTGGTCGCTGGCATCGAGGTCAAACCCGCCGCAATGCGATCGGCCGCGTTGCGCGGCTATGCGACGGCCACAGACCTGGCTGACTACCTGGTTCGCCAGGGCCTGCCGTTTCGTGATGCCCACGAAGTGGTGGCGCAAGCAGTTCGTCACTGCGTCGAACGCAACATCCCCTTGACGGACCTCTCGATCAAGGAACTGCAGGGCTTCTCGCCGCTTCTGGCCGAAGATGCCCACAACGCGTTGACCCTCGATGCGTCCGTCGCCAGCCGTGACCACGTCGGAGGCACGGCGCCGGCACGCGTTACCGAGGAAATCACCTTGCACCGAAAACGTCTGGCGGCAATCCCATAACGGTCAGGCTCGCCTGCGGCAGGTCAGAGAATCATGCAACGTATCGGCAAATACCTTGTGATACGCCTTTTGGGCGAAGGGGCGACAAGCCGGGTGTATCTCGCGGAAGACCCGTTCTCGTCACGCCAAGTTGCAATCAAGGTGTTCAGGACGGACGTTTTGAAAGATCCGATACAGGGCCCGATTTTCAGAAAGCTCTTTGTCATCGAGGCTTCGTTGGCAGGACGGCTGACTCATCCCCATATCGCGGGTATTTTTGACGCTGTCGGTGACGACGCGAACCCGTACCTCGTCGTCGAATATGTCGCCGGAGGCACTCTTGCACCCTACTGTCTGCCCGAAAACCTGTTGTCGCCGGCACGCGCCGTAGAGGTGGTATTCAAATGTTCCCGCGCTCTGGATTTTGCGCATCGCATCGGAATCACGCATCGCGACATCAAACCCGCCAACATCTTGATCGATGACGCTTCGGGCCAGATCCGCGACATCAAGATCACCGATTTCGGTACCGCACTCACGGGCTCGAGCGACATCACGATGGTCGCCGGCATCGGCTCTCCAGCCTACATGTCGCCAGAGCAGGTGCGCGACCGGCCCCTCGACCATCGGACCGACATCTATTCATTGGGTGTCGTGCTGTATCAACTGCTCACGGGCAAATTCCCGTTTTATGCGGCCAACAATCTCAGCATGATTTATCAGATCGTCCATGCCGATCCGCCCCCTCCATCCACGCTGCGCATCGGACTGCCCCCCAAGCTGGACGAAATCGTGGCGCGCGCGATGGCGCGGGAGTTGGACCAGCGCTACAAAGATTGGGTCGAGTTCTCGTCGGATCTGGCCGATATCTATCGGGACCGTGCGGCAGTCGCGATGACTGACGCGCAAATAGCGGACTCGGAGAAATTCACCAGCCTGCGCGAATTGAGTTTCTTCGGCAAGTTTAGCGACGTCGAGCTGTGGGAGGTCGTCCGCTTTTCGGAGTGGGCAAAGCATCCTCCCGGCACCTTACTCATCAAAGAAAACGACCGCGGTAGTTTCTTCTACATCTTGGCCAGCGGCCAAGCGAAAGTGCAAAAACGCGGCAAGCTCCTAAACATCATCGACGCCGGCGAATGCATCGGCGAGATGGCATACCTGCAATCGGCCGTGTCGCCGTCATCGGATATACGCAGCGCGGATGTCATCGCGATGAGTCCCATCACGACGATCAAATTGGGAACGCCCGCTTTGAGCAGAGCCTCTCAGGCCTGCCGCCATCAATTCGATAGTGCCTTCCTCAAAATCCTGGTCCAGCGACTGTCGGCGGCGAACAATCGCATGACGCAATAAGAACCGCACATCCGTCCCCATCGGCCATCGAGGACAGCGCGTCGCAGAACCCGACAGTGCTGGCTCTTTCCCGGCTTTCGCGTCTAGTTCCGCTCGAACAATCCAGCACCGATCGGCCAGCTGCGCTGCACGCCCAGCGGACGCGTGAATATCGCACGGTCAACATGCGTCGCCAACTGATTCACCGTCGGTTGGTTTTTGCGACAGGTAGTCGTCAGAATATAAGGGTAGTTCGTACGCCAATAACCAAGGTGTTACGCAAGGACTGCGCGGGATCATTCGGGTTCTGGCCGGCTCCCGCATGCAGCGTATATTGGACGTCCTCTTGCAACAACCACCACGGCGCCACCTGATACTGATACGTCGCTTCGATGGCGGTTTCGCTGCCGCGCACCGCGAACGGTGGTCCATCGAAGAACAGGTTGTCCTGATCGAGTTCACGCGCATGATCGCCCACCTTGATATAGGCGAGACCAAGGCCAATGCTATCGTTATCGCGACCGTCGAAGGGAGCTTTCATGACGGCACCCACATTCGCGCTGGAGCTGACCAGATTGCGGTCGCCCGGCGCACCCATCAAGCGCGCGAACACGCCGATACTGCGAGGACCATCCAGATTCGGGCGCCACACCATCTGGTCGACAACGACATAGAGGCTGTAGTTGCCGCGATGCGTTTCGGCGATCCCGTTGCTCGCAGGATCGGCCAGCGATAAACCCGTATCATCGAGTCGGCGGTCGGCAAAGTGCCCATTGTTATACCAGGCGCCAATCTTATAAGTGCCCACAAGGCCTCTGACCCGGCCACTGCGCCCCGCATCCATCTGGCCATCGGCGGGTTGATTGATCGCGTACTGCAACTCGCCGATAAAGAGAGCACCATCATGGAGATTGAAGTTGGTGCCACTTAGACTGTTCGGATTATTGCCTAGCGGGTCGCCATCGAAGACACCTGATAGCGCGGTAATCTCGGGCGTAATTTTGTAACGCCCCCGCACGCCGAGGGCCGACAGCGGATAGGCCGGGCCACCCGAGGGCAGGTCGTACGACGGCACGCCGGGCCAGCCAAACATCGTATTGATAAAGGTTGCGGCGTACTGGCTTACCATGAACTCCTGATCGACGCTTTGCTGCCCGATCTTGACGTCGCCACGTTGATCTTGAATCGATTGTTGGTACCACAATTCCCACAAACGCGTCGTGTCTTGTGCCTCGATACCGCTTGCCGTATTGAGTGTGCCCAGGTCGTGCTGGCTCAGGTTCCGGCCATGAATTTGCAAAGCGCTCACGTTGAACGTGCCACCGGTCAACCCGAACATCTTTTGAGTGTCGGCGCTTAAAGTCAAAGTGGTCAGGCCGTCGTACGTCGCGCCGCGGGCCAAGCCCCCGCGTAAGTTTCCAAGCACCTCGCTGGTCTCGGTGAGCCCGAAACTTGCGCCGTACTGATCGAGCCAGGGACGCAGTCCTCCCATGTCGCCCAGCAGCGTCTGTCGCGTCCAAAGACCCGACTCGGCACCGACGGGTTGCGCCGCGATGTTCAAGTCTGCGTTCTGCGCCACTGCGGGGGTGAAAGGCCCATCGGCGAATGCGGCCGAGGTGATGAAAAAGATGCATGACATGCGCCACAGGACGCGGCGCCATCCGTCGGTCGCGCGCCAGAGGCAGACGGTCGCGCCAAGCCTTGCGCCATATGCCACAAACAGCCGATTGTTCACTGGGTTCTTTGACATTTCGGTTCGGAGTTCGCACTCCATCGTGGAAAGGCTGTTTCGAGAGGCGCAAAACCGGCGCGTATTTCGTAATCGGGGGACCCAATATCGTCAAGCCCAATTTTCGAAAACGAATGGCGCCTGAATCCGCTCGTAAGGGCGCGGTTGTTCGTGACCAGGACGGCGCCGGCAGACAGTGAATGTGCCGCGATCATCACGTCCAATTCACCGATCGGTTGTCCCGCTGACGAGTCGATGGCGGATTCTTGCGTACCGATCCGCCCCCTCAGCGCCCCAGGGCAAAATGCGAGCTATTCGAACTCACCCCCCGGCGATGGTCATGCCATCGATCAAGAGCGATCCGACTTCCTTGTTACCGCGAATAAGGGTGTCCGCTCCCACGGCACGGATATGACGAAACATGTCTTTGAGATTTCCTGCTATCGTGATTTCCTCGACCGCGTGCGCGACGACGCCGTTTTCCACCCAGAATCCGCTCGCACCACGCGAATAGTCGCCGGTCACGTAGTTCACCCCCTGCCCCATGAGCTCGGTCACAAGCAGACCCGTTCCGAGCTTTTGCAGCATCTTTTCAAAATCGTCATTTCGACGAGTGTCGCGGCTCTTTAACGAAAGATTGTGCGAACCACCTGCATTGCCGGTCGTCTTCATGCCGAGTTTGCGCGCTGCGTAAGTCGACAAAAAGTAACCTTCGAGAACACCCGCCCGCACGACTTCGCGTCGCTGCGTGCGCACACCCTCCTCGTCGAACGACGCGCTGCCCATGCCTTTTTTGACATGGGGGTCATCGATGATATTGATATGGTCCGAGAAGATGGTCTGACCAAGAGTGTCGATCAGGAACGAAGACTTGCGATACAGCGCGGTGCCGCTGACGGCCTGCGCGAAGGCCCCCAAGAGACCCGTCGCCAAAGGCGCCTCAAACAACACCGGGGCGTTGCGCGTCGAGATTTTTCTCCCACCTAGCCGCGCCAGTGCGCGCCGCGCCGCGTATCGACCGATCGCCTCGGGCGGCGGCAGATCGCTCGGGTCACGCATCGAGACATACCAATCGTCACGTTGCATTCCGTCGACGCCGTTGACCGGTCCGCTCGCGATGGGCGCCACCGAAAGGCTGTGGCGGGAGTACCGATACCCGCCTCGAAAGCCACGCGAATTGGCACTGATGAAATGCGCGTGCTGCACTGATACGCCAGCGCCGTCGCTATTGGTCACCATGGGGCTTACCGCAAACGCGGCCGCCTCGGCCGCGCGTCCGATCTCGACCGCACCTTCGGCGTTCAGGTCCCACGGATAGAACAGATCGAAGTCCCCCGGCCGCGTCTCGAATTGATCATCCTCCGGCAGGCCCGCGCAATCATCTTCGGCGGTGAAGCGAGCAATATTGAATGCAGCCTCGACCGTGTCCTTCAAGGCCTTGGACCCGAAATCCGAAGTGCTGGCATTGCCACGCCGCACGACCTTCCTCTCGCCGAGATAGACCGTCAAGCCGACGCCCTTGTCGCGGTTCTGCTCGATCGTCTCGACCTCTCCGTGGCGCACGTTGACCGAAAGACCGCTGCCTTCGGTCACGTCGACGGCGCAGTCCGTTGCGCCGATTTTCCTCGCGTGGGCAAGAACGTCCTCCGCGATTTGGCGCAGAGAAGCTTCAGAGTACGCAAAATGCGTGTGCGACGGTTCGCGTTTCATGCAATCCTAGGCAAAACATGTGGGGGCCGGTGCAGTTCCCGCTCAATGGAAGGGGCACGGGCTGCTCGTTCTGCGGCAAAAGCATTATCATAGCAGTCGATCGGGCCTTCCTCCGGCAAGGCCGCCTTTTGCGCGTTCTAGCTTCCCTGTTTGGCTCATCATCCCCTGCATGCCCCGTTCCTCCACCCCTTTGCCCGCGCCCCACGCCCCTGGCGAGCCCCCAGTGGAATACGGGCGCCCAAGCAAGTCGCAGCGTAAACGCGACATGACCGCGCTCCAGCACGTCGGAGAAGAACTCGTCGAGATGCCGCGCGATCGGTTAAAAGACGTGCCGTTGTCCGAAGATCTTCTGAAAGCGGTTCTGGAAGCCCAGAAAATTCATGACCACGAAGGGCGGCGGCGTCAGATTCAATATGTGGGCAAGCTCATGCGCTCGGTCGAAATTGCGCCGATCCAGGAGGCTATCGACCGCTTTAATGGGATTTCGCGCGCCCAAACCGAACAAATGCATTTGCTCGAAGGCTGGCGCGAGCGGCTCTTGACTGATGATAAAGCCGTCGATGCGCTCTTTAGCACACTCGCGCCGACGATTGATGCGACCGTCTTACAACAGTTGCGTACCACTGTGCGCCAGGCCCGACGCGAACGCGCACAGGGCGACGCCCCCCGCCATTATCGTGAACTGTTTCGCTCCCTCAAGCTCATCCTAACGCCGCAATCGGAGCTGCCATGAGCGTTCCTACCCCCATTAAAATCGGTTTGGTATCGGTGAGCGATCGTGCCTCACAAGGCGTCTACGTCGATCAGGGATTGCCGGCCCTGCACGAGTGGTTCAAGACGGCTCTGGCGACGCCGTTCGCCATCGAGAGCCGCCTCGTAGGCGACGAGCGCGCCGAAATCGAAGCGAGCTTGATCGAACTCGTCGATAAAGTACGTTGCGATCTGGTCGTCACCACGGGTGGTACCGGGCCTGCGCGGCGCGACGTGACGCCTGAGGCGACGCTCGCTGTCAGTACGCGCGAGATGCCCGGATTTGGCGAACAGATGCGCCAGATCAGCCTGCGCTTCGTGCCCACAGCCATTCTTTCACGCCAAGTTGCAGTCATTCGAGAACTGCCGGACCATGCCGCGCTCATCATCAACCTACCCGGTCAACCCAAATCGATCCGCGAAACACTCGAAGGCTTGAAGGACGAGAGCGGCAAGACCTTGTTGCCCGGTATTTTCGCGGCCGTGCCGTATTGCATTGATCTGATCGGTGGCCCGTATATCGAAACCCATGAGGCTGTTGTCTTGGCCTTTCGACCCAAAAGCGCACAGCGTCAAAAATAATTGTCGCTCATGCAACACACTCTATAGACTCCATGATCCTCGAATCAATCGAATTGGTCAGCGGCCCAACTCCGACCGCCAGTGTCATCTGGCTCCATGGCTTGGGCGCGGATGGCAACGATTTCGTACCCATCGTGGGTCAAATGAATCTCGCCCGAGTCGCGCCGATCCGATTCGTATTCCCTCACGCGAGCGAAATGCCGGTCACCATCAATGGCGGCCGTGTCATGCGAGCCTGGTATGACATTCCCGGAGCCAATTCGACCCAGACCGAAGACGAGCCCGGCTTATTGCGATCCCAGGCGCAGATCGAGGCGCTCATCGCACGCGAGAAGTCGCGCGGCATCGCAGCGTCTCGCATCGTCCTTGCGGGATTCTCGCAAGGATGTGCGATGACCCTTCTGACAGGCCTGCGGCACAGTGAACGCCTGGCGGGCCTGGTGTGCCTATCGGGTTATCTGCCGCTGGCGCAGCAGACCGCCGCACAACGGCAAGCGGCGAACCACGATATCCCGGTATTCATGGCCCATGGCCGACAAGATCCCGTCATCCCGTTCGCGCGTGCGGCGCAGTCACGGGCGTTACTCGAACAATTGGGATATGTCATCGAATGGCATGAATATCCCATGCCGCATTCGGTATGTGCGGAAGAAATCCGCGACCTCGGGCATTGGTTCGAGCGCGTTTTACCTGCATAGACCGCCGTGCTGCGTCCCGGCCGGCATTGCCGCAAGGGCAAGCGAAAGCCGCAATATCGTCTGAAAGTTCCGTCGATACAATGCGTTAGGGTCTATTCGGGGCAACCCGCGGATCACATTCGGGACGGCACGTCGACATCTGGATTGCAAAACCAGACCGCCGCCCCCACCTAGCGCGCAACGAGTCATTTGAAGCTCGATGGAATCAGGATTGCGCCCATGGATTTACTCATCGGATGGATCGAGCTCTATGGATTGGCGTTCGTCGCACTGAACGTTCTTCTGTCTCAGGCCGGCGTCCCTCTGCCGGTCTATCCGACGCTGATTGTCGCCGGAGCCCTGCTGGTTCCCACTCAGCACTCCCTGGGCATCGTACTGCTGTGCGCGGTCACGGCCGCGCTTATTGCCGATCTCGGATGGTACGCGGCCGGCGCCCGGCTCGGTCGTCGCGTCCTCAGGCAGCTGTGCCGCATCTCACTCTCGCCCGATAGTTGCGTGCGACAGACCGAATCGATCTACCAGCGCTTCGGCCCGGCATCGCTCACGGTCGCCAAGTTTATCCCCGGTTTCGCCGCCGTCGCGACCGCCATGGCCGGGGCATTGCACACGGCACTTTGGAAGTTTGTCATCTTTGATGCCTTGGGTGCCACACTCTGGGCCGGTACGGCCCTTGCCTTCGGAATGTTATTTCGCAATGCGATACGTCAGATCTTGGTGACATTAGGAGAACTCGGGCAATGGGGTGCTCTCCTCATCGTGCTGGCTCTCGTCGTGTTCGTGACCATCAAATGGTGGGAACGTCGCCGCTTCATACGCGACTTGCGCATGGCGCGCATTTCGGTCGAGGAGCTGCGTGCCTTGGTGGACAGTGACCAAGTTCCGATCATCTTGGATGTGCGCGCGCCGTTGAGCCAAAGCGAGCAAGGCAGGATTCCGGGCTCCATCTCCATCAGCCACGAGACCCTCGAAGCGGGTATCGGCAAGCTATCCGGCCAGGGCGAGGTCATCGTTTATTGCTCTTGTCCGAACGAGGTCTCAGCCGCACGCATTGCCAAACTCCTGATGCTAAAAGGCTTCGAACGCGTGCGTCCGCTGGCGGGAGGGATCGACGCATGGATCGCCGCAGGGTATGGTATCGAGCCGTGACGCCTGGAGCGTGTCGGCGGCAGACGTGCCAAGGAAGCGAACTCGTCGTCTGAACACCACTCCAATCCGTATCAGGACCGTGGCGCCGTGGCTGCGCCTTGTACCCGTCTGCAGTGCTCTTGGGGAGTCGCGCCATGATGTTCGTCGTCATCGTCATGATCGTCGTTCTAGTCGCACTGATCATTCTGGGCACGGCCTCTTTGCGACGTCTGCTCATCACGCGGCACCTTCTCCCATGGTTTAACCGTACCCTACCGCCCATGAGCGACGCGGAACGCGCCGCCGTGGAGTCGGGAACGGTCGGTTTCGAGGCCGAATTATTCTCGGGGTTACCCGATTTCTCGCGTTTGAAAGGATTCAACGCGCAGCAATTGTCGGTCGCCGAAATCGCCTTTCTTGAGAACGAGGTGGAGGCCCTGTGCGCCATGCTATCGGACTGGGAGGTCGATCAAGCTCGAGACCTACCTGCCCGGGTCTGGTCCTTCATTCGCGAGCACGGGTTTTTCGGCATGATCGTGCCGCGTCGCTATGGTGGGCTGGAATTTTCAACTGCCGCGCACGCCGCCGTAGTGACCAAGATCGCGAGCCGCAATGTGACTGCGGCGGTTACCGTCATGGTTCCCAATTCCCTCGGGCCGGCTGAATTGCTGCTGCATTATGGTACCGAGGAACAAAAAGACTATTACCTGCCGCGCTTGGCCCGCGGCGACGAAATTCCGTGCTTTGCCCTGACCAGCCCGTGGGCGGGCTCTGATGCGGCAGCCATTCCGGATACCGGGCGGGTCGTACGCGAACCCTGGCAAGGAAAAGAGACACTGGGTTTTCGTCTCACCTGGTCCAAGCGCTATATCACACTCGGCCCGATCGCAACCGTGCTGGGTCTGGCTTTCAAGGTGGATGACCGCGACCACCTTCTCTCGAATAACCCGGCACCGGGAATCACCTGTGCCCTCATTCCGGCCACGCACGAAGGCGTTCACATCGGCCGCCGCCATGCACCCATGGAAGGATCGTTTATGAACGGTCCGAACTGGGGCACAGACGTCTTCATTCCGATCGACTGGGTGATCGGTGGTCAGGCGCAGGTCGGACACGGCTGGGCCATGCTCATGGAGTGCTTGGCGGCAGGCCGCAGCATCTCTTTGCCCTCCGTCGGCATTGCCACCCAGATGCTCGCGCTGCGCACGGTCGGCGCCTACGCCGGATTACGACGTCAGTTCGGCCTACCCATCGGCAAGTTCCATGGGGTGGCCAAACCACTGGCTGAAATGGCGGCGCGCCTCTATGCGCAAGACGGCGCGCGACGGATCACCTATTTCGAACTCGACCATGGGGAAAAGCCGGCGGTTGCATCCGCCATTCTCAAATATCATTTGACCGAAGGCGGCCGCCGCAGCGTCATCGATGGCATGGACATCCTGGGCGGCAAAGGGATCTGTCTCGGCCCGCGCAACTTTTTGGCGCGCGCCTACGAAATGACGCCGATCTCGATCACAGTCGAAGGCGCAAACATCTTGACGCGCAACCTTATCATCTTCGGCCAGGGTGCAATACGCTGCCACCCCTATGTGCAGCGGGAAATGCGCGCCGCCGCTGCTTTCGATCTGCTGGAATTCGATCGCGCCATCAGTGAGCATGTCGCACACACCGCGACCAATGCGTTGCGTGCCCTGGGACTCCTGTTTTTGGCAGAACCCCCCGACCATGAAACGCGCCTGTCCGACCTCTGGACGGACCTCGCCCAGCTTTCCGCACGTTTCGCGCTCGCGGCCGACTTTGCGATGCTGCTTTTGGGCGGCAATCTAAAGCGACTGGAGTTGCAATCGGCCCGTTTGGGCGATGTGCTCTCGCATCTCTATCTGGCCGCCGGTGCGCTCGTGCGTTGGGACAGCGAGGGACGGTGCGAAGAGGATCTCGAGTTAGCTCGCTTGGCAACCCAAAATGAACTGCATCAGGCCTATCGTGCCCTGTCTCGGTTGTTCGCCAATAGCCGGGGACCATTGCGCTTTCTGCGGTTCCTGGCGATGCCCACAGGCATCAGCGTGTCCGCCCCGCTCGATGCGCAGTGGCTCGCTGTGGCCGAATCCGTCATAAAACCCAGCGCGTTACGTGATCGCCTGACCGCAGGGATGTTCCTGCCCCAATCGTCCGAGACTTCCGAACCCGTCGGCCAGCTCGAACAAGCGCTCGCGGCTACGGTGATCCTGCACGAAACCGATGCGGCCCTGCACAAGCTCGAAGGTGACGAAACTGCGTACCGAAATGCGATTGCTGCGCTCCCGGCGCGCGAGGCACAGGCCTGGGTCACGCGAGAACATTTACTGGCCGACATCATCGCGGTCGACGAGTTCGAAAAAGATGCATTCCCCGGCGTGGGACATTCCAAAGCAGCAGATCTCCACAACGCGACCGCCAACGCCAACGCCATTGCAAAGCGCTTGCGCGCGTAGCACTCTGGAGCGCGCATTCCTTCCAGGGTCTTCAATTGCGTTTTCGTGTGCCCCGATAATTCTCCATCGACCCGACGGGCGTATTCGAAACTTCACCAGGGGCCGAATTGCTTTCGGGGATGCATCGTTCTCCACATACCTAAGTATGGTTTGGCGCCATTGTGTTACAGGAAGGCCCGTTACCGGTTGCATTTCTCTTCGTTCTGGGCAAAATGAGGCGGAAATTATCGTATCCATGGAATCTTAAACATGAACGCACTGCCGTTCGTGACCGATTCGGCAATGATCGTCGAGGATCATCCGCTCTATCGGGATGCGCTCACACATCTGCTGCGCGAGCTATTCGCGCAGAACAACATTGTTGCCGTAAGTTCGGCTGAGGAGGGATTGCGCCTAGCGCCGTCGCTGTCCCGTTTAAAACTCATCCTTCTGGATCCGGGGCTACCGGGCCTGGCCGGGGTCGAAGCCATGGCCGCGTTTCGGCGTGCCGCTCCGACTGCAACGCTCATTGCCATCTCGGCGTCCGACGACCGCCGCGATGTGGTCGCCGCATTTCGCGCCGGGGCCACACTGTTCGTCTCGAAAGCGGCATCGACGGGAATCATCGTCGAAACCTTGCGCCATGTGCTCGAAGGTTCGGGCCAGACACCACAGTGGATCACACCCTCGGGCGTCACTCCGATTGGGGATGATGATCTATTGGATCTGACTTTGCGCCAGAAGGAAATTCTGGCACTCTTGTGCCAAGGGCACGCGAATAAAGAAATCGGATTGCGATTGGGTCTAGCGGAAATTACCGTCAAGATGCACGTCTCTTCAATCTTGCGCAGCCTTGGCGTCGCCAATCGCACCCAGGCGGTTATGGCCGCGCGCAAGCTTGGGCTTCATTCTCCTGCTTGAGGTTGCGCCAGTATCGCGGCAAGCGCATCGCGCAAGGTTTCGGCGTCTATAGGTTTATGCAGCACTTTCAAGTCGCTCGATTCGATCTGCTGGATCCGTTCGGGCCCCGTGTCGCCGGTCAAGATCAATGCCGGAATATCTTCATTGAATTCCGCGCGCAAATCATTGATGACGTCAATGCCATTCTCGCCGGCAGCAAGCCGAAAATCACAGATCAGCGCATCGGGAACACGAAGGCAGGTCTCCAATTGCTTGCGCGCCTCTGTGCCGGAACGGGCGGCAGCGACGACGCAACCCCACTGCTCGAGCAGCCCACGCATCGCGTCTAAGATCGGCTCTTCATCATCGACCACGACCACCATGGTGCCCGCAATGGCATTATGGCTGACCCGTCGCGATACCGGCGTGACAAACCGGGCCGCATCGGTCGAAAGCGGCAAATCGATGGCGAACATCGAACCCTTTCCCACTTCGGAGCGCAGCGTCACTGGCGCCTCGAGAAGGCGCGACAGGCGATCGACGATGGCTAGTCCAAGGCCGATGCCGCGGGTGCGATCCCGATTGGGATTTCCGACCTGAAAAAATTCTTCGAACACGCTCTTCTGATGATCGGCGGCGATTCCCGCGCCCGTGTCGTAGACTCCGACGCGCAAAAAACCTGTACGCCTGCGGCAGCCAATCAGAATTCTCCCCGCCTCGGAGTAGCGCAACGCGTTGGCCGTGAAATTGCGCAGGATGCGCTCCACCAACGCGGGATCGCTGCGCACGCAACTGCTACATTGCGCGACGCGCAAGGTCAGATTCTTGGCTCGTGCCTGAGGCTCGAATTCCATTCGGATTCGCTCGAGTAGCCCCGAAATCGCGAACACGCCGAACGCGGGTTGGACAGCCCCGGCATCCAGCCGCGAAATGTCGAGCAATCCGCGGAACAACTCGTCCATCGTATCGGCGCACTGGCGTACGTTGCCCAGCATGGCGCGCGCCGAATGCGGCAACTCAAGGCCCGCGAGCGTCCCCAGGTAAAGATTCAAGGCGTGCATCGGCTGGCGCAGATCGTGGCTCGCGGCCGCGAGAAAGCGTGATTTGGCGAGATTGGCCAGCTCGGCAGTTTCCTTTTCGGCAGTCAGTTCTTTGACCAGCCCGAGGTTCTGATAACGCAACTCGAGCGAACGCACGAACATCTTGTGAAAGGCCGCGGCAAAGCGCAAGGCGACGAGAATGAAAACGATGATACCTGCCGCGATCTCCAAGTGCAGGGTCGATCCCAGCAACAGTAACCCGACGACCGCACCCACGATGGATGGAATAAAAAACGACAGAAAGGTCGGATAGTGCACGCCGAAACTGAACATGGCCGAGACCCCCATCATCGAGATCGCAAAAACCAGAATCACTTGAAAGAGAATATTTCCCGGCGGCATCAGGAACAGGACGGTCAGGCCCCACAAGCAGCCTGAGAGTGCCGTGCCGATCATCGCGTGACGGATGCACGCATGCGCCATGGGCCAGTTCTGGGTCTCGCGGGTAAAGAAGCGCCACATCGCCATCCGGTAGCTTCCCACCGTCAGGCCGGTGGCCAGCCATATCAGGATGTCCCGATGGGGGGCGACCTTCCAGAATGTAGCCGCGACGATGCAGGCAATGAAAAATCCGCCGATGACGCTCGTGGGCAGATTGCCGTTGATGTAGCGCGCCTGTTCGATCGCGATCGATTCCAGAACGCCCGAGGGAGTCACATGAGACAAGGAATTTGCCGGTCCGTAGTCATGAAGCGGATATTCGAGAATTCCACGCGCCTTGGCAACCGCTTTTCGCGGTCGCCTCCGAAGCAATGTCGCGTGAACGTCAGGACGCACCGACGCCGCCCGAATCATCGTGCGGCCTCGAATCAACTCCCCACATTGATGGCTTTGACCAGGCTGTCGATCTGGGCCCCCGGAATATTGTTATGGGCCAAGTCCTGGACCATCGTGTTTTTTCCGTGCACTACGGCATTGGTGAACAACACGCGCAGATCACTCGCGGAGGCATTGGCGGGAGGCGTAACCCCAGCATCGGTCAGTATCTTCCTCATCGCGTCCACGGGTACGGCATCGGCGCTGCCGTAAGTGGTCATCGCAGCGTGCATTCCGCGACCCAGAAGCAGCGCGATCTGGACCACTGGCTGCTGCAGCACCTGACTGACGGCCGCAACGCTGACGTTGGCCTGGATCGGTTGACCGCCGACCATCGATTGGGTCGTAGAACTCGTACTCGGGGCATTGTCATGGCTTATTCCCGGCAGCTGTGCCACGGTGGAACTCAAACCCCCACTAAAGCCGACGCCCGATTGACTGGAACTCTGGCCGACACTTGCCCCGTTGACCGATCGGCTGTTCAAGATCGTGCCACCCCCTCCAGAGTCGGTGCTGATCATGGCGCCAGTGAGACTGGTATTGCCGGTCAGAACGTTCACCGTCGTGGAGTTGGCCGACATGATGCCGCTCGCGGTGCCAATTGTCGTGCTGTTGCTCGAGTCCGAGCTGTAGCTGCCGGACAGCCCGGTACGCAAATCGCCCCCATACTGACCCTGCTTGCCGGGGCGCGCGCCGATATCGGCGTATCCCGCATAGCCGCCAACGCCCATCGAAGATGAATTGTTGCTGTCCGTGCGGCTCGCAATCGTCAAGTTGCCGCCAACGTTGGCCGTGACTTCGCCGCCCCGGACATTGGCACCCTGCATCGTCATATCGCCGCCCGTGGTAATCGCCACGTTGCCGCCACTCACCATCGCGTTTTGGTTGGTGACACTATTGTTGCTGGCGTTGCCGTAGTTGAATCCGACCTGACCGGCGCCGTTCTCATGTTTATCCTCTCCACTGGAACCGAGAACGGTCGAACTTCCGGTCGCGCCCAGTTGTCCGCCATAGGATGATGATGAACCGCTTGCGCTGCTCTGCGCCGATTGCATGTTGAGCGCGCGCCCGGCGTTGACCGTCGCAGCCCCGTTCGCCGCAACCTGCGTGCCCACCATGTTGGTATCGCGGCCAGAAGCAATCGAGATGTTGCGACCTTGAATCACGCCACCGGTTGCGGTGACGGAATTGGTATCGCCCCCGGCAACATCGAAGCTGCCATTGCCGTTACTGCCGCCCGCGCCGTTAAAGCTATCCTTGTCCTTATCGCCCTTGCCGCCCGAGAGTGAGGCGTCGAAAGAAGAATTGCTGGACTGCGAGGTGCTTGTTGCGGCATTTAAATTCACGTCGCGCCCGGCACTGAGCGCCACGTTGCCGCGCGACTGCACGACCGTGCCTTCCAGGGTCAGGTCACTGTTCGTGCCCGCGCTTACGGTGACGCCGCCCTTCGAGGTAATACTCCCCGCCACCGCCGTTGTGCCCGAAGCATTGCCGCTCGACTGGGACGCGCTTGCCGAAAACTGTTTGTTGTCCCCAGCGCCGGACTGGTCCTGACCGACCGAACCGGAATAGGACTGCGAGCTGCTGCTCGAGCTGCTGGTATTGGTGGCTGCCGTAAAGTTGACATTGCCGCCGGCGGCAAGGCTCGTCGACCCACTGCTAGCGAGTTGGGTCCCCGTCAGATTCGCATCCCCCGTCGTATCGATGACGGTACCCCGGGTTGAACTGAGCGAGCCGACCACCGCAGTCGTCGAGTTTGCCGAGCCGTTATCACTGCTGTAGGAGCCTTCCGCACCTCCGACCGGCTTCCCCGCTGCGTCGATGCCGCCTTGGATGCCACCTGAGGTCGAACTGGATGAGTTCGATTGCGTCGTGGTGTCTTGGGCGGCGGTGTAGTTCAAGGTGCCCGCTTTGATGGTGGCGTAGTTGCCGGACTGGATTTGAGTGCCTTCCAACGTCGTCGTGCCCGTCGAGGTACTGTTGACATTGCCTCGAGCCACGATCGTGGCAACGACCGCCTGAGTGCCCGCCTGGTTCGAATTACTGTTGCTCTCCGAACCGGTGGCACCGATCATGACGGACGGTAAGCCCACGCCCGGAACCTTGCCGGAAGCAGCCTGTTCTCCAGCCGATTGGGCGTTGTAATACGCGCCGGCCTGGACACCGCCGCCTTGCGTTTCGCTCGTCTGGCTTGATGTCTGGCTCGATTGCGCAGCCGTCATGTTGATGGTGTCGGCCGTTTGGTTGAAATTGTTGCCGGCGAAGATCTGCGTACCCTGCTGCGCAATGGTCCCACCCTGTGCATTCAGGTTCATATTATTGCCGGCGCTCAAAGTCGAGACGCGCGCAATGCTTGACGCATCGTTGCCACTCGCTGAGGAGGAGCTGCCACTGATTCCGACCGTCGCCTGATCACCATTACCGATGATGGACGCGCCAACTGACCAGCCACTCGAACTGGTGCTGGTGTTGCTGGTGTTTTGTGCAGCCTCAGTCACCAGATTCTTCGTATTGACGTTCAGGTCGTTACCGCTCGCCACGTCCGAGCCCTGAATCGTCACGCCCTTGCGTCCGGTCAGAGTGACGTTGTCGCCGCCTGTCAATCCGGATGCGACGACGTTGGTCTCTGTCGATGACAGGTGGCTGCTACTTGACTGGTAACCTACGCCGCCGCCGGTCGACGCGAAACCCTTGGAACTGGTATCGATCTTCTCGGTATCGGTGGTGGTGGAATTCGCGATGTTGATCTGATCGGCCGCGACACCGACATCGCCGCCGGCATGGGCTTGACTCCCCACGAGACTGAAGGTCTTTCCGGCGCTCACGGTCAGATTCTTTCCGGCGCCCAGGTCCGAGCCGACCGAGTTTTGAGTGGTCGTTACGACGGTTTTTGAACTTTCGCCGGTGAGCCAGTTCCCCGAATGCGTCTCGGTGGTCGTTTTCTTCTCGAGTACGATGTTTTGAACCGTCACATCGCCCCCGGCATTGATGGTGGCATTTTGGCCTGCGGATATCGTCGAACCGGTGGCCGTAACGTTACCTTGCGCGGCATTGACGTTCAGATCGCCCGTTGCCGTAATCGACGCCTGACGGCCCACCACGTCGGTGTAGTTGGCGTCGTCGCCATAGCGCTCGACGGTGGTTGTGCTGGAGATATTGCCATTCGACGAGTTGAGCGCGACGTTGCCCCCGGATATCTTGCCGCCCGTATTGGTGATGTCGCCCGCGGTTTGGATCGCGAGGTTGTTCGAGACATTGACGGTACTGCCCACGTTACTGAAGCTATCGGCGCCGGATACAGCCATGTTGGTGGCAACGATCTGGCTGCCGTTGGCGAGTCCGGCTCGCGTCGCATTCGACAGGTAGACGACTGGAGCGAGCACGGTATGACCGTCGACCACCGTCTGTACCATCCAGACGATATCGCCTTTGAGGCTGTCCACTTGCGCTTGGGTCAGCGCGACGCCCAAGGCCAGTTTCATGTCCTTGGCCGCCCAGACCGCATTGTTCATCAGGTCCTGCATTTGGGCCGTCTGGGTGGTCGCTCCGTCGATCAGCGCCAAGCCGGTCTGCGCGCTGATTTCCTGTTGGACCAGGAGATCTTCATAACTCGCGTCGCCCAATCGCTCGATCACAGCGTCGGGATTTAAGCCGAGCTGGTTGATGAGGTAATCCGACCCGAGACCCGGGTTCAAGAGGCTCGTGTATTTGGGGTTGCTCTCGATCAGAAAGCTTGCATTCGAAGTCTGATTGAATATGAACAATCCATTCGGGTTGCTGGGCAGGATGAGCGACAAGCCGGCAATATTTAGCGGCGAGTTCAGTGAACTGCCGGACACGGGGGTCACCCCCCTTGTGGCCGCGCCGTTGGCATTGATCGCGGCTGAGGAGAACTGCGCCGGAGTGACATGGTTAAAGGACACGGTGCCACCGGCCTGGAGCGTTGCCGGCGCGAACGTCACGGGTATAGTGCCCTGCGATCCCGACGTGAGCAAATAGGACACCATCGGATTGACGAGCGCGAACGGATACAGATCTTGGGTCGATAACGCGAGCTCTGTGAGCGGATCAGTATTGCCGGCCTGCCATTCCTCCGTGCCCATCGCGTTGTAGACGGTCTCCGTGTGAGAGATCGATTGGTTCGTGAAACTTCCGATCAGGCCCGGAACGCCGCTTGAGAAATTGATGTCCTGGGCGGCTTCGATCTGGCCGCCGATATTCTCGCTCCCCATGGTGAACGTACCTGGAAGGATCGTGATGTTGACGCTACCACCGACGCTGATGACGTGGGCGAGTACGAGATTGCGGTCATACCCGGGCCCCATGTAGACCTGCCCCGACCAGTTGCGGTAGAGGCCCAGCGTCGAGAAAAGCTGCTCAACCAATGGACTGAGGTTGGCATCAATTGGAGACTGGGCCTCCCATAGCGGCGGCACCAAAACCGTATAGAACTGCGCGGCCGCACCAGTGAGCGGCGTACCCGCATCGTCCGGAACGAAGAGCGGGTTTGCGATGTTCGTCGGGTTGGACGATGGCGGCTCGGTGACCTCCAGAAACTGCAATTCCGGATTGATCGTCAGCGTAGAGGCATCTCCGATCGGCGTTGCCGAACCGGGCACAAAACCCACCGTACCGCTTCCCATGGGCGGCTCGATGGTCTGGTTAATGAATAATCCGGTGGTCAGGTTAACGCCGAGATCGCCATCGATGAAGCCCTGGTTGACGATGGAGCCCGGCGCGTTGATCGTGAGAACGCCGCTTGTCTGGATTTCACCGATTTGTGTCGGACTCGTCGGCGTCGGGCCATATGCCAGATCATTTGTGACGCTATTGACGTTTTGGATCGTTAACGCCGTTCCACCAAAAATCAGGGCTCCAGCCTCGTTGGTCACCGTTGAGCTTAACGGATCCTGGCCCGTGATTGTCACTGTGTTCATGCCAACAATCGCGCCGGTCGAGCCGTTATCCAAACTGGCGACGGTCATGTTGAGTGGCCCGGTCGAAAAAATCGTGCCGGCGTTTGACCACGTATTGGCGCTCAGATTGCTCGTGGCCGAACCGGCGGTCGAAGCAATCAAGGCCGAGCCGGCTGTAACGTTGGCGAAGGTCTGTGCGGTCAAATCGGTCGATGTCGTACCCTGGATCACCCCTGAGTTTTGGACGTCGGCGAGCGCGAGGCTCAAAGTGCCCCCCAATATCTGCGCACCCGCCGCATTGGTCAGCGTGATCGAGGGCGCGTCAAGCGTCAGATTGCCCCCTGCCTGGATGATCCCTGAATTGTTTAACGCAGACGTGCCCGGCGTCAGAGTCAAATCACCGACACTCAATAGACTGCCGCTATTGTTCAACAGGGTCGATGCGGAAACCGAGAGTGCTCCCCCGGATTGAACCGTGCCCTGGTTGTCGATCGATGCGGCGACGATCGATACCGGTCCGTTGGCCACGGATCCGATGATTTTCCCGGAGTTCTGAAAGGTCGAGGCGTTGATCGTGCTACTGGCTTGACCCTGAATGTCTCCCTGATTCACGAAGCTTTGCGTCTGGACGAGAAAGCTTGCGCCCGCGATACTTGCGCTCGTGGCATTGGTCAAATTCACAGCACTATTGGGCCCACCACCGGAGTCGAATCCCGCGATCGATACAGCACCTGCCGCATCAATCACGCCGCTGCCGGCATTATCCACGGTGAGAGTTCCGGTGGACTTGTCAGAGCGCACCGTGAGCGCACCGCCTGCGTCGATGGTTCCCTGATTGGTCAAACTCGTCGCTTCTGTCAGATTCGCGGCGCCACCTGCGTCGAGTTTGCTGGTACCGTCTATGCTCAGTGCGCCGTTGCCTGAGGTGAGCGCAAGCGTCGTGCCGCTGGCCACTGTCGCACCGGTCAGCGTCATGTCGCCGCTACTGGATAGGGCGACCGAGCCGGAGGCGACGCCCTGAGTCGCGCTCGTGAGGACCGCCCCCGGACCCAGTTGGAGCGTCGCTGCGTTCATGTCTAACGCGCCGCTGCCGTTCCAACTCGCCCCCGAAATAGCGACTGCGCCCGGGCTCGTCAGGGACAGATTCTGCCCTGCAAAGCGCACCGCGCCGGCACCTCCGTTATCCGTCACCGTCGATGCAACGAAGGTGGTATCCGCATTGCCGCCGAGCACGGCACCTGACAAGGTGACGCCCCCGACACCGGCATCGACCGTGAGATTCCGAGCCGCGGCGATCGTAGCCTGGCTTGCGCCGTCCGAAATCGAGATCGCGTTGGCAGCGGGCTGGTTTCCGGTGTAGGTGATCGCAACGTCCCGCGCCGCGCTCATCTTTCCCTGAAACACGATGTCCCCGGCGGAACTGAGGGTGATGTCATCGACGCTTGCGGCCACATCGCCTAAGGTGCGTACGCCCACCCCATTTTCCGTCGCAATCAGACGGATCCGATCAGCATACATTCCTCCGAAAACGGAAGAATCGATCGCGAACAAGGGCGCCTGAGCCCCACCCGCCACTGCGGTAGCGCTCCGGCTGGCATAGTCGAAGTCCGCCGATCCGCCGACGATCTGGAGATCCTTCGCGTTGATCTGACCTGTCAGTCTCACCGCGCGCGCGAGTATGTCGAAATAGTTTTGTCGGGTTCCATCGAGACCTGCGCCCGTGATGTCGATCTCGCCGCCGCGCACCGAGAAGCCCGCGAGCGCCCCTGCGGCGCTCAAGTTCGGTGTCCCCGTGGTCAGCGTCACGCGCGGCGTATTGATGAAGCCGCAGCCATTGCAGGAGATTCCTTCTGGATTGGCAAGCACCACATCCGCCGGTACGCCCGCCACTTCGACAAAGCCATTTAACGCCGATGGGTTCGACTGCACCACCTCGTTCAAGATCAGCGATGCGCTGTTACCGTGAAAATTGGGATTCGGGAGAACCGCACCAGCCAGCTGCGTCACCGTGGGTTGCGTCGCATTGTTCAAGATGAGGCCGTTCGAACTCACATTAAACCGGCTGTACAGATTGTGCGAAACCCCGGCACTGTTGGGCGCGACGATATTGACCATCGGGACACCATTGAGTGCGGCGGTGACCTGGGGGCCACCGGTCGCGGCATTGACTTGGGCCATGCTTAGCGCGGGCCCGAAGGCGAGTGCGACGCCCCACGCAATGGGAGTCCAGCGCAACGTAGTCGTGGAAGCCATGATGTGCTCCGTCAATAGGTAACCGAGATGCGGCCGAACAGCCAGTCGTGTTCATTCGGCAAAAACGAAGGCGCCGAGATGGGTTGCGAATAAGCGAGTTGAACTGACACTCGCGAATAATTCACATCGACCCCGAGCGTCCATCCGTCCAACGAACCCACGCCATTGACGCGACCGTAGTCGAGACCGACGTACGGCCGAATCTGACCTTCCGGCATGCCGTGTCCGAACACGCGTGCCAGCGTCAAGGGAATGCCCAGATCATTGCGCTCGTAGAAACCCGTACTGCCCGACAGACTGTCGAGGCGAAAGCCGCGTACCGAATACAGGCTGCCGATGGCCAGTTGCTCGGTACCGTAGAGCGGTTCACTGGAATGTTGACCATACAGGCTGCTTTGCAGCGACAAGGGCAATTCACCCATACGAAACAGCTGCAGCAACGATGCACCGTAAGTGGATTTGACATACTGCGCGCGCGGCGCGCCAGTGGGCCTGTCGGCTTCATCCTCGGTTGCACCCAAGCCATCCATGCCGGCCGTGAATCCTGCGTTGACCGAAAACAACGTGCCCGGCCGCGCCCAGGTCACGTTGGTACCCACATCGAGCAAGCTCAAATCGGCGCTACTCGCGACGATGCGCTCTCCCGCGATCGCATTCCAGGTCTGCTTTAAGGTCAAGTCGGCGCTCGCCCCCCACTTGATCGACTGGTCCCGATAGAGCATACGTTCGGCCTTGAACGTTTCTTCATTGCTCGTTCCATCCGTATCAAAGCTCGTGGCTTGCGAATTGACCACCGATCCATAGTGAAAGGCGTTCACGGCAGCCGAGAAATTCCAGTAGCCGTAAGGCACGTTCCAGTAGACGCTGCCGCCGTCCGAGTGCCGCTCCGAATCGACTCCCGCTTCGCTGTGGCGCGCGCTCAGATTGAAGTAGTCGTTCCACCCCGCGAAGTCATCGGCGCTCGCCGACAGCGTCGTCGTGTCGTAGCCTGTCGAAGCCGAGCCCGAATTGTCCATACCTGCCGATACCAACCAACGTTTCCGGACTTCGTCTTTCACGAGCAATACCGATTCGCCCGGCTCGCTCCCCGGTGCAATGTCGATATGCGAAGTGTTCGAGGTGAGCCGATTGATCTGGTCGGTGCCCTGCTCCAGATCCCGCAGATTCAGGACCGATCCGACAATTCCCGGAAATGCCGTGACCAGCGACGCACTGCCCGGCGGTTCCAGACGGATCGACTCGACACGCCCTTCGACGACCTTGAGCGAGAGCGTGCCGCTGCCCACGTTCTGCTGCGGGATATAGATGCGCGTCGTGACGAAGCCGCGCTCGATGTAAGCGTTCGTGACGTCGGCGATCAGTCGATTGATATCGACGAGCGATAAACACTTGTCCAGATAGGGCTTGACGAGCGCCGCCTTTGTGGCGCTATCGATGCGCGTGGCGCCATCCAGATCGATCGCCTTCACGAAGCTGCAGGCCGCCTTGCCCGCTGGCGCAGCCGGTGCGGCGGGCAATGGGTTCAAACTCTCGCCCGACGGCGTATGCTGGCGCAACTCCTCCTGCTCACGCCGCAGCCGGTCCTGTTGCTGTTGCTGCTGGATGATCTGCTGGCTCTGTTGTTGAGCCCGCTCAATGTCCTGCGCCGATTGGGCCCGTACGGCGAACGGCGCCCCCAACACGGCCACCCCACCAAGCACAGCGAACCAAATTATTTTCATTGTGTGAGTCCGAAATGCGACGGCGGGATTTTCCCGCCCCTCGGATCGAACCCCTGATTCGATGGGAGAGACACGTCCCCGCGGTTCGACGCGAAAGATGAAATTCTCCTAAGTCGCGCCCATCCTCCCTGTGGACGGTGTGACCCAACGCACAAAGCTGTTTCATCCGACGCGCACTCCTCTACCGGGAAGCTAAGATAACATCGCGAGCCGCGCCATCCATCTATACGAAAGTATGTTTTTTGAGGAGTGTTGTTAAATTCGGGTCACATCCGATGTGACTTTTTCCACATTCGGGTGCCTCTATGACGAAGGCTTCGTGGGTGGTGGGCCGATCTGCAGCCGCGGTCGAAGAAATAGCCGGCCTGTTCACAATGACTGCAGGCGACCCAGATCCGCTGGGCTACCCCAGGGGTTTGGGTCTCGGTAGAGAAATCGCAAGCCGAGACGGCCAGCCCGACACGAAGATGGCCTGGGTGCGCCGGACAGCATGCTCAGAACTGCTCGGTCGAGAGCGCCAATACGCTGCCGGCGCCATGGATGATCGCATGCGCCACACCCTCTGCCTGAGACAGAAAGTGCTCGGCAAAGAAGCGCGCAACCCCGAGTTTGGCCACAAGGAACGCACGATCGCCGTCGCCTTGTTCCAACTTGGACGTCGCGACCAACGCCGCACATGCGAATTGCCAGCCCGAGAGGACGATTCCCGTAAGGCGCAGATACGCGACGGAACCCGCATACACCGCGTGAACATCCGTCTCCGCATGGGTGACGACAAATTCGATGGCCGTGGCCCAGGCCCGGGTAGCAGCGGCGAGCCGCGCGCGAATCGCGCCGAGGTTCGCATCATCCGGATGTTCGCCTAACGCCGCTTCGGTGGCTTGGACGCGCGCGAGAATCGCGCGTGCGCACGCTCCGCGGTCGCGCACGGTCTTGCGCCCGATCAGGTCGTTGGCCTGGATCGCCGTAGTCCCTTCGTAGATCGTCAGAATGCGCGCATCGCGATAATACTGGGCCGCTCCGGTTTCTTCGACGAACCCCATGCCACCATGAACCTGGATCCCCAACGACGTCACTTCGATCGCCATTTCGGTCGAATACCCCTTGACCACCGGCACCATGAATTCGTAGAACGTCTGGTTTTCACGGCGCACCTGTGCATCGGGATGGTGACGCGCCCGATCGAGGGCTGCGGCAGTAACGTAAGCGACGGCGCGCGCGCCCTCGCATTGAGAGCGCATCGACATCAGCATGCGCCGCACATCGGGATGGTTGATGATCGCCACCGGCCCTGCTGATCCCGCGACGTCGCGACTCTGCACGCGCAAACGCGCGAACGCCGCGGCTTTCTGATAGGCGCGATCGGCCAAGGCTACGCCTTGCATGCCGACCTGAAAGCGGGCCGCGTTCATCATGATGAACATGTACTCGAGCCCCCGATTTTCCTCGCCCACGAGCGTGCCGACCGCACCGGCACCCACCTCTCCGCGCCCCTCTCCGTAGATCAGGACGGATGTTGGGCTGGCCTTGATACCCAGCTTGTGTTCGATCGAGGCGCAATAAACGTCGTTGCGCGCACCCAGGCTGCCGTCCGCGTTGACGAGATACTTGGGCACGACGAAAAGCGAGATGCCGCGCACGCCGGGAGGCGCATCCGGGGTACGCGCCAACACCAGATGCACGATATTGGACGCCATATCATGCTCGCCATATGTGATAAAAATCTTCTGGCCAAATAATCGGTAAGTGCCGCGTGCCTCGGGTACGGCACGCATCCTGACCTGGGCCAGGTCGGAGCCGGCTTGGGGTTCGGTCAGATTCATGGTGCCGGTCCATTCGCCAGAGACGAGCCGCGTGAGGTAAGTGTCCTTCTGGTCTTGGCTGCCGGCGGTCATCAAGGCCTCGATGGCGCCGTCGGTCAAAAGCGGACATAGCGCAAAACTCAGGTTCGCGGCATTGACCATCTCGATGCAGGGTGTCGCCACCAGCTTGGGTAGCCCCTGTCCGCCATACTCCGGCTCGTGCTGCACACCTTGCCAGCCGCCCTCACCAAAGGCCTTAAAAGCGCCCTTGAATCCATCGGCAGTGGTGACCACACCGTCGCGCCAGAGCGCGGCCTGTTCGTCTCCCGAGTGGTTCAGAGGCGCAATGACATCTTGAACAAAGCGCGCGTTTTCTTCGAGCACCGCGGCAACCGTGTCGGCACTGGCGTCTTCAAAACCGGGAAGCTGCGCGATATCGGCCAATCCGGCCAGTTCGTACATGACGAACAACATGTCTTTCAGCGGGGCGAGATAGCTCATCGAAGCACCCGGATTGGTTGGTAGAGCTACCCCAGCGCGCGCACGAGTTCGGGTACGACCTCGTTCAAATCGCCGACGAGTCCGTAGTCGGCCACTCCAAAAATCGGAGCTTCCGGATCCTTGTTGATGGCCACGATCACTTTTGAATCCTTCATGCCCGCCAAATGCTGAATCGCGCCGGAGATACCGACAGCAATGTAGAGCTCGGGCGCGACGATCTTGCCAGTCTGGCCGACCTGATAATCGTTCGGCACGAAACCGGCATCGACGGCCGCACGCGAAGCGCCAAGTGCCGCTCCCAGGCGATCGGCCAAAGGCTCGAGCACCTTGTGATAGTTCTCCGCGCTACCCACGCCCCGGCCGCCCGAGACGATGATCTTGGCCGCCGTCAATTCCGGCCGATCGCTCTTGGCAATCTCGCGGCTGACAAACGCAGACTTGCCAAAATCCGGTACGGCAACCACCGCCTCCGTCGTAGCGTGTCCGCCTGTTGACGGCGCCGCATCAAAACCCGTCGCGCGCACGGTCAGTACCTTGATGACATCGGTCGCCTCGACAGTTGCAATGGCGTTGCCGGCGTAGATCGGACGCGCAAAGACGTTGGCCGATACGACTGCAATGATGTCCGAGATCTGCGCTACGTCCAGACGCGCCGCCACGCGTGGCGCGATGTTTCGACCGTAAGCGGTCGCCGGGAAAAGAAGATGGGTATAGGACGGTGCCAGTGCAACCGCCTGCTCGGCGATCGCTTCGGCCAATCCGTCCGCGAAATATGGCGCATCGGCCACCAACACCTTCCTGACACCGACAATTTGCGCAGCCGCGTGCGCTGCCCCGGCCGGGGCACCCCCGGCGATCAAGATATCGACCTCGCCGGCGACAGCCAACGCGGCCGTGACGGTAGGCAGCGTCGCAGCCTTGAGCGAAACGTTATCGTGTTCGGCAATGACGAGTGCGGCCATCAAATCACCTTCGCTTCGTTCTTCAGTTTGGCCACCAGCGACGCCACATCGGGAACCTTGATCCCGGCCCGGCGCGCCGGGGGTTCAGTCACCTTCAAGGTTTTCACGCGGGGCGTCACGTCAACGCCGAGATCCTCGGGTTTGAAGACTTCGAGGGTCTTTTTCTTGGCCTTCATGATATTCGGCAGCGTCACATAACGGGGTTCGTTCAAACGCAAATCTGTCGTCACTACGGCAGGCAGTGTGAGCGAGAGTGTCTCCAAGCCACCATCGATTTCGCGCGTCACCGCAAGCTTGCCCTCGGCCACGGTGACCTTGGACGCGAACGTCGCCTGGGGCAAGCCCGCCAGCGCGGCGAGCATCTGACCGGTCTGGTTACAGTCGTCGTCAATGGCCTGTTTGCCGAGGATGGTCAGAACGGCTTTTTCCCGCTCGAGCACGGCCGCCAGGAGCTTGGCTACCGCCAGCGGCTGCAACTCTTCGCTGGTCTCCACCAGGATCGCCCGATCCGCGCCAATGGCAAGGGCGGTGCGCAGCGTTTCCTGACAGGAAACGGGGCCGCACGAGACGGCGATGATCTCGGTGGCGACACCGGCCTCTTTCAGGCGCACCGCCTCTTCCACGGCAATTTCGTCAAACGGATTCATCGACATTTTGACGTTGGCAAGGTCAACGCCACTGTGGTCGGATTTCACCCGCACCTTCACGTTAAAGTCGACGACGCGTTTGACGGGAACGAGAATTTTCATGAGTCTTTTCGGAAATGAGGCGACATCACGCAGCAAATATCGCAGCTGGACTGTCGAACCTCAAACATGGGACACCGACTCGGCGAACACTGCCCAGGACGCGCGTAAATTTAGCACGGTCGTTCGAATTCTTCCAGGCGAGCGCACGGCCAAGAGCAAGATGTTCTAGCCCCTGGCCAATGTCGCAACGTGGGCGATCGCGCTTTTGGAGAGCGCGGTGAGGTTGTAGCCCCCTTCCAGGCAACTGACCACGCGTGCCTGGGCGTGACGCTTGGCAACCTCCATGATGCGTTCGGTGATCCAGATGTAGTCTGCTTCGACCAGACGCATCTGCCCGAGGTCGTCATCCCGATGCGCGTCAAAGCCTGCCGAAATGAAAATCATCCCCGGCCGAAAAGCCTCGAGCGCGGGTAGCCAGCGCTGCTCTACCACCTTACGCGCCGCCGCACCGTCCGACCCCGCCGAAAGCGGCACATTGACCATGTTGGCGGCATGACTCTCCGTGCCGCTATAGGGATAGAACGGGTGCTGGAAAAAACTGACCATGAGAACCCGCTCATCTCCGGTAAAAATCTCCTCGGTGCCATTGCCGTGATGCACGTCGAAATCGACGATGGCCACGCGCTCGATGCCATGCACATCCAGTGCCCGTCGCGCCGCGATAGCGACATTGTTCAAAAAACAGAATCCCATGGCACGCGAAATTCCGGCATGGTGTCCTGGAGGACGGATGTTGCAAAACGCGTTACGCGCCTCGCCCCGAACCACGGCATCGGTCGCGGCGACGGCTGCGCCTGCCGCACACAGCACCGCATCCAGCGTGGCCGGTCCCATGACCGTGTCCGCATCGAGTGCGGCATATCCGCTCTCCGGTGCGGCATCCCGCAAGGACTCAAGGTGCATCCTCGGATGCGCGCGCGCCACATCGTCGTCAGTGGCCGGGCCCGCAGCACGCATAACCACGCGCTCCGACAAGCCGCTTGCCGCCATCTGCTCGTCAATTGCGATCACTCTGCCGGGGCATTCCGGATGCCAGCTGCCGACCTCGTGCAGCCGACATTCCTCCGGCGCGTAGTACGCCGTCTGCGACTTTGCATCGATCGGGGCGCCAGATGCGCCAGACGCGTTCCTGTGGGGTGATTGATCCATGAGACAATTATGCCCTATTCCCCCCCTGTTTCGCATCGACCGTGCCCATGCAACACTCCCTCGAAGCACTCGCTGCGCAATTATCAGGGGTGATCCTGGGCAAAGAGACCGCAATTCGCCAAAGTATCACCTGTCTTTTGGCGGGGGGGCACCTCTTGATCGAAGACATACCGGGGGTCGGCAAGACCATCCTGGCACACGCGCTGTCGGTCTCGCTTGGCTTGCGCTTTTCTCGGGTACAGTTCACCAGCGACCTCTTACCCGGCGATATCACCGGGGTGTCCGTCTTCGAGCGCAACACGGAAACCGGCGAATCCGCGCGCTTCGTATTCCATTCGGGGCCGATCTTCGCGCATGTACTTCTCGCCGATGAAGTCAATCGCGCCACCCCGAAAACCCAAAGCGCCCTCCTCGAGGCGATGGAAGAGCGCCAGGTCTCGGTCGACGGCACGACCCGACTTTTGCCCGACCCGTTTTTTGTGATCGCCACGCAAAATCCTTTCCATCAGGTTGGGACGTTTCCGTTGCCCGAATCGCAGCTCGATCGCTTCCTCATGTGCATCGAATTGGGGTATCCGGATCAGCGTGCAGAACGCGCATTGCTCGAAGGAGAGGATCGGCGCGCACTTCTGCGCAAACTGCCGCAGGTGTTAGACGCGTCGCGCCTTCTGGAACTGCGAGCCGAGGTCGCCAAAGTGTACGCGTCCCCGCTTCTGATCGACTATATCCAGGCCTTGGTCGGCGCTTCACGCACCTCGTCCCTATTCACCGAGGGACTATCCCCGCGCGGTGCGCTCGCGATCCTGCAGGCCGCGCGCGCATGGGCCCTGTTGTCGCACCGCAATCACGTCTTGCCCGAAGACGTCCAGGCGGTCTGGGTTCCGGTGGCGAATCATCGCCTGCGCCCAGCGCAGTCGGGCGCGCGCATCGGCCAGCGCGAACTGGCGACGCAGCTCTTGGCCTCGGTGGCCGTACCGCGATAGAGCGCGGAACGCCACGGGCGACTTGCGATGCGCCGATCGATCCTGCCACCGATGCATGTCGCACCGAGTTCCTCTGCAATGAGCGGCATCGGTAGCCGCCTGCGGCACATCCCTCTCGTCGAACGCGCGGCGCAAGCAATTTTCCAGCCGCGAGGACCCGAGGCCGGCGAAATTCGGCTCAATCACCGTCGCGTGTTCGTTTTACCGACTCGATCCGGTTTGACATTTGGCGTCATGCTCATCGCCCTGCTGTTGGGCTCGATCAACTACACCCTAGGCCTGGGCTTCGGCCTGACTTTCCTGATGGCGGGCGTCGCCTGGATTGGCATGTTCTACGCATTTCGGAACTTGGCGCATCTGTCCCTTCGCCCCGCACGCGTCGAGCCGGTTTATGCCGGAGAGATCGCCCAGTTTTGTGTCGTATTGTCGAACCGGCAGACCTTCGACCGCTTTGCCCTCCTGCTACAGGCCGATAAAACGCTCGCGCCGGTTTTTGCCGATCCCCTCGCGGGCACGGAAACCCGCGTGAACGTTCCTGTGCGCATCACCCGCCGCGGTTGGCAGCCGATGCCATCCATCACCTTCAAGACCACCTTTCCGTTGGGATTGTGGCGCGTGTGGAGCTACTGGCAGCCGGACCTCCAGGTCTTGGCCTACCCGAGCCCCGCGCCGCCCGGAGTGCCCCTGCCGCGGGCCCACGCCGATGGCACCGAAGGCTGGGGCCATGGCGGCCCCGGCAGCGAAGACTACGCGGGAATTCGGGACTACACCGCGGGGGATCCGATCCGCCATCTCGCCTGGAAAGCCATGGCGCGCACACCCTCGGGTGGCCTCTTGACAAAGCTGTTCGATGGGAGCGGCACACGCAGGCTTTGGCTCGATTTGGCGCAACTTCCTGCCTCCCTCGACCTCGAAGCAGCGCTCAGCCGCATGACGCGCTGGGTTCTCGATTGCGAGGCCGACGAGATTCAATACGGTCTGCGCTTGGAGAGACTCGAAATCGCGCCGGACCGCGGCGCCGTCCATCGTGACCGCTGTCTCTCGGCGCTCGCGCTCTTTGGAGCCACCGACCATGAGCGGTAGCACCCCGTCGGTCGCCATCGGATCACGAGCGGCCCACTTCCGCTGGATTGAACGCTTCGCCCTGCGCGAACGGGAAGTGCGCGACACGCTCTGGCTCCTCCTCGCCATCCTGTGGGTACTCGCCCCTTTCCCCGCAGTTTTGCCGATCTGGTGCTCACTAACCGTGGCCGCTCTCTTGATATGGCGCTCGATTCTGACTTGGGGCGGTCGCAGACCGCCGGCGCGCGCACTCCTGCTGGGATTGATGCTGTTGGCCGGTATTGCGATCTACCTCCAATACCGGACTCTCTTCGGCAAAGATGCCGGAGTTGCCTTTGTCATCCTCTTGCTCGGACTGAAGTTACTCGAGCTAAGAGCGCGGCGCGACATCCTGGTGGTCATCTTCCTGTGTCTTTTTATCATGCTCACGAATCTATTCGAATCGCAGAGCATCCCGACGGCGATCTGGCTGCTTATCGGAGTCGTAATGCTCGTGACGGCGATGCTGCGCGTGAACTTCGTCGGCCGCGAGCCCTCGTTTCAGACAAAACTTCGCCTGGCCATTCAGATCAGCGCATGGGCACTGCCGCTGATGGTGATCATGTTCTTATTGTTCCCGCGCGTGGAAGGCCCTCTTTGGGGGATGCCCGCCGATGCCTTCGCGCGACGCACCGGTCTGTCCGACAGCATGTCGCCCGGAAGCTTCGAACATATCGTGCAGTCCGATGAAACAGCCTTCGCAGCGCAGTTTGCCACACGCGTTCCGACACCCGCCCAACGCTACTGGCGCGGGCCGGTTTTCGGTTTTTTCGACGGGCGTACCTGGCGTGCGGCACCCTCGTCGGACTTCTGGGAAGAGGCGCCCGAGATCGAGGGCGATGCCTCATCGCTCCTGGCCTACACCATTACGCTCGAACCGAACAATCGACACGAACTCTACCTGCTGGATGCGCCGGCTGCGGCGCCGCTGGTTGGGGACACGCGCGCCACCGTGCGTAGCGACTTGCAAGTGACAACGCAGGGCCCGATGCGCGAACGGGTGCGCTTCCGTGCCGCGTCCTACACCCACTATCGATATGGCGTGCATGCCAACGCTGCGCAACTTCGCCCCTGGCTCGAGTTGCCACAGGGTTATGATCCGCGCACCCTCGAATTTGCCAGACGCCTGCGCGCCGATGCGAGCGACCCGCACGTTCTCGTCGCGCGCGTACTGTCTTATTTCCGGACACAGAATTTCTACTACACACCGGACCCGCCGGCACTGGGTAGAAATTCCATCGACGAATTTCTGTTTCAGACACGACGCGGATTTTGTGAACATTATGCCGGCGCCTTTGTTTTCCTCATGCGCGCACTCGCCATTCCCGCGCGCGTGGTCACCGGTTACCAGGGTGGAGATTTCAATCCGGTCAATCGCTACCTGACTGTGCGCCAGCGCGACGCCCATGCTTGGGCCGAAGTCTGGATCAAAGACGAAGGCTGGGTCCGGGTCGATCCAACTGCGGCCGTGGCCCCCGAACGCATCGAACGGGGATCCGACCCAGCACTCGCGCCCGATCAGGACTACGGCTCGTTTTTTGGCCGCTCTGCTTCCGGTTGGCTGACTTCGCTACGCCAGCACTTCGAGGCGGTGGGCAATGCGTGGAATCAGTGGATCATCAGCTACACGGGTGACGAGCAAAGCAGTCTGTTCGCGGGCTTTGGGATCCCGTCGGTCAACTGGCAGACCCTGACGGTCGCACTCATCACCGCGTTTAGTGCAGTCCTTGCCGCAGTCGCCGGCAAGGTGCTCATGAACCGACCGCGGCGCGACCCGATTGAGATCGGCTATTCGAAACTTTGTGCGCGACTCCAAAAGTTCGGCCCGGCCCGCGAGCCTTCCGAGGGGCCCGACGATTACCGGGTGCGAATCTTGCCTCGTTTGCCGGAATCCTATCGAACACGAGCGGCGCGCGCGTTTGCACTGTATGAGGGGCTACGCTACGCACCCCTGACCTCCCTTTACTCTGAAACCTTAAAAGAGTTCCGAGCATGCGTTACCGCCTTGCGGCTGTGAAATTTTCCGAACGACCCCCGATACGTCGGCGGCGGCGGCTCGTGGCCTACCTTGGCACCTGCGCCATTGGCCTCGTGACCCTGGCACCCCGCTGGGTCCGCGCCGATTCGACACCGGACCCCTCAGCCGATGCGGCAGCCGACACACCGGTGGACACGAGCGGGTATGAGGAACGACCGGATGTCATTTCATTCATTGATGAGATGGTCGCCAAACATGGCTTTGTTCGCGATGCGCTATTGGCCATATTCTCCCAGGCCAGTCACAATGACACGGTGGCACGTCTTATGGGTCCCGTCGCGGCTGCCGCACCGACCCCTTGGAGTGCGTATGAGGCGCGCTTCGTTGAACCTGCCCGAATCGACGCCGGTGTGCGGTTTTGGCAGGCCAACTCGGGCGATTTGCAACGGGCAGCACAGACCTACGGGGTGCCACCCGAGGTGCTGGTCGGCATCTTGGGTGTGGAAACTTTTTTTGGTCGCAATACCGGCAAGTTTCGTGTACTCGATGCGTTAACCACGCTCGCCTTCGATTACCCCGACCCCGCGCACGACCGATCGGCTTTTTTTCGCGAGCAACTCGAGAATTTTCTCGTCATGACACGCGACCGGTCAGATGACGTACTGGAGATTCGTGGTTCCTATGCAGGCGCCATCGGACTTGCGCAATTCATGCCCGAGAGCATCCTCAAATATGCAGTGGACTTCGACGGCGACGGCAGCATCGACCTCAGGAACAGCGCGAGCGACGCGATCGGCAGCATCGCCAATTACCTCGCGGCCCATGGGTGGGTATCGGGTTTGCCGATTTACTATCGCTCTCAATTGGTGGCGGCGAACCCGGATGGTTTGATCATCGGTCGACTGGTGGCTGCGGGCAGCGAACCCAGTTTGACGCCGGCCGATCTGCGGCAAGCAGGATTCGTCTTCATCGACGACGTACCCGCCGACACCTTCGTCGCCCTGATCGATTTCCCGGATGGAACAAATCCCACGCGCTATGTCCTGGGGACCCGGAATTTCTTCGTCCTCACGCGCTACAACCGCAGTTACGCATACGTCATGGCCGTCGTCGAGCTGGGTGTCGCGATCGCAACTCAGCTGCACAATACCCCATCCGACGCCGCTCTAGGCCGGGAAAACCCCGGTTGAGAGATAGCGGTCGCCGCGGTCGCAAACGACAAACACAAGCGTCGCGTTCTCCACCCTTTGCGCCACGCGAAGCGCGATACAAAGCGCGCCCGCCGCCGAGATACCGCCAAATAATCCTTCTTCGGCCGCGAGACGCCGTGCCATGATTTCCGCGTCGGCCTGGCTCACCGTCTCGATCGAATCGACGCGCGAGCGATCGTAGATTTTCGGCAGATATTTCTCTGGCCACTTGCGAATGCCTGGAATCTGGGAGCCTTCCTGCGGCTCGGCACCGATGATTTGAATCGCCGGATTTTGCTCCTTCAGATAGCGCGACACGCCCATGATGGTTCCGGTCGTTCCCATGCTCGAGACAAAATGCGTAATCGTCCCATGGGTGGCGCGCCAGATTTCGGGGCCCGTCGTCTCATAGTGCGCGAGCGGATTGTCCGGGTTCGCGAACTGATCCAGGATCAAGCCCTTGCCGTCGGCCTGCATACGCTCGGCCAGGTCGCGCGCGAATTCCATCCCCCCTTCCTTGGGGGTGACGACAATTTCGGCACCAAACGCGCGCATCGTTTGCCGTCGCTCCTCCGACAGGTGCTCGGGCATGATGAGAATCATGTGATAACCGCGAATCGCCGCGGCCATGGCAAGCGCTATACCGGTGTTGCCACTGGTCGCTTCGATCAAGGTGTCGCCCAGCTTGATCTGTCCCCGCGCTTCGGCCCGCTTGACCATCGAAAGCGCCGGCCTGTCCTTGACGGAGCCCGCCGGATTGTTCCCCTCGAGCTTGCCGAGAAGGATGTTGTTGCGGGCTTTGTTTTCGGGTCCGGGTATGCGCTGCAGGCGCACCAGCGGCGTATTGCCGACTGTGTCTTCGACCGTCATGTAATCGACAGGAGAATGAGGCTTCATGAGATTCTTCGCATGGATAAAGAGGTCTGGGGCGGCGGCTCAGCACGTCGCCAATTTCCAAGTTTAGCGACTATCGACCCCGATCACAGACCGAGGCTTCACGAACCTTCACGCAGCAGCCATTGGGCATAGCGGGCTACGCCCTCTTCGACCGTCAGGAACGGCTCGTTGTAACCAGCCGCTCGCAGCCGCGTGAGATCGGCTTGCGTGAAACTTTGGTATTTTCCCTTCAAGGCATCCGGAAATGCGATGTAGTGCAGCGCACCCGAAGCCACCAGACGCTCCAGGGGCAACGCCGGGGCGCCCGTGTCGGTACGCAAGCTATTGATGATCGCCACTGCAACATCGTTAAAGGTCTGGGCTCTGCCCGTTCCCAGATTGAAGATCCCCGAGATCTTTCGGTCAAAGAAGAACAGATTGGCCTTGACCACATCCTCAACCGAGATGAAATCGCGTTTTTGCAGGCCATTACCCCATCCGTCCCAAGCACCGAAAAGCTCGACCTGCTGCACACTTTGGTACTGGTTGAAGTGGTGGAAAGCGACCGACGCCATGCGCCCCTTGTGGCGCTCGCCGGGACCATAGACGTTGAAATAACGAAAACCCGTAATCTGATGCTTTGCCCCGGCCAAGCGCCGCCGTACGATCTGATCGAAAAGGAGTTTGGAATAACCGTAGATGTTTAACGGCCCCTCGGCACCCGGCTCTTCAACAAAACGCGTCTTCGCGCCATAGGTGGCCGCCGAAGATGCATACAAAAGGTCGACGCCCAAGCTCTCGCAGGAATCCAGAAGCGACAGGGAATAGCGATAGTTGTTCTGCATCATGTAACGGCCATCCTGCTCCATCGTGTCGGAGCACGCGCCTTCGTGAAACACGGCGCGCACCCGTCCGAAGCGTCCCTTGGCAAACGCCTCCAGAAACTCGTCACGATCGAGGTAGTCGGCAATCTCGCAATCGACCAGGTTGCGGAACTTATCTGCCGGTTGAAGATGGTCAACCGCGATAATGTCGCGCTCACCGCGCGCGTTTAGCCCGCGTACAAGATTGCTGCCGATAAAACCGGCCGCTCCCGTGACGATGATGGTCATGTCTTTTTCCCCCGTGCCAATTCACGGGTCGCCGTCGCCGGCCCGAAGAGTTCGTCTTGCGTGACGACCGAAGTACCCAGTTTTCCGACAACGATGCCTGCGGCGCGGTTTGCCGTGAGGACCGCCTCCTTCAACCCTGCCCCTGCGCCCAGCATCACACCCAGGGTGCCGATAACCGTGTCGCCGGCGCCCGTGACATCAAAAACTTCCCTGGCCTGGGCCGGCACATCGATGCGCCCCTGAGCGGTAAAGAGCGTCATTCCCGCTTCCGAGCGTGTCAGAAGGAGCGATTCAAGACGTAGTGATTGCCGGAGCGCATCCACGCGCACCGTAAGATCGTCCTCGTCGTGCCATCGACCGATGACCTCGCGTAATTCGCGCCGGTTCGGCGTCAACATGCTGGCACCCGCATAGCGCGCGTAATCGTCACCTTTCGGATCGACCAGGACCGGCAGGTTCGCCGCACGAGCCGCGCCGATCATGCGATTGATGTGCGTGAGCCCCCCTTTACCGTAGTCCGACATCAATACGACGTCGTATTCCGACAAGAGCGACGTGAACTGCTCGAACTTGTCGAGCAGTACCTCGCGACTCGGAAGCGCCTCGAAGTCGACCCTGATCAGTTGCTGCTGGCGTCCGATGACGCGCAATTTGATGGTGGTCGTCAGCTGGGGATCACAATGCAGATGTTGCCGTATACCGGCATCCGACAAAAGATCCTCGATCCGGCGGCCGGGCTCGTCGCTGCCGACCACGCTTAATAGGCCGACCCGAGCCCCGAGGGCCACAGCGTTCTTGGCGACGTTTGCCGCTCCTCCCAACCGATCTTCCTGGCGGTCGATGCGCACCACTGGCACCGGCGCCTCAGGAGAAATGCGATGGGCATCACCAAACCAGTAACGATCGAGCATGACATCGCCCACGACCAATACCCTTGCCTTCGCGATGCGCGCTCGATCCAGCGGACCTTCAGTATCCGCGCTCATACCGCGCTCGGCCGACCGATCGGCAAATAGCGCAACCCATGGCCCCAAACCGTTGCAGGCTCGTACAGATTGCGTCCGTCGAAGATGAGGCCGTCGCGCAGATGCGTCTTTAAGGCCTCGAAGTCCGGACTTCGGAAGGCTTTCCACTCGGTGATGATGATGAGCGCATTGGCACCCATCAATGCGCCCTGCGCGGAATCGGCAAAACGCAGTCGCTCGAGCCACTTGGGGTGCTCGCTCAGGTCCTGTTGCAGAACCCGCTTGGCCTCTTCCATGGCGACCGGGTCATGGGCGCAAACCGCAGCCCCGCGCGCCAACAGGTCGGCAATCAGCACGCGCGAGGGGGCTTCTCGCATGTCGTCGGTATTCGGTTTGAATGAAAGACCCCACAGGGCGAACGTTCGTCCCGTAAGATCCTCACCGTAATGGTGAACGACCTTCTGGGTCAGGACGCGCTTTTGCGCCTCGTTGGCCGTCTCGACGGCCTGCAGGATGTGCGATGGACAGCCTGCATTTTCGCCGATGCGTATGAGCGCCTGGACATCTTTCGGGAAGCACGAGCCGCCGTAGCCCGCACCCGCATACAGGAAATCGTACCCAATGCGCGGATCCGAGCCGATCCCCTGGCGCACCAATTCGATGTCGGCTCCGATTTTCTCGGCCAGGTTGGCCAACTCGTTCATGAAGGAAATTCGCGTCGCCAGCATGGCGTTGGCCGCGTACTTGGTGAGCTCGGCCGAACGCACATCCATGAAGAACATACGCTCATGGTTGCGCTGAAACGGCGCATAAAGGGCGCGCATGAGTTGTTTGGCGTACTGGCCGGAAGCATCATTGGCACAGCCGATAACGACGCGATCGGGACGCATGAAATCCTCGATGGCCACCCCTTCCTTCAGAAATTCCGGATTCGAGACCACCGAAAAACCGAAATCCGCCCCGCGCCGCTTCAGTTCTTCGTCGACCACGGCGCGTACCCTGTCAGCGGTACCCACGGGTACTGTCGATTTGTCAACGATGACCTTGAAAGCCGTCATGTGGCGGCCGATGTTTTGCGCGGCGACCGTGACATACTTAAGATCGGCCGAACCGTCCTCGTCCGCCGGTGTGCCCACCGCGATGAACTGCACCTCCCCATGCATCACGGCCTTTTGAACATCGCTGGTAAAGCCGATTCGTCCTGCGGCGAAGTTGCGCCGGATCATCTCTTCCAAGCCCGGCTCATGAATCGGAACACCGCCCGAATTCAGGAGTTCGACCTTCTTTTCATCGACATCCAAGCACAGTACGTGATTACCCACTTCGGCCAAGCACGCGCCCGTCACAAGTCCCACGTAACCGCTACCTACAATCGTTATTTTCATGAAGGTCCGTTTTGCGATTCAAGTTCTTCACTGCGGCGTGGCGGATAGGATTCCCAACTCGAACAGCCCGGGCACTGCCAATGAAACTGGCGAGCCTTAAAGCCGCAAGTCGAACAGATGTAGCGACCCACGCGCCGCGTATGATTGTGGACGAGATTTTTGACGACTTCGAGATCGTCGCGCTCTCCGGGCGTGGCCAGTTGCGAACGCGTGTCCAGGTACTGGCTGAGCGCCAAGAGGCTGGGACTGCGGTGCAAGGCCTCGCGCGCAAGAACGTTGGCAGCCTCCGGCCCTTCGGCTTCGGCGGTAGCGCGCAGGACGACCTCCAGCAGATCGATCGACGGATGGGTGTCCAAATAGGATTTGACTAGCTTTAGGCCCTCGCCAAAGCGTCCCAGTCGGCGATAGGCGTCGGTCAAACGCTCGCCCACGAGCGCCGCGTGCGGCGCACTTTGTTGCTCGACCCGCTTCCACGCCGCAATGGCTTCCTCGTCCTGACCCTGCTGCGCCGCAACGTCGCCCAGGAGCACCAATGCGCGCACACTTTTTCGGTTGGCCCCCAGAGCAGCCTCTAACTCGACTTTGGCCTCGTCGAGATGCGATTCGTTGACGGCGCTTTGCGCCAGTTCGCAATAGAACTGGGCGATACGGACCTGGTTTGAACCCGCCCCCGATTCCTGCAGCTCCAAGGCGGCGGCGATCGCCTTGCGCCATTCCTTTTCCAGCTGAAAGATTTCCAGAAGATGACGTCGGGCATCGGTCGAATAGGCGCTCGCTTCGAGCTTGCGAAAAGCCTCCTCGGCGCGGTCGAGCAATCCGGCTTTCTGGTAGTCCTCACCCAATTCGAACATGGCATGGCCACGCTGATCTTCGGGAAGGTCGGGCCGGCTCAATAAATTCTGATGCATCCGGATGGCGCGCTCGGTTTCGCCGCGGCGCCGAAACAGATTACCCAGCGCAAAGTGCAGTTCAATCGTTTCGGGATCAAGCGTGACGACTTCGATGAAGGCGTCGATGGCTCGATCGGGCTGCTCATTCAGAAGGAAATTCAGGCCCTTGAAATACGAACTCGGCAGGCTTCTGGACTCGGTCAGAAGGTGCCCGATGTCAATCCGGGCCGCGACCCAGCCCAGTCCGAACAGGATGAATGGGGCAAGCAGGAGCCACCATGGTGCGGAATCCATGCGCCAGGCAGATCAGGAGGTGGTACGGGCGCCTTGCGCCACCGACTGTATCGAGTCGGGATCCGCAGCGGCGCTTCGCTCCGGCCCGCTCGGACCAACCGGCTGCGCGCGCATACTTTTTCTGATACGCCGCAATTCCATCCGCACGCGAAACCAGGCCGGAAGCGCGGCCAGAAGCCCGAAGAGAACGCCACCGAGGAAAAAAATCAACAGCAACGCGATCAGAGGCGCTTGCCAGGTGAAACCGCCCAACATGTGCAGTTCGACGGCGGCCGTATTCGTGACCGCAAAACCAAACAGGACGACAAACAGGATCAGCCAAAGGGCCCAAACGATGATGCGCATGACGTCATCCTACGCGGTCGCAAATAAAAGCGGGTTCGCCTTCCGGCGCCCGCGCTCACTCCGTCATGGAGTCCGAAGAAAGTGTGGTCGCATCCCCCGCGGTGGCCGGCGAATCCACGCGTTCGCGCAATTCCTTGCCGGCCTTAAAATGCGGCACGCGCTTTTCCGGAACCATCACCTTCTCGCCCGACTTCGGGTTGCGTCCGACACGCGGCGGTCGTCGATTCAGCGCGAAGCTGCCGAAGCCTCGAATCTCGATGCGGTGCCCCTCGGCTAAAGCCTGGGACATCGCATCCAGAATCGTATTGACCGCGTAATCGGCATCTTTCGCGATGAGCTGCGGATAACGCTCCGCTAAGCGCGCGATAAGCTCGGACTTGGTCATTCCGCGATCGGGCGGGGTGAGGTCAGCTCTGACCACTGTCTAGCTTGGCCTTTAGAAGCGCCCCGAGATTGGTGGTCCCAGTTGCCGCGCCGCTCTCAGCCGCCATTTTTGCCATGGCCTCCTGAGTATCGGCATTATCACGCGCCTTGATCGAAAGATTGATACCGCGATTTTTGCGATCGATATTGATCACCATCGCCGTGACGGAATCGCCCTCCTTCAAATGATTGCGCGCATCCTCCACGCGATCGCGCGAGATTTCCGAGGCGCGCAGGTAACCCTCGACCTCATGGTTGATCTGGACGACCGCGCCCTTGGCATCGACGGACTTAACGGTGCCGGTAATGACAGCACCCTTGTCGAACGTAGCCGCGAAGTTGGTGAATGGATCGCCCTCGAACTGCTTCACGCCGAGCGAAATACGCTCGCGTTCGACATCGATGGCCAAAACCATGGCTTCGAGTTCGTCGCCCTTTTTGAACTTGCGTACGGCTTCCTCGCCCGGCTCGGTCCAGGACAAATCGGAGAGGTGAACCAATCCGTCGATACCACCGGGCAAACCGATGAATACGCCAAAATCGGTGATGGACTTGATCGCCCCTTTGACCTTGTCGCCCTTCTTGTGATTCAAACTGAAATCTTCCCAGGGATTAGGTTTGCATTGCTTCATCCCAAGACTGATACGGCGGCGATCCTCGTCGATTTCCAGCACCATGACTTCGACCTCATCGCCCAGTTGCACCACCTTGCTGGGTGCGATGTTCTTGTTGGTCCAGTCCATTTCGGACACGTGCACCAACCCTTCGATACCCTGCTCGACTTCGACGAATGCGCCGTAGTCCGTGAGGTTGGTAACCTTGCCGAACAGGCGAGTGCCTTGCGGATAACGACGCGACAAACCGACCCAGGGATCTTCGCCCAGCTGTTTGACGCCTAAGGACACGCGATTCTTTTCCTGGTCGAACTTGAGAACCTTGGCGGTAATTTCTTGGCCCACCGAAATCACTTCTGACGGATGACGCACGCGCCTCCAGGCCAGGTCCGTGATGTGCAAAAGCCCATCGATGCCACCCAGGTCGACGAAGGCACCGTAATCGGTGATGTTCTTGACGACCCCGGTGACGATCGTGCCTTCCTTCAATGTCTCGAGCAACTTGGCCCGCTCTTCGCCCATCGACGCCTCGATCACCGCACGGCGCGAGAGCACCACGTTGTTGCGCTTGCGGTCGAGCTTGATGACCTTGAATTCGAGCGTTTTGCCTTCATAAGGCGTCGTGTCCTTGACCGGACGCGTATCGACCAATGAACCCGGCAGAAATGCCCGAATGCCGTTTGTCATGACCGTCAGGCCACCCTTGACCTTGCCGGTGATGGTGCCACTGACCAGATCGCCCGTTTCAAGAGCCTTCTCGAGCGCCATCCACGAGGCGAGCCGCTTCGCTTTGTCGCGCGACAGCAGCGTGTCGCCAAAACCATTCTCGAGCGATTCAATGGCGACGCTGACATAGTCACCAGGCTTGACGTCGATTTCGCCGTGGTCATTCTTGAACTCGTCGACTGGAATGAAGCTTTCCGATTTCAAACCGGCGTTGACGACCACAAAATTGTAGTCGACGCGAACGACTTCAGCGGTGATCACTTCGCCGGCACGCATATCCTGACGCGATAGGCTTTCCTCGAAGAGGGCCGCGAAGCTTTCGTGATCGGGTGGGGTGGAAGGTACTGCGGTTGCGAGAGAAGACATAAGTTTGTTAGACACCGCACCAGCTGTGCGGACCCAGGGTTAAGGTAAGTTTCCAATGCCGTCCGACCGCGCCGGACGACGCCAAGTTAATACGAACTGCGACCATCTTGCACCCCATACGGCAGATGCCACTGTCCTTTCAATGCCCCCGGCAACCGCCACGCATCGCCGGATCTCTTTCGCCCGTCAACAACGAACACCAATCGAGCGCTCACGGGCAAGCGCCAGAATCCGATCCACTACTTCAGACACTTCCAGATCGGAACTGTCGATCGTGATCGCGTCCTGTGCCGCCGCCAACGGCGCGACAGCGCGTTGACTATCGCGCGCATCGCGCTCAGAAAGATCTTGCAAAAGGGTCAACATATTAGCAAAAATCCCGTTTTCCATCAACTGTTTAGTGCGACGCTTCGCGCGCGCTTCTGGACTGGCGACAAGAAAGATCTTCAGCGGGGCGTCGGCAAATACCACGGTTCCCATGTCCCGGCCGTCCGCCACCAGGCCCGGAGGGCGCCGAAACGCCCGTTGGCGATCCAACAACGCCTCCCGGAGCGCCGGCAAGATCGCGATCGCCGAAGCGGCATTGCCCACTTTTTCCTGCCGGATTGCGAGCGTCACATCGACCCCATCCGAGAGAATTTTGGCGCCATCGAAGCGAATTTGGATCTCTCGTGCCAACGTCGCGAGCGCAGCGGCGGCGTCCAAGGCAACACCCCGGGACAAGGCGGCAAGGGCGGTGATGCGATAGAGCGCGCCGCTATCCAGATAGTGGAACTGAAGAGCGCTAGCGACCCGCTGGGCGACTGTACCTTTGCCCGAAGCCGTTGGGCCATCGATGCTGATGACCGGAATCACGCAGGACTCTTTTTGCTGCCCAAAAGAGAGCGCAAGCCATCGAAATAATGAGGAAAGGTCTTGCCTACGCAGGAGGGCTCGAGAATCCGCACAGGATTGCCGCCGCAGGCTGCCAGGGCGAAACACATCGCCATGCGATGATCGTCATAGGTCCGGATGGTAGCGCTTGCCACGCGTTTAGGCGGGGCGATCCGCAAGAAATCAGAACCTGCCGTGACAGTGGCTCCAAGTTTGGATAATTCGCACGCCATGGCGGCGACGCGATCAGTCTCCTTGACGCGCCAGCTACCGATGTTGCGCAGGGTGGACGGGCCACTGGCAAAAAGTGCCAATATCGCCACCGTCATGGCTGAGTCCGGCATGTGATTGAAATCCTGGTCGACCGGTCTTAACCGAAAACCGCGCGCCACGCCGGGCGAACTCGCCTCAATCCAGTCGGGCCCGAACTCCACCTTGGCCCCCATTTTTTCGAGGACTGTCGCAAAAGATACATCGGGCTGGACGCTCGATCGGCCCAAACCGACGACGCGTACCGGCCCTGCAGCAAGAGCACCCAGCGCCAGGAAATAACTGGCGGAAGAGGCATCCGCTTCGATTCGATAAATACCCGGACTCTGATAACGCGCCCCCTGGGGCACGACAAAAACCGGCTCGGTGGCGTCCGGGTCGCCATCCGCCGCGACTCCAAAACGGCGCATCAAATCCAGGGTCAGCAAAACATAGGGCTTGGAAATCAGGGGACCTCGGAGGACGATCCGCAGCGGCGCAGTTTCGGACAATAGCGGCCCCGCTTGCAAGAGGCCGGTAAGATATTGACTGGAGGCGCCACTGCGCACATGCAACGGCCCGGGCAGGCGCGCGCCGGCAGGTCCAACTTTCAGGGGCAAAAAACCTTGCCCCTCCAGATACTCGATGTTCGCACCCGCATCGCGTAGTGCTTCGACCAAGTCACCGATCGGTCGCTCGTGCATGCGCGCGACGCCGGACAGGCGATAGTGACCGTCCATGAATGCGAGGGCCGCCAGCAGCGTGCGCGCGGAGAGCCCCGAATTGCCGAGAAAGAGTTCGGCCTGGCGCTTCGGAAACCGGCGCGCGCCCACGATTCGTACCTGACCCGCCCCACGGGTCGTCTGCGACACGCCCAGCGCTGCGAGCGCCTGGCGCATGACCGCCGTGTCATCCGAATCGAGAACGCCCTCGAGATCGGTCGCGCCGGGGGCGAGCGCGGCAAGCAGTAATGCTCGGATCGAAATGCTCTTCGAACCGGGCAGCACGATTTCACCCGCCGCCGCATCGATGGGGGCGATGTCGAGAAAGTCGGGTAGCGAAGTCGTCACTTTGAACGCCATTGCGTGCGTGCCGCCTGCGCCTGCGAAAACAGGGACTCGAGTCTTTTCGCGTCGCCCGCGGCGACGTCTTCACGCAATTCGCCCAGAATGCGCCCAAAACCATCGAGCTCGGCGAGAAGCGCCGTGCGATTGGCCAGTGCAATGTCGCGCCACATTTCGGGACTGCTTGCGGCGATGCGCGTGAAATCGGCAAAGCCGCCACCCGCCAGATCGAATTTCAAACGGGCCTCGGGCGAACGCACGATGTAGGCCACCATCGCGTAAGCCAACATGTGCGGCAGATGACTTACCGCCGCCAACGTCGCGTCATGCTCCTGGGGCGTCATCGTGACCAGCTCCGCGCCGCAAGTACGCCATGCCCGATCCACGCGGGCGACGGTCGCGCCGCTGTTCTCGGGCAACGGCGTTAGCACCACTTTCTTACCGCAATAGAGATCGGCGCTCGCCGCCGACGGCCCATGCCGCTCACGGCCGGATATGGGGTGCGCCGGCACGAATTGCCCGATTTTCTGTCCGAGATGCGTCCGCGCGGCCGCCACTACGTCAGACTTGGTGCTACCCGCGTCGGTGACGATCGTGGTCGCGTGCAAATGCGGCATCATGGCCGCGAAAACCGCCCCGCTTTGCGCAACGGGTACCGCCAGCAGCGCCAAATCGCATTCGCCGAGTGCCTCTTCTACAGTCGCCGCGGCCCGGTCGATAACCCCCAGTCGCAGCGCTTCGGCCAGCGTTTCTTCGGAGCGGTCGACGCCGACGATCTCGTACGCACCTTTTACCGATTTGTGCGCGAGCGCGAACGAGCCTCCGATCAGGCCCACACCAAAGATCGCGATGCGCTCAGTCATCGGCTCAGAACTGCGCCACGACAAGGCTGAAATCGCAGCGGCGCAATGTAGTCACGCGGCGTCACGCGTTCAAAGCCGCGCCAAGCGCATCGAGGAAGGCACGGTTTTCATGCTCCAGCCCAATCGTGATACGCAACCACTCCGGTAAGCCGTAATTGGCCACTGGACGCACGATGATGCCGCGTCGCAAAAGTTCAAGATTGATCCGAGCGGCATCACCCACTCTCACCAGAACGAAGTTACCGAACGATTCAATATAGGGCAAATCCAACGCGTCAAAAGCCGTCGTCAATTGACGATACCCGGCTGCGTTTATCGCTGCACTGCGTTCGACGAAAGCCGTGTCCGCCAAAGCGGCGACCGCCGCGGCCTGAGCCAGGCAGTTGACGTTAAAGGGCTGTCGGATGCGATTGAGCACGTCGGTTACGACCGGCTGCGCGATAGCGAAACCCACACGCATACCCGCCAGCCCATAGGCCTTGGAGAAGGTTCTCGAAATGATGAGATTCGGATAGCGCCGAACCCATGCAACCGAATCGAACCGCAGATGCGACGGCAGGTACTCGTTGTACGCCTCGTCCAGGACCACAATGACACGCGGTGAAATCGAGGCGATGAAATTCTCGATCTGAGCCGCAGGCAGAAACGTCCCCGTCGGATTGTTCGGATTGGCCAGAAATACAACCTGGGTATCGGCCTCTATGGCCGCGTGCATCGCGGCCAGATCATGCCCCAACACCTGCGTGGCGGGCACCACGATGGAGCGCGCACCGGCGGCCTGAGTCGCCAACGGATAGACGATAAACGAGAATTGGGAGAATACGGCACTCTTACCCGGCGCGAGAAAGACACGGGCGGCCAATTCGAGGATGTCGTTGCTGCCATTTCCGAGCGTGAGCCAGTCGAGCGGCACATCATATTTCGCCGAAAGCGCCTGCTTCAGCTCATATCCGTTCCCGTCAGGATAGCGCCCCACCTCTCTCAAGGCGGCGTCGATTGCCCTCTGTGCAGCGGGCGGCATACCCAAGGGGTTTTCGTTGGAAGCCAGCTTCACGATGCTGTTCTCATCCAAACCATATTCGCGCGCCACTTCGCTAATGGGCTTGCCGCCCACGTAAGGGGCAATCGCGGCGATGTAGTCGGGGATTGGAAAGCGATCTGGATCGATCGGTGCGTTCATGACGTTTCCTAAAAACGGCCCACCGGATACGACCCCAGAATCTTGCAGAAACCAGCCACCATTGCCAACTCCGCCAGGGCAGAGCCGACCTGCGCATCCGCGCGATGGCCTTCGATATCGATATAGAAATAGTACGTCCATACACCGGCGCGAGCGGGTCTCGATTCAAAGCGCGTCATCGAGACACCGTGCTTCTTAAACGGCGCGAGCATGTCGTAGACCGCACCGGCCTGGTTCGGCACCGACAGGATGATCGACGTCCGATCCGTTCCTGAGGCCGGCGAGTCGGTCTGCCCAAGAACGACAAAGCGGGTGGTGTTTTGCGACTCGTCCTGGATTTGGCTGGCGACCGCTACGAGGTTGTATCGCCGCGCGGCAATTTCGCCCGCGATGGCCGCCACCGTGTCATCGGTCGCAGCCAAGCGCGCCGCTTCTGCATTACTGGCCACGGCAACCCGCTCTAACGTCGGAAAATTGCGATCGAGCCAGCGCGCGGACTGGGCGATCGCCTGCGAATGCGCACAGATGCGCTGCACGCCCGCCATGCTCCCGGAGCGGGTCAAAAGATGGTGCTCTATCTTTAGCGCAATTTCGGCTGCGATTGAAAGCGGTGTTTGCAGCAAGAGATCAAGCGTGCGGCTGACCGCCCCCTCGGTCGAATTCTCCACAGGCACAACGCCGAAGTCGACATCACCTGTTTCTGTCTTGCGAAATACTTCGTCAAAGCTGACACAAGGCACCAGTTCGACACTGGTGCCAAATTGCCGGGTGGCCGCCTGCTCGCTAAACGTTCCCAAAGGCCCGAGAAAAGCGACTCGCGTGTTGCGCTCGAGGGCGCGACAGGCCGACATGATCTCTCGATAGATGGCCGTGACCGATTCCTGGGATAGCGGACCGCCATTGTCCCGTGCCAAACCCGAGAGGACCTGCGTTTCGCGTTCGGGCCGAAATACCGGAACGCCATTCTTTCGCTTGGACTCGCCCACCTGCTGCGCGATTTGCGCGCGCCTATTGAGCAGTTCCAAAACCTGGCGATCGATCACATCGATCTGCGCACGCAGTCGAGCCAGATCGGGTTCGAGGGATTCGTCATTGGCCATGTTCGATATCATCCTTACCCGTGACGGCGTTCGAAGTCGCGTAGGTAATCCGTAAGCGCATCGACGCCTGCGATGGGCATTGCATTGTAAATCGACGCGCGCATGCCGCCCAGAGACTTGTGGCCTTTCAGTTGTGCCAATCCCCGTTCGCGCGCTTCGGCCAGAAAAAGCTCGTCCAGACGGGGTTCGGCCAAAAAGAATGGCACGTTCATACGCGATCGATCTTCCCGGGCCACGCGAGTCTCATAAAAAGCGCTGGCATCGAGGGCCGCATAAAGTCGCCGTGCCTTCTCGATGTTGCGCGCCTCGATCGCCTCAAGCGCGTTTTTGTCCGGCGTGGCGTGGCGCAAAATCCATTGGAACACCAGACCTGCCAGATAGATGGAGTAGGTCGGCGGCGTATTGAACATCGACTCGTTTTCGGCAACAATCCGATAATCGAACGCGGACGGGCAAAGTGGATGGCTGCGACCCAGTAGGTCCCGGCGCACAATCACAATCGTCAGCCCTGCGATGCCGGCGTTCTTTTGAGCACCGGCGTAGATCAGCCCATAGCGTCTCATCTCCAGTGGACGCGACATGAAATCCGAGGACATGTCGGCCACAAGCGGTATATCGGCACGAGTCTCGGGCGTCCAGTGGTACTCGAGGCCGCCGATCGTTTCGTTGGTACAAATATGCAAATAGGCTGCCGCGGCGCTCGGATGCCATTCGCTCTGGCGCGGGATGCGCGTGTAGTGATCCGCCTGTCCCGAAGCGATGATATTGACTTCGCAATAGCGGCGTGCCTCCTTGATCGAGCGGCTCGACCATGCGCCGGTATCAACGTAATCCGCGCTCTTTCGCTGTCCCAACAGGTTCAACGGCACCAGGGCATTTTGAGCGATGGCGCCGCCCTGCATGAATAACACGGCAAAATCCGATGAGATACCCAACAACTGACGCAGATCGGCCTGCGCTCGGGTCGCGATTTCAGTAAACTCGCGACCCCGGTGACTCATTTCCATCACCGACATTCCGCAACCGTGCCAATCGATCATTTCGGCTGCCGCGATCTGCAGCACCTCTTCCGGCACGGTGGCCGGACCCGCGGAAAAATTATAGACGCGCACGGACCGTACTTAGTCAGTCAACGGTCGCATACCGTCACCGGGTTCGGCGATGTCTCGGCCGTCATCTTGCCCACGTGCCAAGCCCAGACGGGCCACGGGTTCGGCCACGCCTGCATAGTCACTCGTCGTCACCGGCCGTATCCTGTTCGCCCAATGCGTCGGCGGCCCCATCGACACTCGATTCGACCACCTTTTGAACACCGGAAAGCTTACTGCCGTCATCGACCGAGATCAGTGTGACGCCCTGTGTCGCTCGTCCCATCTCGCGCACTTCGGAAATGCGCGTTCTGATCAAAACGCCTGCCGTGGTGATCAGCATGATTTCATCGGTCGGCTCAACCAGGGTGGCCGCAACGACACGTCCATTGCGCTCTGAAGTCTGAATTGCAATCATGCCCTTGGTGCCGCGTCCGTGACGGGTGTATTCGGTGATGGGTGTGCGTTTTCCGTAACCGTTCTCGGTCGCCGTCAATACGCTTTGCTGCTCGTTTTCCGCGACTAACAGCGCCATGACGCGTTGCCCCTCTTCGAGCATCATGCCGCGCACCCCGCGCGCACCGCGCCCCATCGGTCGCACGTCGTTCTCGTCAAAACGCACCGCTTTGCCGGCATCGGAAAAAAGCATCACGTCGTGTTGGCCGTCGGTTACCGCGGCGCCGATCAAATAGTCGCCATTATCCAGGTCGACCGCTATGATGCCGGCCATGCGCCGATTACTGAAATCGACGAGCGCGGTCTTCTTGACGGTCCCCAAAGCGGTCGCCATGAAGATGTAGTGTTGCAGATCGAAGTGCTTGACGGGCAGCACGACCGTGATTTTCTCGCCTTCCAATAGGGGAAACATGTTGACGATGGGTCGTCCGCGCGACACGCGTGAACCTTGCGGCACTTCATAAACCTTCAGCCAATAGACTCGCCCTCGGTTCGAAAAACACAAGATGGTGTCATGCGTATTGGCAATAAAGAGTTGGTCGATCCAGTCGTCTTCCTTGGTCGCGGTGGCCTGCTTACCGCGACCGCCCCGCCGCTGCGCGCGATACTCGGATACCGGCTGCGACTTCATGTACCCGCCATGTGACAGCGTCACGACCATGTCCTGCGGGGTAATGAGATCCTCGTCGCTCATGTCGAGCGCGTTCATGACGATCTCCGAACGCCGGGCGTCGCCGAATTCAAGCTTTATGGCGTTCAGCTCTTCGACGATGATGGCGGTGATGCGCTCGGGGCGGGCGAGGATGTCGAGCAGGTCCGAAATCTGCTCCATGACCTCGTTGTACTCAGCCACGATCTTGTCCTGCTCCAAGCCGGTTAGGCGCTGCAGCCGCATCTGCAAAATCTCTTGCGCCTGATCTTCAGTGAGACGGTATAACCCATCGGGTTGCATGCCATATTGCGCGGGCAGCCCTTCGGGACGATAGGCGTTCCTGCCCCCCTCGGTATCGGCTTCCGCACGCGCCAGCATGTCGCGCACCACCGAGGAATCCCACGCACGACTTACCAGATCCTGCTTCGCCACCGGCGGGGTGGGCGCTGCCTTGATGAGCGCGATGAATTCGTCGATATTGGCGAGCGCAACAGCCAAACCCTCGAGCACATGGCCGCGCTCGCGCGCCCGGCGTAGTTCGAAATTGGTCCGACGTGTGACGACTTCGCGCCGATGCGCGAGGAACGCGACCAGCATGACTTTCAGGTTGCATAAGCGCGGCTGACCGTCGACCAGCGCCACCATGTTCATGCCGAAAGTGTCTTGCAGCTGCGTATTCTTGTACAGGTTGTTCAGTACGACCTCGGGCACTTCGCCACGTCTGAGTTCGATGACAACCCGCATGCCCGATTTATCGGATTCATCCTGAACGTGAGCGATACCCTCTATCTTCTTTTCCACCACCAGTTCAGCAATGCGCTCCAAGAGTGTCTTTTTGTTGACCTGGTAGGGCAGTTCATCGACGATGATCGCGGTGCGATTGCCCCGATCGATATCCTCGAAATGGGTCTTGGCTCGCATCACCACCCGGCCGCGTCCGGTGCGGTATCCCTCGCGTACGCCCTGGACGCCGTAGATGATGCCGGCGGTCGGAAAATCCGGGGCAGGCACGATCTCGATAAGCTCGTCAATGCTGCACTCGGCGTTGCGCAGCACATGCAGGCAAGCATCCACCACCTCGTTCAGATTGTGGGGCGGAATATTCGTCGCCATGCCGACCGCGATTCCCGACGACCCGTTTATCAGGAGGTTCGGGACCTTCGACGGCAGGATCAAAGGTTCCTTCTCAGAGCCGTCGTAATTCGGTCCGAAGTCGACGGTTTCCTTGTCGATGTCGGCCAGCAATTCGTGCGCGATCTTCGACAGGCGAATTTCCGTATACCGCATCGCGGCAGCATTGTCGCCGTCGACCGATCCGAAATTACCCTGTCCATCGACCAGCATGTACCGCAACGAGAAATTCTGCGCCATTCGCACGATGGTGTCGTACACCGCGGTATCGCCATGCGGATGGTATTTACCGATGACGTCCCCGACGATACGCGCCGACTTTTTGTAAGCGCGATTCCAATCGTTGTTAAGCACATGCATCGCAAACAAGACTCGACGATGCACCGGCTTTAACCCGTCTCGCACGTCGGGCAGAGCGCGCCCGACGATCACGCTCATTGCATAGTCGAGATAAGACCGGCGCATCTCCTCTTCGAGACTGACCGGAATGGTTTCCTTGGCGATTTGATCCATGCGGGAGTGGTCTGTATGGCGTACGAAAATGAAAGGTCGCCGCCCGAATCTTTTGGACGGCGCTTGGACCGCCGTTGCCTACCGCACCCATCGCGCGCACTGCGCAGAGGGTGTGCCCACAAGGGCCCTGTGGAGTGAGCGGCGAGCGTTGCGAATGCACAATTTTATCACGCAAGAAGGGGTTTCCCCGGCTGGCGTCCTTCCCCGCCGCGCAGTATGGCGATTTTTTCGGTATATTCGGCCGCAAATGCTCAAGCGGTCGCACGCCCTTTGACCGCATCAATTCCCTGGGAGTCCTCATTTGAAAGCAGCTGTATGCCGCATGGCCATCGCCGTCACGCTCGGGATGTTGGCGGGTTGTGCCGCTCAAGCCCCGGTGTCTCCGGTCGAGACGGCTCCGAACCCGACAGCCGCACCCAATGTCCCGGTGCTTCCGAAATTCTCACCTGATCCGATGGCCGCCGTACCGCAAGATCCCCCCGTGGTCACGCGACGCTGCGACTTCTCGGTTGTGCTGCCCGCTGACGAGTTGTTCTCCCCGCGACGCGTCACGCTGACCGAGCATGGGGCGGTTTTGCTCGCGCGTCAGGTCATCGAGCCCGCATCGGAATGCGCTTCGCTCGAACTGATTGCCATCACCGGTCACGCGGACCCTCTGGGCAACAAGGTACGCAACCAGTCGCTTTCGGAGCGACGAGCCGAGGTGATTAAGGCTTTCCTCGTCGCGCGCGGGATTTCTTCCGCACGCATCAGTGCTATCGGTGCAGGCGCTAACGTACCGGTGCACCTGAATTGCGACGATAACTTGTCCCGTCGCGAGCTTGAGGCTTGCGTGGCCCCTGACCGGCGCGTGGTCATCGAAGCCCACGGCATTGCCCGCTAATGCAACCCCGTGAAGGGCTGACCGCACAGGTCATGACGACCATCCCAGGGTGTCAAATCGGGACCGAACGGAATTTCTCGACGCGATGTTGATCGACGAACTGATCGAGCCGCGCTGGATCGTGCCGGTCGAGCCCGCCCGCACCACCCTCGAGAATCATGCGATCGCGCTCCACGAGGGACGCATCATCGCCATCCTTCCCCAGGAACAAGCCCGTTCGACATTCCAGGCGGCGCGTGTAACACCGCTGCACGACCACCTGGTTACGCCGGGTTTGATCAATCTCCATACCCATGCCGCGATGACGCTTTTGCGCGGGGCAGGTGACGACTTGCCGCTGGAGCAATGGTTGCGCTCACGCATCTGGCCCGTCGAACGGGCGTTGATGTCGCACGAATTTGTTCTTGCCGGTACGCGACTGGCTTGCTTGGAGATGTTGCGTGGCGGCGTTACCTGCTTTTGCGATATGTACTTCTTTCCGGACGCAGCCGCGCAAGCCGTACTCGAATGCGGGATGCGGGCTTGTCTGGGCGTCCCTGTCATTGATTTCCCCACCGCGTGGGCCAGCGATCCCGACGACTACCTGAACAAAGGTTTGGCGGTACGCGATGCGATGCGTGACGAACCCATGCTCTCATTCTGCCTGGCACCCCACGCCCCCTACACGGTTCCGGATGCGGCTTTCGCACGCATCGTGACGTTGTCCGAACAACTTGGAATCGGCATTTCGGTCCATTTGCACGAGACCGAAGCCGAGATACGGGACGAACTGGCCCGTTCAGGTACAAGGCCGATCGCGCGACTCGACCGGTTGGGTCTCATCGGACCCCAACTCACCTCGATTCATTCGGTCCATATGACCCCCAACGAAATCGCACTATTTGCGCAACGTGGGGTCACCGTCGCCCACTGTCCGAGTTCCAATCTCAAACTCGCGTCGGGCATCGCGCCGGTCGCGCAACTTCTCGACGCAAACGTGCGCATTGGGCTGGGAACCGACGGCGCCGCCAGCAATAACCGCCTCGACGTATTGTCCGAAATGCGGCTGGCTTCTCTCCTGGCCAAAGGCACGTCCGGGCGCGCTGATATTTTCGACGTACACCAGGTGCTCCACGCGGCAACACTGGCAGCAGCGACGGCTCTTGGACTCGAAGAGAAGATTGGATCCATCGTGGTGGGCAAAGACGCCGACCTGGTGGCATTTGATCTGGGCGGACTCGACGCGCAACCCAATTTCGACCCCGTGGCACACCTCATCTTTGTCGCCGGCAGAGAGTACGCAAGCCACGTTTGGGTGCATGGCGAATGTGTTGTGCAAAAGCGACAGTTCGTCAAAGAGGGCACGCTGCGAGCCGCTGCCGAGGGTGCAAGCGCAGTATCGCTGTGGCAAAATCGAGTGAGGCTTCGATTTGGCTCGTTACACTGATTTTGTGGGTGTGCGCACCTCGATCAGATCGCTTTGCTGCGTCGATCATTTCCATTCGAGTCGAATTTACATCGGACAAGAACCAACGGATGCTGCAGTCGGGCCAATTGCCCCCGATGTTCGGGTTCTTAGAAGATTTTGGTGTAGTTGATAGGTTATTTCAAATGCGCAGGGCAACTGCGGTCATTTCGAATTCAAAAGGAGAAACATGAATAAGTCGGTCAAAATGTTAACCCTGGCAGCGTTGCTCGGTTCAGCACCCATCGCAGCTATGGCACAGACGGATATTCCGAGAAAGACTTCGGGCTATGTGCAAAGTGCGAATGGCATGATCGTTCAAGATCCGTTTGGTTTGTGCTGGCGCACAGGGTATTTCACCCCTGATCTTGCGCAAGTCGAATGCGATCCGTCGCTGATGCCCAAGGCCGCGGCCCCAGAAGCGCCACCTCCTGTTGCTCCACCCGCGCCGGCAGCCCGGGTTGCCCCTCCCGCGCCGGTCAATGAAAAAATTACATTTGCGGCCGACACGTTCTTTGACTTCAACAAGTCTGTCCTGAAACCCGAGGCCAAAGAGAAGTTGGACGATCTGGTGAGCAAACTTCACGACATCAATCTCGAAGTCATTATCGCCGTAGGCCATACGGACAGCATTGGCTCTGACTCGTACAACCAGAAGTTGTCCGTGCGCCGTGCCGATTCGGTCAAGGCCTACCTGGTGAGCAAGGGCATCGAACCCAACCGGATCTATACCGAAGGCAAGGGTAAGAAGCAGCCGATCGCTCCGAACACGATCAATGGTCACGACAATCCTGCGGGTCGCGCCAAGAATCGTCGAGTGGAAATCGAAGTGGTTGGAACTCGCGCTTCGCGGTAGTCCGTCTGCCGTCAAGTTTGACCAAAAGCCCCGCGAACGCGGGGCTTTTTTTGAGTAGGAATGTTGCGAAGCCGTTGACCCAGGATTCGCGGGATGCGCAGTACCGGCGTGGATTTTCGAAGTATTCCCCATCCTTCGACATGCCATTTGGAATGCCATTTGGTCAGGCGAATCTCCAAACTTGTGACGGTGTCAGAGCAAGTCACTGACCTGCTTTTCATCCGTTCACCAGACGACGAAGTGGCGCTCACGCTTCTGACATATTGCCCATCTCGTTCGCACTTTCCTGCAGGCCGCTGAAGATCCTCTCGACAACCTGGCCCGGAAACCCCTCGGGCAAGCGTCGGGCGACGTTTTCGATGGCGGTCGGGGTTCTCTCCAACACCTCTCGAATTACATCTTCAGCGCTGCTACGCGCGAAGTACTTGCAGGCCATCTCGTTGAAATGGCGCCGCTTTACCTCGTTGAAGTGATAGTGCTTGTTCTTTCCGCGCATCGCCATGGCAAGTTTTGCCTTGTGACGCGTGATCTGACTGGCCGCCGTACCTTCAACGGGCCAGAGGGACATGACGTCGTAGATTGGCGTGAGCTGATAATGACCCTGCGGTAACACCTTTAGACTGAAGTTCTTCGCATGGCCGTCCGGCGCCAGTAGCAGCCAGAACAGAAGCTCGGCTTTCAGAAGGTTTGTCAGGTCTTCCGCGGCATTTACCGAGTTCTGGAGAATCCGGGTCAAATCCGTCAATCCCGGGCCGCCATCGGCTTCGTATTTCTTCCATGACGGCAAACCCATCGCCTGGCAGAAATCTTCCTGGAGCAGACGCAGTATCCACTTCCTCGAGGGATGCATCTGCCGGTCAAAGCGCTCCACTGCGAGCGCCTTCTGGCTTCCAAAGCGGACAATTGCTGTTCGGGGAACCGGCAGTCCGAATTCTGCGAGGAGATTCAGGCACAGCCACTCGTTTTCGACCGAGGTGGCGAAGTCTGCCTTGCGCGCGCCAATGAACCCGAGCGGCAGTTTCAGAATGTGTGTCGTCGGCGTTGCATCGTGGGGCCGGAGCCAAGCGCTTCCGTCCCACAGGAGGGCGGTCTTCTCCTGGGCGCCGGCTAACGAAATACGAAGCTCTTCTTCGTCTGGGCCCCCCAGGGGCAAGCTCGACGTCGTCTGCCGCAGGAGTTTCTCGACGTCTTCTTCGTAGAGTGGCGCTCCCTGGATGGTATGAACGTCTTTTGGCGCATCGTTTTCGCCCAGTATCTGAACCGCGCCGACGCAATCCCGCCCGATGGCTCCAAGAAGATCGAAGGTATCGTTGGGGATCTTGAAATGCGTCGTCAGGCGTTTGCGGATGGGTTCGCTGTCGGGGAGTAGGTTGTCGAAGTAATTGACCACGCGCTCGCCCCGAATGACGCCTCCTTCGACGAAGGGAAGAGACAAGGAGATTGGCCGGCCGACCTCGGAAGTTTGCCAAGATGAGTCATAAACCAGTTCGGCCTCGCCACGCGTGGGAATGGTCCAGCGCCCGACGCGCTCGCCGTTGGCCCAGATGGAGAGGGTTCGCGAATGGGATTTACGGCCCATGGCTTACCACTCGGCCTTCCTCGAAGAACCTTGCATAGGTTTGTTCTTGGACTGGACCAGGATCTCTAGACCCAGCACTGAGCATAGCCTCAACATCTGGTCGAAACTGAGTGAAGAGGGGTCTTGCTCTATGGCCGAAATCCGCTTTTGGCTGAGCCCCATCCGCTGGGCTACATGAGCCTGCGTCAGCCCAGCATTCTTCCGCGTCGCCCGAATCATCGGTCCGAACTGGCTGGGCAGGGAAAGGAGCTGATTCATCTACGTGGGCCGAGAGAATAATTTACTTGTGAGAAGAGTAAATGCATAATACTTCCTACACGAGTATATGTAAATTACCTGTACAGCGAGTATTAGCTTTATATTTGTGACACGAGTACCTTATCCGACACATCCTCATGCCGTTGCTTCGTTTCAGGCGAGCGGGAACGTCGGGAATAAATCGACAGCCCGGTCTTTGCGAGAGGCCCTTCGCACTGTGTAGGCGAGCCAAGTCACCCGACGCCGCAGTTGATCTCACCGCTCGCGATCGGCGACGACGGTGAATCGGAACTTCTTTCTTCAGTGCTGCGGCGTTTTCATGGCTCGGAACAGCCACATTGCGAGAAAGCCCCCGACGAATTCACTGACGATGAAAGCCGGTACGTCGGAAAAGCGGATGCCGGTAAAGGAATTCGTCAGCGAGCGTGCGATCGTCACGGCCGGATTCGCGAACGACGTCGATGCCGTGAACCAGTATGCGGCCGTGATGTAGCTCCCGACAGCGACCGGTAGGAAAGTCGGCCGAGTCTTCGCCACGTTGAGAATGACGATGATGAGGCCAAATGTCGCGACGACCTCACTCCACCACTGTGCCGGCCCTGATCGAACATGTTGGGAAAGGCTGATCAAGGACAAACCGAACATTTGATGCGCGGCAATGGTCCCGGCTACGGCGCCCGTCACTTGAGCCACGAGATGAACACTGACAACCGTCCACGAAATGTTCCCAAGCAGTCGCTCTACGAGAGTAACCACCGGATTAAAGTGTGCCCCCGAATGAGGGCTGAAGGCCGCGATCAGCGCGATCAATGCGGCGCCAGTCGCAAGCGTATTGGCCAATAGCGCGATGGCCGCATTGCCGCCGGCCAACCTTTCAGCCATGATTCCTGAACCCACCACGGTCGCCATCAGGAGCGCGGTGCCGAAGAACTCGGCCAAAAAGGCACGACGCAACATCACTGTGTCTTTCCGATTTCCTTTAGCTTTTGCGCCAACGCGATACCGTCGAGTTTTGCCACAGGCAAGTTCACCAGTAATTCCACCCTTCGTCTGAGCGTGGCAGCGACATCTTTGAACGCCCGGCGCTTCTGTTCGTCCGTGCCACCGACCACCGCAGGGTCGGGTACACCCCAATGGGCCGAGATCGGCTGGCCGGGCCAGTAGGGACATTGCTCACCGGCGGCGTGGTCGCACACCGTAAAGACGAAGTCCATTGGCGGCCCATGGGGTGCGGCAAACTCGTCCCAAGATTTGCTGCGCAACCCGTCGGTTGATAAACCCATGCTCTGCAGGAGTTCGAGGGTGACCGGATTGATTCTTCCGGTCGGAGAGCTTCCTGCGGAAAAGGCTTTGAACCGTCCCTGACCGAACGCGTTCAGTTGGGCTTCTGCAAGGACACTACGCACCGAGTTACCGGTACAGAGAAACAGGACGTTGTATGCCGACGCACTCACGTGCAGCACGCCTTCGGCGTCGCGGCAGCCAAGGCGCCACACGAAGCCGCGACCGCTTCCGTGGCTTCACCGCCCCAGGTCGGAATCGAATCCAGCGTGTGATAAGTCTCCCAAGCGATGCCTTGGGGGTCGGTCACCCAGAACTTATCGGACTTAACATAACAGCAGTTTGTGTTCACTTCGGTCGTCAGCGATGCATCGGCTGCATTCAATTGGGCACGCATGTCCACCAGCTCTTCGGCGGAATCGACTTGAATTCCAAGGTGGTTGATCCCAGTCTTCGCACCCCGTTTTGAAATCGCAAAATTGATACGCGGGTCTTCCAGCATCCACTTCACGTAATCTGACTCGACGCGAGCCGGTTCGCCAAAGAGATGCGTATAGAAGGCGGTGCTCTGTGCGATATCGTCGACCGAAACATGGACGTGAAAGCGATGCATGATGTCTCTCCTAAGGGCAACAAACGGGTTCGGAATCAATGGCGCAAGCCACCCCTTGGCAACAGTTGGCTTGCAAATAACCGATCAACGCATTCATGGTCTCGAATTTCGCCGCGTAGAAGATCTTTCGACCCTCGTAACGCATCGACGCCATATCGGAATGCACTAAATCCTTCAAATGGAACGAGAGAGCGGACGGAGCGACGCCCAGCGCGTCCGAGATAACGCCGGCAGCCAATCCGGCCGGCCCGGCTTCAATCAGCAGCCGGAAGACCGCCAGCCGAGATTCGTGAGCCAATGCCCCGAGGGCGCGAACAGCAAGATCTGAGTCCATAGGTCAGATAATACATCATTTATTAAAATCAAATATAATTATTGTATATTTCAATTACATGCGAACCCAATGGGCAAATCATCGATCTGCGCTGTGAGAATGAGGTCATCCTGATAAGGGGTGCGCAACCAATCTGGGTATGGAAGGAAGAGAGCGCTCCAGGCGCGAAGCACGCAAGTCCCGCTTGGCATCGTATTGGTTCGCTAAAGAACGGCTTGTGGGCGGGCGCCACATGTTCGACGTACTTCACCGCGGTTCGGGACGTAGCGGGCCGCTACAGAGTTCGGCCCGTTTTATATGACACCCCACATAAATGGCACGTTGTCGGAAAAATGGATGAACATGCGGGTCCCCGATGCGGGACATCTCCGAGTGCGGGTCGGTAATGCGCCCAAATGATCTTGGACGACGCACATAACGATTGAAGCTGCGCATGCGGGCTGTCTGCCCGCATGCGCGATTTCGGAAGGACCACGACTTCATGGCTGGCAACACGACGAGCGTGGCGGGCATCGACATACCGTCTACTTCCCCCATCTTTCTGACAATAGTGGCCATTCACGTCTTGCTGGGACTCACGTGCATTATCACGGGTGCCGTTGCGATGTTAAGTCCGAAACGCCGCGGCCGTCATCCGACGTTCGGTACGATCTATTTTTGGTTTCTGTCGGCAGTTTTTGCTTCCGCGACCGGCCTATCTATAGTTCGCTGGGCGCAGGACTATCCCTTGTTCATCCTCGGAGCGCTCTCCTTCACGGCCGCCTTGGGTGGACGGACCGTTCGGCGGCATCGTTGGCCCGGGTGCATACGATTGCATGTAACCGGAATGGGGTTGTCCTATGTCCTGCTCCTGACCGCTTTCTACGTGGATAACGGCAAGAATCTACCGTTATGGAAAGAGCTGCCCCCCCTCGTTTTCTGGTTGCTTGCCGGCGCGATCGGCATACCCATCATCATCTACGCGTTGTTTCGGCACCCGCTGATCCGGCGCATAAATCGGCATAGGGGGCAGCTATTATAAGCTGCGCCCCTGCCACACCACCCGGCATGCGGGTCCGCACCGGGCGGTTCGAGAAGTTGAGGTTATGAGAGCCGGGGCACCCCGAGTCGATCAAAGTAGGCAATGGTCAGTACCGAGTTGATCAGCCGGTAGGCATTTCGCCACCAACTGCGAGCATTGCCCGCCACCCGACGCGCCACGGTTTCCGACGCCCCAAGGGCTTTCAATTCCCGATACATCGTCGTGCCACGCTTCCAGTGCTTGAGTTGTATGGCCCGTAGCCGGTGTCGCATCCATTCGTCCAGCGTGCGCCAGACCCTCGGGGTTTGCGACAAACGGAAGTAAGCCTTCCAACCCAGAACATAGGGCCGCAACCTTTCAACGACTGCCACCATACTGCGACCACACGCACGGCGAGTCAGTTGCCTGATCCGCTGCTTGTAGGTCGCCATTGGCTTGGTCGCCACACCGCATTTGATCTCCCCTTTGGGGGCCATCCAGAAACTGAAACCGAGAAACTTGCGGCCCAATGCACTCGCCACCGCACTTTTGGTCTCATTGACCGTCAGGTGCAGCTTCGCGTACATCTTCCGCAGTAACCTCATCACTCGCTCACCCGCCCGCTGGCTACGAACATAAACGTTCGCATCATCGGCGTAGCGCACGAAGCAATGGCCCCGACGCTCCAGTTCCTGATCCACTTCATCCAGCAATACATTCGCCAGCAACGGCGACAGCGGCCCACCCTGCGGTGTCCCCTGATACCGCGACACGACGACGCCATCCTGCATGATCCCGCTGTTCAGATACGCCCGGATCAGCCGGATTACCCCAGCATCACCGATCCGCTTTTGCAGCCGGTCTATCAGAATGTCGTGATTGACTCGATCGAAAAATTTCTCCAGATCAACATCCACCACGATCCGGCGTCCAGCCTGAACGTAGGCTTGCGCTCGAACAACCGCCTCATGCGCACTACGCCTCGGCCGGAAACCATAACTATATGCGCTGAATGTCGGGTCCAGCAAAGGCTGCAAGACCTGCAACAGCGCCTGCTGGATCAGCCGATCCGTCACCGTCGGGATGCCCAGCTCGCGCTCGCCTCCGTCTGGCTTCGGAATCGTCACCCGTCGCACCGGACTGGGCCGGTACGTCCCCTGCCGCAGTTGTTCGCAGATTGCCGGCCATGCGGTCTGCAAGTAGCGCACGGTCTCGGGAATATCCCGGCCATCCACCCCCGCAGCCCCTTGGTTGGCCTTCACCCGCTTCCACGCTTGTTGCAGGTTCTCCCTCGTCAGTGCCGCCAACAGCAGCGCTGTCCCTGTGCGCCCCGTTTCATGGCGCGGACGCAAAGCTTCGTCACTGGTGCGTATGCGAGCGGCTTCACCGCTCACGACCGGCACCCGCCCCGCTGTCGCGGGCATCTGACGCATGACTTTACGCATCGACATGTCGTCTAGCACTCCTTCTCGTTCGGCCCTTCGCCCCGTCCCGGCAGCTACTACGGCCTCAGCTGACTTCTCGCTCCGGTTTCACCCGTCGCCCTTTCGGGCACAAGGCGAGATCTCCCCAGGTAAGAACGCACTCCTTCACCGCACAACCGCCGGATTTACGCCGCTTCGCCTTGATCACAAGAGCTTCGTGGTTTCTTGCCCACTCGCCCTGCTCGGCAGCGCCTTCTATCCGGTTCTTATCCATCGGCTCGCAGTTTCGCTCCACGCTTCCTTCCCACCCTCGGTCACCCTCATGCAGTTGCGCTTCACTTCGTTCGTCGTGATCAACTTACGGCGGGACTTACACCCGCAAGAGTGCGCCCATGCTGGGCGCACAAGAAAGCGGCCCGCTACGTAGCGGGCCGTAAACACGCACACACTCACGCCACCATGCAGATGACCGGATTTTAAGAATGTACCCGCCTCGATTTTTCTGATCCTGTTAGAAGAAACGTTGCTTTCTTTGTTCGTCTACGCGGACAGGGACCACCGTCCTGATAGCCATAGCTGCGTCCTCACAGGGTTGAGATACTCTGTATCGCAGTTGCACTTTGAAAAAACCCCTTCCATCTCATATGGATGACCAATCGGAAAAATGGGACTCGCGCAAAGGGTCAAATCTGCCGTAAAGCCCAAAACCGCAGAAGAGGACTCGCCAAAACTCGATTGCCGGTCACTGAAAGCTGATGACAGACGTGAATAGCGTCGGCCGCTTGCAAAAACGTAGTCCCCCACCGAGAACTGTCCCTTCTTTAACCGAGCGGGGAGTCCTCGTGACGGCAGTGGTGCCCCTGGACCTGAACAGACGGGCATTTCACGGAGCCGTATGAGCAAAAGACGCAACAGTCCCCGAGCTTCGGCCGAAGCAGCGCTTTGCAGCCCAGACAATCGTAATAGAACTGGCAGGCGCCGGTCGGCATTGTTTCTTGCTTCGCGAATCCACATTCCGGACATGTGATGACGGATTCAAAAATGACGTCGCTCATGGATGACTCAGTGTTCGTGTCGGTGATGCATGTCTGGAAAGTGCACATGGGTATGGACCAGGCCTGCGTGTCGATGCTTGTGAGTATGTCTTGTACCGCGCGGCACAGGAGGATCGTGGGCATGCTCGTGATGCACATCGTGGATATGCTCGTGTTCATGTTCCAGCGGCTCATGAACATGTTCGTGGATGTGGTGCTCACTTAAATGCAACCAGATGCCCAGGCCCATGAGACTGCCGGCGATCGCCAGATGCACCGTGAACGGATCCCCCATTCCCACGGCGATTAGTGCTCCCCAAAAAGGGGCTACCGAGAAATACGCCCCGGTCCGTGCAGTTCCGAGATGGCGCAATCCGGTGACAAAAAGCGCCAAGCTCACGCCATACGCGAAAAATCCGATGACCAAAACAGCGATCGCCTTAGGCCACGCAGGCATTGCAGCTCCCAACCAGACCGCCAGCGCCACATTGGTACTCCCGGCCACCAATCCCTTAACCGATGCAATCCACGTGGCGTCGATCAAGGACACCTTCCGGGTCAGGTTGTTATCGATACCCCATGCGAGACAGGCCGCCAAAACGGCGACAATGGGCCATGCATTTCCGAACCTGAAATCGCTCTGCCAGCCGAGAAAAACGACCCCGGCGATGATGCAGACCATACCGAGTACGATACGCCGATTAAAGTGCTCCCGAAAGACGAACCAGGCAAGAAGTGTCGTGAATACTCCTTCCGCGTTCAATAAAAGTGACGCGCCGGATGCTGCCATACTCGTGAGCCCGACCATCAAAAACACCGGCCCCGCGATTCCGCCCGCCGTGACCGCCGCACTAAACCAAACCACCTCCGAACGCCGCAGTCGCACCATCGGCAATCTTGCAGCGCGCCGATAAAGCGTCAGACCGACGCCGGAACCGAGGTACAAAAGACCAGCCATCAGCCAGGGATTGAAATCAACCAGAAGCGGCTTCGCCAATGGAATCCCCGCGCCAAAAAGAAGCGCGGCGCCCAAAGCGGCGGCGATACCGGGGCGACGTAACCCTTCGATCCTGTTCATCTGTCCTTTTGCGCCGGCAAATGCGAGGACACCGATTCCTCATTTCACATCATATCCCTAGAGTCGGCCGAATGACGGGGCTAAAGGGGTCGTCTTTCGATCACCGTGAATGCACACGGGAAATGTGTTCCAAGGTCGATGGGATCGCAAAAAATTGATTGCGATTTGATTTGGGACGCTCCCGGATGAGTGATCCGTTGCGGCGTGGCGCTCGGTGCGCTCAAATTCTCGCTCGGATGGGTCTGTCGTAAAGTCAAGCTGCATACCGTCGGGCAGCCCCACCGAGCTTTGTGGTAAAACATGGGCCATGAATGTGTCCGCCGACATCAACGCCGACCCCGCCGAACTTCGGAAATTCTCGGATCTTGCGCACCGCTGGTGGGATGCGGATGGCGAATTCAGCGCCTTGCACGAGATTAATCCCCTACGCCTGGGGTGGATCAACCAGCACTCACCCCTCGCAGGCAAGCGCGTACTCGATGTCGGATGCGGCGGGGGCATCTTGTCGGAGGCGATGGCGCGCCTGGGCGCTCATGTCACGGGGATTGATCTCTCGGATGAGGGGCTGGAAGCTGCCCGCTCGCATGCTGCGGGAAGCGATGTCACGCTGTGTTACGAAAAAATCACAGCGGAAGATCTTTGTGGACGCGAACCGGCGTCATTCGACATCGTGACGTGCATGGAAATGATCGAGCATGTGCCCGACCCCGCGTCCGTGGTTCGCGCCTGTGCGACGCTCGCGCGCGTGGGGGGAAATGTGTTCTTTTCGACCATTAACCGCAGTCCAAAGGCTTATCTATTCGCGGTCATCGGCGCGGAATATGTCTTGGGCCTCGTGCCGCGAGGCACCCATGACTACGCGAAATTCGTCACCCCGTCCGAGCTCGCCCGTTTTGCGCGCAATACACAACTCGAACTGATGGCGCTTGTTGGATTGCACTATAACCCTGTAACCCGAAATTACTGGCTGGCCGCAGGCACGGATGTGAACTACATGATGGCGACTGTGCGTGCGGGCTGACTTATCCATCTTCCGGAATGTGCGAGCCGTGCTCTTCGATCTGGATGGCACGATCGCCGATACGGCGCCTGATCTGGCCGCCGCCGCCAATGCGATGCGGCGCGCACGCGGCATGAACGATCTGCCATTGACTATTCTTCGCCCCTATGCATCCCAGGGCGCACGCGGACTGGTGGGCGCGGCACTGCAGAAAACGCCGGTCGATCCCGAGTACGAGGCGTTGCGAGAAGAGTTCCTGACCCGCTACGAGAACGCCCTCTGCGTCGAATCGCGACTATTTCACGAAACGGAGCTTCTGATCGAGGCGCTCGAACAGCGGGGCCTGAAATGGGGAATCGTCACGAATAAAGTCGGGCGATTCACCACCCCTTTGGTCTCGCTTTTGAAACTCGTGCCGGGTGCCTCAACGGTCGTATGCGGCGACACGACGCCACATACCAAACCTCACCCCGCACCGCTTCTTTACGCGGCCTCGGAGATGCAAGTATCCCCTCTTCACTGCGTCTATATTGGGGACGATCGACGCGATATCGAGGCAGGTCGTGCAGCGGGCATGAGCACCGTTGCCGCGGCATATGGTTATTGCGCGGAGACCGATCCTCACGACTGGCAAGCCGACGGCCTTATCAATTCACCGCTGGAGCTTCTCGATTTGCTGTAGATACGACGCTCGCGGATTTACACAAAAGGCATCGACCCCTCCTATAATGCGAGAACCCTAGCTGGGTGGACCAATGACCTCTAGACCCCGCCTTCGCCGATGGCTCATCGCTCTGGCAGTGTTCCTGGTCGCATTCGGCGCCTTCGGGTTCCTGGCTGCACCCGCGCTGCTCCATTCCGAGGTACAAAAGACACTCACCGAAGAGTTTGGTCGGCCGGTGTCGTTGGGTCCGATCCAAGTGAATCCATTCACGCTATCGGCCAAACTTCACGACCTGCGTATTTTCGAGACGGATGGCAGGAGCGTCGCACTCGATATCGGCGAAATCGACGGCGGCATATCACTGACGTCGCTGTTTCGCCTCGCACCCGTGCTGGATGAGCTTATCATCACCGCGCCAGTCGTTCACGTTGTGAGATTCGCCCCTTCCCGCTTTAGTTTCTCCGATATCCTCGAGCGCATTGCAGCCAAACCCAAAAGCCACGGCCAACTCCAGTTCTCGCTCAATAACTTTCATTTGACGCGTGGGCAGATCGATTTCGACGATGCGGTTACCGGCACCCACCATCGAATTGAAAATATCAATCTGAGCCTGCCCCTGGTCTCCAACATCCCGCATGACGCGGATCTGTTTGAAAAGCCCTCCCTCACCGCGACCGTCGACGGCAGCTCCTTTGCAATCCATGGCAAGACCAAGCCCTTCGCGCCTACTTTGGATACTTCGGTGGCGCTGCACCTCGAGCGCCTCGACCTGCCCCTGTACGTCGGCTACTCGCCCATACCCTTGGCCGCCAAGGTGGCGTCAGGGACCGTTGGGGCAGATCTGAAAATCACCTTCGCGCGTGACGCAAAGGGCCTCGCTCACGTGAATCTATCGGGTCAGGTTGAACTGGGTGATCTGCGTATCCTCCACCCGGACGGTTCACCAGCCGCGACGGCGCAAGCGATCCAGCTCGGTATCCGCGAAATCGACCTTCTAAATGGCAACATCGATCTGGACCACCTGACGATTTTGGCGCCTTCGATCGTTGCAAAACGCAATCCGGACGGCGTCGACCTGATGCATGTCCTGGGGCCCGCAGCAGCTTCGACCACGGGCCACGACGCGCCGGCTCACCCCCTCCCGCATGCAGAGCATAGCCGTGCGACGCGTACGGATTCGACGGCGCCAAAGTCGGTGCTGCATATCGGCCAGGTGACGGTCAAACAGGGGCGCGTCCAATACACCGATACGACGCTTGGCAAGCCATTTGCCGTGACGCTCGAGAACATTGAGATCAATGCGACCAACCTTTCCGACGATCGCGGCAAAACGACCCAAATTTCGATTGGATTCGACGCGACGAATAATCAGACGCTGCACGCAAATTTGCAGGCCGCACTCGGAGAGAGCCGTTTGACGGGCCACATCGACGCAACAAATCTGCGCCTGAATTCCTATGGGGCGCTCTGGGAATCGGTGCTGGCTGGCAGAATGGATGACGGCGTGCTCGACGCGTCGGGAGATCTTAGCCTCAGTTGGGCTTCAACGCCCGAGATGACGCTCGATCACGGGGTCTTGAAGGTCTCAAAGCTGAAACTGGCGCTGCCAGAAGAGAAGGAACCCGTCTTCTCGGCAGATGAAATTCACGTCGATGGACTGAGCTTCGATCTGTCTGGACGCGTCGCCACCATCGACGCACTGCGCCTGTCGCGGCCGATGGCGGTGATTTCGCGCGATACGCATGGCGTGTTGAACCTCACTGCCCTCTTGACGCCACCCGGATCTTCCCGTGAGAAGGGGAAGCCGGCTTCCGGCACGCCCTTTTCCGTCGCGCTCAAATCCGTTTCCATGGATCACGGCGGTGTCTCTTTCTCGGACGCCGCGGCCTCCATGCGGAGTCCGATCCGTTTGGACAATCTGACGTTCTCTGCAGAAGACGTTCGTACGACGCCCGGTGCGCGGATCCCGTTTGAACTTTCCGCCTCCGCCAAACCTGCCGGGCACCTGAAGGTCAAGGGCACTCTGATCGCGACCCCCTTCGCCATCGACGCCCGGATCTTCACCCACCAGTTCGATCTGACCCCTATGCAGGCTTACGTCCCGGAAAAACTGAACGTCACCTTGACGCATGCCGATCTATCCCTGCAAGGGCACCTGCAATTCACGACCGCGCCAGTTGCCAGCGCGACGTTCGGAGGAATGGTCAGCGTTGACAATCTGGTCGCCCTGGACAAGGTCACCGCGGCCAATTTCCTGAACTGGCGCACGCTCCGCTTCGATCACCTCCAACTGACCCGACCCAAGACTGCAACCATCGTGTCCCTGGGGAATGTAACGCTTTCGGACTTTTATTCACGTCTTATCGTGAATCCTAACGGGCGCTTGAATCTGCAGGACATCGTCGCGCATCCGGGTGAGACGACGACCCATTCGGTAACCACGCCTGAAACCGCAAATGTTGCGCCCGCAGCGGCAAAAATACAGATCCCCGAGATAGTCGGTGGCGCGAAGACCGTGGCGGTCGTGCCTTCTGTCCCATCGTCAGGCTCGACGTTGGCGCCGATCATCAAAATGAGTTCCCTCACGCTGGATGGCGGCAGCATCAACTTCACCGATAACTTCATCAAACCCAATTACAGCACCAGCATCACGGCTCTTTCCGGTACGGTTTCTGCCGTCTCTTCCGATGTCGCCGCCCCTGCCGACATATCGCTAAAGGGCTCGATTGAAGGCAACGGTAGCCTCGACATCAGCGGCAAGATCAATCCCCTGGCCCAGCCTCTTTTTCTGGACATTGCGGCCAGCGCGACCAACATCGAACTGGCGGGGTTGACCCCGTACGCAGCCAAATACGCGGGCTACCCGATCGAAAAGGGCAAGCTCTCAATGAAGGTCAAATACCATATTGAGAACCAACGGCTAGAAGCACAAAACAGCCTCTTTCTGGATCAATTGACCTTCGGTGCGCACGTCGACAGCCCGAGCGCAACCAAATTGCCCGTTCTGCTTGCCATTAGTCTCTTGAAAAACAGTCGGGGCGAGATCAATGTCGATCTTCCGATCTCAGGAACGTTGAGCGACCCTAAATTCAGCTTGGGCGGAGTCATTGTCCGGGTCATTTTGAATCTCCTCGAAAAAGCGCTCGTCTCGCCCTTTCAGTTGCTGTCGTCCATCGGCGGCGGGTCGACGCAAGACTTGGGGTACATCAATTTTGCCCCGGGCAGCGCAGCGCTCGATGCTGACGCGCACGCAAAGATTGGCCGTCTCGCCACTCTACTTGCGGATCGACCTGCGTTAAAATTGGACGTCACCGGTCACGCCGATCCCGCAGTCGATGTGACGCAGGCACGGCAGGCGCGCCTGCAAGGCCGGGTGCGTGGCGAAAAATTTCGTGAACTCTTGCATAGCAATCCGCAGACCCGCTTCGAGGACGTCACCGTCTCCGCCGACGAATACCCGAAATACCTGGAGCGGCTCTACGACGACATGAATTTCGCAAAGCCGAAAAACTTGATTGGCATGACCAAAAGCCTGCCGCCCGAAGAGATGAAGAAACTGATCCTCGCCAATATGCCGATCAGCAATGAGGATCTGCTCTCTTTGGCCGACCGTCGTGCAACGGCGGTCAGTGACGCCCTTGTCGCACAAGGTAAAATCCCCGTTTCACGCATCTTTTTGACCGCGCCCAAACTTTCGCCGGCAACACCACAGGACAAAGGCAAGTCCAGCCGTGTGGACTTCACCCTGCATCCATGAGGCATGCAATCGATCGTAGGGAAGTGGGGAACGCGCAGTTGCGGCTCCGATGCTGCTAAGTCACGCCGAATGGGGGGTCGTGTGGCTCAGTCTCGAAGTCGCCTTTCTGGCGACCGTCAGTAGTCTGCCCGTCGCAATCGCGGTGGCATGGCTCTTGGGACGCACTCAGTTCGTCGGCAAGAGCTGGATCGATGCGCTGATTCACGCGCCGCTCGTGCTACCACCTGTCGCCGTAGGTTACGTTCTGCTGCTCTTGTTTGGCACCCAGGGGACGATCGGCCGCTGGCTGTTCACACACTTCGGTATCCGGTTCGTCTTCACCACCAAAGGTGCAGTGCTGGCGGCAGCCGTGATGGCATTCCCACTCATGGTCCGTGGCATCCGGCTTTCCTTGGATACAGTCGATCGCGGACTCGAGCTGGCTGCGCGCACGTTGGGAGCCTCTGCGACGGATGTTTTTTGGACGGTCTGCCTGCCGTTGATGCTTCCTGGAATTCTTTCGGGCAGTATCGTCGGATTTGCGCGGGCTCTCGGCGAATTCGGCGCAACCATCACATTCGCATCGAATATCGAAGGCGAGACGCGAACACTGCCACTGGCGATTTACACGGCAGTCGAAGGCGTTGGCGGCAATACCATTGCGCTGCGCCTGGTGATCGTATCCATGGCGCTCGCCTTAGGCGCCTTGATGGTTTCGGGCTGGCTCGAAAACCGAATGCGTTCGTTTCTCGGTTATGGACGGACTCGATGACCGCATTCATCGATATCGACATCAAAAAGCGCTTGGGTGCCTTCGAGCTTGCAGCAAAACTGTCGTTACCCGCACACGGCGTGCTCGGTGTCTTTGGGCGAAGCGGCGCCGGCAAGACCACTTTTATCAACGCGCTCGCCGGCACGCTGACCCCCGACACCGGGCACATCCGCGTGGGCGGTGCGACTTTCTTTGATGCGGCCACGCGCACAAATCTCGCGATCGAGTCACGCGGTGTCGGCTACGTGTTCCAGGATGGACGTCTGTTCCCGCACCTGGACGTGAAACAGAATTTACGCTACGGCCAAATGCGTGCCTCGCGCAGGCAGCGCGCACAATCCATTGGATTTGACACAGTGGTCGACGTTCTCGGCCTCGGCGCATTGCTAGCGCGGCGCTCGTCAAACCTCTCGGGGGGTGAAAAACAGCGCGTCGCGCTCGGGCGAGCATTGCTGACGCAACCGCGCCTGTTGCTGATGGACGAGCCCTTGGCATCGTTGGACGCACCGCGCAAATCCGAGGTCATCCCCTATATCGAACGGTTACGCCACGATTTTTCGATTCCGATTGTCTACGTCACGCATTCCGTCGACGAAGTGACGCGCCTGGCCGACCACCTTATGATCCTGGTCGAAGGCAAAACTGTAGTGACGGGCGATCTCGTGAGCGTGATGTCCGATCCTCTCCATGCACCTCTTTTCGGGCGCCACGAAGCGGGCACCGTTCTCGACTGCAAACTCGAGAGTCACGATACCCACTTTCAGATCAGCACTCTTTCTTTTTTGGACGGTTATCTACGAGTGCCCGCAGTCGATCTGGCGCCGGGGACGCCCGTACGCGTACGCCTGAGGTCGCGCGAGGTCGCGCTCAGCACACGGCGCCTTGACGATGTAAGTATCACCAATCAACTCGCCGGTCACGTGGCCGAGCTGATCGAGCGTCAGGGGCCTTATATCGATGTCGTGGTCGCGCTGGGACACACTTCGATTCGAGCACTCATCACGCGTGAGTCGTGCGAACGGCTGGGGTTGGTGCCGGGCACGCCGGTCTGGGCGCTTATCAAAGCGGTTGCCCTCGACCGTAGAAGCGTAGCCGCCTGACCATCGTAAAGACGATGCTCCGATTGTAATTTTTCATCGCGTAGAGTCACCTTGACACGAGGAGAATCGATGACGAGCAGCAACCCTCCGTTTCCCACTTCGGAAGTATTGCAGATACGTACCGTCCAAGGGGGGCCCGAACTTGAGCTCGTTCGAGCGCTCTTTACCGAATACCAAAAATCGCTCGGGATCAGCCTGTGCTTTCAGGATTTTGATGAGGAGTTGCGCACGCTACCGGGCCGGTATGCGTTGCCGGCCGGCCGCCTCTACCTCGGATTGACGGGTGACGTGCCCGGAGCCTGCGCGGCCCTTCGGTCACTGGCAAACGGCATGTGCGAGGCCAAACGATTGTTCGTACCGGAACGCTATCGCGGGCGAGGATTCGCGCGCATGCTGATGAAACAAGCCATCGCCGACGCACGCGCGCTGGGTTATACGCACATGCTGCTCGATACGCTGCCCGAAATGGTCGCCGCGCAGGCCCTCTATCAATCGCTTGGCTTTATTGATATCGACGCATATACCGAGAATCCGATCGCGGGAACCCGCTTCATGCAGCTCTCCCTCGGTATCAATAGCTAAACCGGCGTGCATCGCCGGGCGATCGGCATCCAGCATCCCATTCGGCGACAGGCTTGATCAAGGCGAGGTGAGCCGAGGAGGCGTCTTTTATTGGGTCGCTCGAACGACAACGCCGCAGCGACGCCACACACTGGCCAGCCAGCGCTGCTCCTCTTTCGGCACGCCGGCCGGACGAAAGTAATGCATGAGTTCCACGAAACCCGCGTCGCATAGGTAACGACGCCATGTCTCCAGATCATAGTACGCGCCATAGCGCCCCCCGGACCACCCTTCTTCGTTGTGACCTATGGGATTGGAACTAAAAAGCACACCGCGTGGCTTTAAGCTCGCACGCAATTCCAGTAATACCCTGGGCAGTTCCTGGCTCGGTATGTGAAACAGCGCCGCATTGGCGAACACTGCGTCGAAATGGCTGTCGGGTAGATCAAGCTTCAGAAAATCCTGCTCGAGCACTTGGCACCTGCTATAGGTGCGTGCCATTGCGGCAAAGCGTGCCGCACCTTCCAAGCCTACGGGCGCGTGGCCGAGCTCGGCCAAACGCTTTAAGTCACGGCCGGGCCCGCACCCGAAATCGAGGATCGCAAACGGCCCGACACCTTCGATGTAATGCAGCATCGCCGCGATGTTCTGACTCACATCGTGATCACGCGTGCCTGCCCAAAAATCATCGGCGCGACGTTCATAGTGCTCGAGCGTCTGACTCGAAATTTCCTTCAGGTCGTGTGCGCTCAGTTTCATCCGGGACAAAAATTCAGTGGGAGATTACCGCTCAACGGGTCATCCAGCGGCGCGCCTCATAGCTCAGCCGATCAACCACGAGGACGATACCGATCATGGCGAGAATCACGGTGGAGGCCCGATTCATCTGAAACAGGCTGAGATAGTAGAACAGAAGCTGGCCCAACCCTCCCGCACCCACAATGCCCAATATGGTCGCCGCGCGAATGTTGTTTTCCCAGCGATAGAGCGCGTACGTCATGTACTGCGGCAACGCTTCAGGCAAGGTGGCATAAAGAAATCTCGCCGTCGGCCCAACGCCATTGTCCCGCAATGCGCGTACAGAAGCCTGCGGCAGGTTCTCCAGTGTATCGCCAAAGAGGCGCCCCAAAACACCGGTGGTGTGGGCTGCAAGCGCGAGCGTGCCGGCAAACGGGCCCAACCCAACCGCAATCACAAATATCGCAGCCCAGATGAGTTCCGGTACGGCACGCAAGAAATTAAGGACGCTGCGAACCACGACGCGCCCAGTCGTTTCGGGCCGGCTAGCCGGCAGTGCGAGGATCGCCGCGCAAAGGGTCGCCAAAACAGTACTCAAGAGCGAAATCGCGATGGTTTGGAGGGTGGCCCAAGCCACCCGCGAGAGAAAGGCCGCCGAGGTATCGGGCGGCGAGAATCCCTTCAAGAAATCTCCCATGCGCGTCAACGCGCCGGGCTCCGTGAGCTCTGACCATTGCAAATCCAATGATGCAAAACTTGCCACCACCAGGATCAAAAACCCGAGACTCACGGCGACGAGCGTCAAGCGCTTGCCTGGATCGGCCCGGACCATCATCCGAGCCACCGCCGGGCGCGTGTCGATACCGCATCGGCAACCCATACGAGAACGATAAAAAGAACCAGCATGGTCGCCACTTCGTTACCAGCCATCATTTGCACGGACGCGTCGATCTGCTGCCCCAAGCCCCCGGCGCCGACAAACCCCATCACGACCGAGGCACGAATCGCACACTCCCATCGATAGATCAGGTACGAGACGAGTTCAGCTGCACACTGAGGCAACGTGCCGTACAGAAACGCCCCCAGGCGACTCGCGCCGTTAGTGAGCAACGCCGCCGCCGGCCGGCCGTCATTCGAATCGACAATCTCCGCCAAGACTTTGGCAAGCATGGCGCAGTACGTGATCGCAATGGCCCATACGCCGGCCGACGGGCCCAACCCCACAATCCGGACAAAAAGAAGCGCCACGACCACTTCCGGAAGGCTGCGCGCCACCACCAGCCCGCCCCGTATCACCTGACGCAAAAGGTAGGGCAATCGATCCATGCCGCGCCGCCCGATTGCGGAAACTGACAAGCGAGTCATACCCAACAGTGCAAGCGGGATCGCACCCGCGACCGCCAGCGTCATGCCTGCCGTCGCGATCGCCACCGTGATCCAAGCCGAGCGCAGCGCCAGAAGCAGGAATTCAGAATCCACGCGCGGTGGGAAAAAGCCACCGAGAAAAACCCGCGCCGCCGAGATGCTTTGTCCATCGAGCAGGAGCCAAGGCTTGAACTCGCTGATCCGGCCCAGCGGCCAGAGCAAAGCGACGGCGATAATGGCCATCGTGATCCGCCCGCGCCAGGCCGGATCACGAATCGGCGCATTTTCAATGACAGCGGACATCCGCGACCGCCAAGCATGCGCGCATTTGAGCCGATCGCGCAGCGTCGCGCGATGACTCGCCCGATGAAACCTCCTGGGCATAGAGCTGAGCCAGGCGATCCGCACTCACCGCGGCACGTGGCAAATCGAATTCAATTCGACCGGCGCGAAGGCCGACCAATCTGGGAAAGCATTGCAGCGCCAGGTCGACCTGATGCAGACCACAGATCAGCGTCGCCCCGCGACGGCTCGCGTCCTCTTGCAACACCGCCAAGGTTTGTGCCGCGAGCGTCGGGTCCAACGCGGAGAGGGGTTCATCGACGAGCATGACGTCGGTCCTTGCAACCAGCATTCTGGCGAGCGACACGCGTTGGCGCTCACCGCCCGACAGTCGCTCGACGCGTTCGAACAACCGTTCGCGCAGTCCGAACAACGCCAGAGCAGCAGCCGCTTCTTCCGCACCCTCGGGGTAGCACAATGATGCAATGGCGTGACCCAGACTCCAGCGCGTCAGATGACCGGCCAGAACCGCTGTAATCACGCGCTGGCGCGGTGGAAGCGGGGGCACCTGCGGTGCCAGAAACAGACGGGCGCGCAACGTATGCCGTCTGGCGCTGGATATTTGCCACGGGAGGCAACCAAATGCATGCATCCGTCCGGGCGGGGAAGGCTCTTGCGCTAATGCCAATGTGTGCAGCAGCGTGGTTTTCCCCGCGCCGCTCGGCCCCACGATTGCGATGTGCTCACCTTGCGCGACTTCGAGCCGAATGCCGTGCAACAACGGCGTCAGCCGCTTCCCAGAATTGACCGCAGAAATATCGACGCCATCGAGCTGGTACAGGGTTTCGACAGAGGTCACTTGATCAAGCCGGCGCTGCGTCCCGCGGCCTCAATGCCGTCATAGTTTTCGCTGCGCGTCGGAATAAAACGGCTGGCCCGCTGAAGATCGAGGATCGCCTTTTGCTGTGGATCATTCGGATTGAGATCGAGAAACGCCTGCGCGATTTTGCGCTGGAGCGCAGGATCGAGATCAGAACGGACGCTCCAGTTGTAATCGAAATACGGCGGCGTCGTATAGAAGACCTTGATTTTGCTCAGATCCACCTTCTTCTCGTCGACAAATTTCTGCCACACCGAGATATTCAGAGCCCCGGCCTGGACTTTGCCGCCGACCACGGCCGCAATCGTGGCGTCATGCGACCCGGAAAAGCCGGTTTCCTTGAAATCACGATCCGGATCAATTCCGGCCTTTAGCAGGTACGAGCGGGGCATGAGATGGCCGGATGTCGATGAGGGCGAGCCAAAAGTGAACGTCTTGCCCTTGAGATCTTCGAGCCGATTGATACCGGAATCGCGCCGCGTGATAAAAACGGAGCGAAACCGTTCGTCTTCGGCACGTTGTACGAGCGGCACGACGTGACCGTTCGAACGGATTTTCGCCTGAACGAAGGTAAAGCCGCCGAGCCACACCAGGTCCAGCTTCTTACCGACGAGGCCTTCGACACACGCGGCATAATCCGTGACCGGAGTGAATTCGACGCGCATGTTCAAACGCTTCTCCAGGTATTCGCCCAGCGGCTTGAACTTGCGCTGAAGTTCGGTCGGTGCCTCATCCGGAATCGCCGACACGCGTAACACCGTCTGCGCTGGCGCTTGGGCCCGCGCCACCCCTGTACCGACAATCGACATGAAGGCCAGGGCCGCGAGTATTACCGATGCTTTCTTGATCAAGAGGAAGTCTCCAAAGAAAAGTTTTAATTACTGAACCACGACGCGAGGAGCGCCTTTGCACATTTCGCCAATCACCGCTGCCTGCGCGAAACCCTCACGCGCGAACACCTCCAAGACGCGATCAACCGCCGTGGGCGCGCACGATACGAGAAGGCCCCCGCTCGTCTGCGGATCCGTCAGCGCGGCGTGCCAGGCGCTCGCGAAACCCTCGGGCAACTCGACTTCGTTCCCGTACGCTGTCCAGTTGCGCGCGGAGGCGCCAGTCACGTAACCCGCTTCGGCGAGCGCAATGACCGAATCCATCAACGGAATTGCGGCGTGATCCAAGCGTGCGCCAAGCCCCGAGCCGCGACACAGCTCCAACAAGTGCCCCAACAAACCAAATCCCGTGACGTCGGTGAGCGCATGTACCCCCGCCTGCGCCGCCAACGACGGGCCCGGCGTGTTCAGCTGGGTCGCGTTGGCGATCAGCCGATCGTAACCCGCGGCATCCAGATGGTCGCGCTTTAAGGCCGCGGAGAGAATACCCACACCGAGCGGCTTTCCTAGAATCAGTCGATCCCCGTCCTGCGCATCGCGATTGCGCTTGATTCTTCCAGGCGCGGCCAATCCCAACACCACCAACCCGTAGATCGGCTCCATTGAATCGATGGTATGGCCGCCGGCAATGGGTATCCCGGCTTGGCGGCACATCGATTCACCGCCCTCAACAATCCTTGCGATGACCTCAATCGGCAGGCGCTCGATCGGCATACCCACTATAGCCAGCGCAAAAATAGGCGAACCACCCATCGCATAAACATCGGAGATCGCATTGGTCGCAGCGATGCGCCCGAAGTCGTATGGATCATCCACGATGGGCATAAAAAAATCGGTGGTGGCGATTAATGCCTGGTGGTCGTTCAACTGATACACCGCAGCATCGTCACTGGTCTCGATCCCCACGAGCAGTTCCTTGGGCATCGGGAATCCGTGCGAATTCTTCAGGATTTCCGACAGGACACCTGGGGATATCTTGCAACCGCAACCCCCACCATGCGAAAAAGAGGTCAATTTGATCGGGAGTCGGGCTGGGGCATTCATGGGATCATCCGGGTTCTGGAAGCGAGAGGGGCGCTCGTAGCGCGCTGTGCACCAGTTTAATGACTTCTTCACGCTCGCGCTCAGGGAGAAAAAGCGGTGCTCGTCGTGCGCATTGTCGATTCAGCCGATCCAGATAGAGAGGGTCGTTATATGCACGATGGATAAGATCGGCCAAGCTTTGCGCATCACCCGCTGGGAAATACCCTTCATAGTCGCGTCCCAACAAGCCGATGTTGCCCGAAATGTTGCTGGCCAACACCGGAACGCCCGAGGTGATCGCCTCGATAACGACATTTGCACCCCCTTCCAATAAACTTGAGATGACCAGAAGGCGGGCCGCTTTGATGCGCTGCCGCGTTATCGCGTGCGGCAGAGGGCCCAACCAACGATAGCGGACATCTTCTCTCGAAAGATCCTCAGCGGCGCGCTGGTAACGCGCGTCAAGAGCAGCGCCGATGTGGAACAGGCGCACCCGGCAACGGGGATCGATCAATCCCAGTGCACGCATCGGTGTTTCCGGGTCTTTCTCGGCACGCATATGCCCGACCAAGACCAAATCGAAGGACCTTCGAGTCGGCACGCAGGGCTTGAGCACAGGAGCCGACTGATAAATCACGTCGCACTTACTGCGATGCGCGGGATGTAACTCCAGTAACCCCGACGGCTGCAACACGACGAGTCGGGTTGCGCGATCGAGGGACTGCCACGCCTGGGGGTCGGAATGGATATCCCGATACAAATCGGTGCCGGTAAGAACCAACACGCGCGGCCGGTCAGGATACTGCTCGGCAAAGCGTGCAAGCGCGCGCGCCGAGCGACGCGCGTGCAAGGCCACGAGGCACGCGGGGCTGGAACTTCCCAGGCCGGTCCAGTCGGTATCGATGGACACCGAAAAGTCTGTGGCCAGGAATCGAGACCACCGATGCGCCGTATGCCAGTTCCCGTTGTTGGCGGCTTGGGTCCCGGGGCTGATAATGACGACTTCGGGTTTGAACGATGGCATGGTGGGTATGGATGGGGTTACAGTTCGCAGCATAGACAAAAACCGCCTCGGTCGTGCGCTTCGCGAAGCGCACCTCGACGGATGGCGGCAGGTGGACGATTTTTCGCCGTCTCAATGGACCGTTCCCTACTTGGCGGGCATCAATCCGCCGCTGTGGGAACTCGCGCACATCGCCTGGTTCACGGAGTGGTGGACGCTACGCCAAGCGCAGCCGTTTATCGAAGCCGGCAAAAACCTCCGGGCACCCTCTCGTTTACCGCATGCGGACGAGTGGCTCGACTCCGCGCGCGTGCCCCATGCCGAGCGCTGGAGGCTTTCGCTGCCAGCGGCAGGTGCAATACGCGACTATGTCTTTGAGATATTAGAGGCGGTCAATTCGGAATTGGAGCAAAGCGATAATCGCGATGACGCCCTCTACTTTTACCGGCTTACCCTGTTTCACGCCCATATGCACGCCGAAGCGCTGACCTACTTGCGCCAATCGCTGGATCTGCCTGCGATTGGAACGAACGCCGCACCGGCGATCGTGGGCAACCCCCGCGATTCCCTCGCCGAAGGCGGCCCTTTCACACTCGGTTCGGTTGATCCTCTCGGCTTTCATTTCGATAACGAATTGGGCGTACGTGAATATCAGCTCGCGCCTTTCTCGATTCGTCGCTCACTCGTGACCTACCGCGAGTTTTCGCTCTTTGTCGAGGCCGGGGGCTATCGGGAAAAAACGTGGTGGTCCGACGAAGGTTGGCGATGGCGCACGGAAATGCGTGCGACCTGTCCGCTGCGCTGGCGGCCCACAGGCAAAAAGCCCGGATCCCCCTGGGAAGAACGCTGGTTCGGCCGGTGGCGCGCACTCGTGCCCGACAATCCTGTCTGCCACGTCAACGCCTTCGAAGCGGAAGCCTATTGTCGCTGGACCGGGCGGCGGCTGCCGTCCGAGGCCGAGTGGGAATATGCCGCCCTGGCGGGCCTCATCGAATGGGGTCAATCGGTCTGGGAGTGGACCGACGATACCTTCGAACCCTACGCCGGTTTTAAGCCAGGTCCCTATCAGGATTATTCAGCGCCTTGGTTCGGTACGCACCGCAGTTTAAGGGGAGGCGCGTTCGCCACGCACGCGCATTTGCACCACGCACGCTACAGAAACTTCTATCTCCCGCAACGGGGCGATATCTTCGCGGGATTTCGCACTTGCGCATTGCTTGGGTAATCCCAATAGCGAAGCGCCGAAGATCGCGCGCACTTTTTCCCACACTTTTTCAAAGGTCGGTCAGGCCGAGCCGCGCGTGGCACGACCAGCCCCCGCCGCCACGGGGCGCGCTCGAGCGGCGGGTTTGGTCGCGCGCTTGCGTGGAACCCTGGCGATCGTGTCCGCTCGCACACTCCCTCGTTTGCGAAGGCTATTCTTGAGAAGTTCGGTCAGATCGATCACATTGGAACTCGTGCCATCTGTAGACGTCTCCTCGAGCGGCATCACTGTCTCTGCCTTTCCCGCCTTCAGTTTCCGCGCGACTAGCCTGTGAATCGCGTCTGTGAACTTGTCGGCGTACCCATCCGGCCTCCACGTACTGGTCATGCCCCTTATAAGCTGATTTGCCATCTTGAGTTCGCTTTCTTTGAGCTTTACGCCTGCTTTGCCGGCCGCCGGTATGTTCAGCTCATCGGTAGGCCGAATCTCGGTAGCCCATCGGAGCGTGTCTAACATCAGTGCGGATGCCGTTGGCACCAGGGCACAAAGGTGCTCTTTCGTGTGCATGACGATCCGTGCGATTCCGATGACACTCGACTGCAGCATCGCTTCCCGAAGCAGCGCGTACACCTTCTCTGCGTTCCCGACAGGTTCAAGGTAGTACGGCCGCTCGAGAAAATAAAAAGGAACTTCCTGTGCGCTGACAAAGGCCTCGATCTCGATGGTCTGCGTGGTCTTGGGATAAGCCTGTTTGACTTCGTCGTCGCTCAAAACGACATACTTGCCGTTCTCCTGCTTGACACCCTTGACGATGTTTTCCCGATCGATTTCCTTGCCGGTGCGCTTGTTGATGCGCTTGTATCCCACTCGATCCATCGTACGCTTATCGAGCCAGTCGAAATCGACGTCATCCTCGTTCGACGCGGGATAGAGCGAGACGGGAACATTGACGAGACCGAAAGTGACCGATCCCTTCCAAATGGCGTGTGGCATAGGGCCTCCTCCGCAGTTAGCCTGCCAGCCAGTTGCAGCAAATCCCGTTCCGCAGGCCCGAAAACTCTTCAGGCTGGCTGCGGACGTTCAAGCGGTTTTTCACTGGCTCGGTGGCAGAAAGGTCGCTCAACCTCCGAAGAAGTCAAGCAGAGGTTCGAAACGGGCGGGAAAGTTCAAGGGGATTAAGAGCTTGCAGAGGGGTGCCGGAAGCGTCCCGCCGACGGAGTGACCAAGGCGTGACCAAACGCCAGCGGGCGGCAGGTCGGTAGTCGGATAAGATTTCGGGTAACGCGTCCGTAGCTCAGCTGGATAGAGTACTGTCCTCCGAAGCCAGGGGTTGTGGGTTCGATCCGCGCCGGACGCACCAATTCCTTCGTTCGTAAGGGATTTTTAAGCTCAACCCATCGATTTAAATTGTTCTGTTTATGGCTTTGGTCACAAGGGCCAAATGTCGCGAAGATAAATCAAGTGAGGTGCTGGTTACGAAGGCCAATAGTCACGTAAAACCCATGGCTTTTTCTGTGACCGATCTGTGACTACTCTGCGACCAAACCGTGACCATCAGGCCGGGACTGTCGCTCTGACGCAAGTGTGCCGAGGGTTGCTTGTCGTTTGCGAGCGCGCAAGGCCGCAGGCACCGGCCACGAACGACGCGGCAGAGTCCATAGAGTAGATGTCTTCACCGTGAAAATACTGAGGGAATGCCGCCCTCTCTTCGTCACGAAATTCGGTGAAATCCGTGTTGGTAATGCCAATGAAATTGGTGTGACGGAGATGGGAAAAAACGAGCGCGTTGAAGAATCTCGGGTCCAGATCAACAACCTGGACTTTACTAAACACCCTTGGCACTGTTTAAAGGGAGCAGGTCAAAACCACCCCATCAATTTCTTGAGCGGCCGCCCAAGAGGTGATTTTTCCTGTCCTGTCATTGTGGCTCTTGCCGGAGAGGCGATCCCAATGCCCGATACCTGTGTCAATTAATTTTTTGACCTTTTCACGCTTGGTCAAAGCCGAAATCCCGGCCTCGAGCGTATCCACGTCCATCACTGCCCAAAGGGACCGGACGCCCGTTCCTTGATCGCATATCACAAGTGTGATGCGTTTCTCGCTGGACTCTCGGGCGAACTCAATGGTTAGGTCTGGGCCGTCCTCGTTCCAGCCTGAACGAAGCGGCAGGCCGTTTTGATTCCAAATCAGCGATCCCCAGCCCAAGCACGCGATCTTTAGCTTTTTTTTAGGCATAACATCTTCGTCTTGGATACCCATCGTTATGGAGCATGCGGTTGAGCTAGGAGGTCTACCGGCGCATGCCAGTTCCCGCAATGGCACCCCGGTCGGGAGCGTGGCCCAAAAGGCCTCTTTAAGTTTCAAAACGCCGGAAGATGGCTAGAATAGCCGGGCGCAGGATCAATCGGGAGTCAGGATGATCGAACAAAAAATCAACAATTTTTTTGGTGATGCTGACGATACCGGCTTCGGGACGGGTTGGTGGAGCGGCGTGCTTTCGGCGTTCTTCGGCGTTTTGTCGTTTGGCGCGGTGTTGTGCCTGCACTACCCGCAGATTCTCAGCGCACCCGAGTTGCGCCCGCACTACCCGATGGAGATTATCCGCCTGCTGATCCAGGCGCTCATCATCGCGGCGGTGGTGTTCGGCATTCTTTCGTCCGTGCTGCGCAGGAAAAAGGTGCTG
>Ga0208357_1000030_pt1 | contig 99616 bp, 89 predicted proteins | sample NGESurdeep092012_6_FD_184487 | JGI IMG/M metagenome (GOLD analysis project Ga0208357, IMG submission 184487) | Arctic peat soil microbial communities from Barrow, Alaska - NGEE Surface sample F52-2 deep-092012 (SPAdes) | ecosystem: Environmental > Terrestrial > Soil > Wetlands > Peat ...
CGACCGGACACGCTTTTCCATGCCTCCATCGTCAGCCAACCAAACTCAATCCCTTATCCAAAAGCAAACAAAGGGATAAAGTTAATAACAGGCTCTAGCCGTTATTGAGATCAAGGCTCGGGCGGATGACGGGCAATCCGAAAGCTGACTTCACTTGTTGCCCACAGACGAATGCACTCATCCAACCCGGCCGGCCTGCTGTTCCCTGGGGTTCGGAGCGGTTTCTGTGCACTCAGGAAGCTGCACCACTACCTGTCGCTTCACCCACCATGCGAGATCGATTATTCTGACCTCACGTGCATCCAGTCCTCTTCCACATCGGTTCAATCGTGATCCCGTCCTATGGCGCCGTCACTGCGCTCGGCGTGCTCGTCGCCCTTGTCCTGGCCCAGCGCACTGCCCACCTCGTCGGCGTCGACGCCGGCAAAGTCTGGAGTCTTTGCATCCTGAGCCTGTTTGCGGCGCTGGCCGCCGCGCGTTTGCTCCTGGTCGCCGTTAACTGGAACGCGCTCCGCAATCATCCCGCCTGGCTGCTGGGGCTGGCGATGGTGCATCACCCGCTACTCACGGGCGCGGGCGCACTAGCCGGCGCCGTTTGTGCCGCATGGTATGCGTGGAAGAAAAAACTTCCATTTCGCGCCACTGCCGACGCGCTCGCTCCACCGCTCGCCGCAGCTCTGGCATTTGAGCAGATGGGCGCGTTCGCCGCCGGCTCCGGTTATGGCACAGACGCCGGACCTCAAGTGGGCTGGGCTGTCGTCTATAGGAATCCGCTGGCCGCAATCTGGAGCGGCACGCCGCTTGGCGTTCCGCTGCATCCCGTGCAGGCTTATGCGGCGCTCGCGTTTCTTGCGCTGGCCGTTTTGCTTTGGGCCTGGCTGCCGCTTGAGCGCCGCCGGGGCGATGTGGCAGGGCTGGGCCTGCTGGGAGCCGGAGTGGCAATTTACCTGACGGAAATCTGGCGCAACTGGGCAGGCCGCGGGTCACTGTTTCACGGCTTCATCAACGGGCCGCAAATTGCTGGTGTCTTACTTGTGCTGGCCGGCGCGCTGACGCTCCGCGAGAGCAAACCTGCTCTCCGTGAGACCAGGATCGACCCGCGCGAAAGCAAGTACGTGCCGCACGAGCAAGAACGCGTGCCTCACGCTGGCACGCAAGTGCCGCCCCCGACAGAAAGCCGAGGAGCCGCATGAGCCTTCCACGCACAATTGCAGTGCCCGCAGAGGCAAAAGGCCAGCGGCTCGATACTTTTATCGCCACATTTTTTGCCACGGCTATTGCCGCGTCTCCAGCCTCGCAACTCGAAGGCATAAGCCGGTCCCGCGTGCAACTGCTTCTCGACCAGGGCGATGTGCTGGTCAATGGCGGCCTGGAAAAGGCGTCGCTGAAACTGCGCGGGGGCGAGCTGATCTCGATCACCGGCGATCCGCATCCTGCGCCGCTCAAAGCTGTTCCGGAAGCCATTCCGCTCGACATCGTCTACGAAGACGCTGACCTTGCCGTGATCAACAAGCCCGCGGGCATGATGGTGCATGCGGGCTCGGGCCAGAATGACACCGCGCGAAGCGGCGGAACGCTCGTCAATGCCCTGCTCCACCGCTTCAAAGCGCTCTCTGCTACAGGCGGCGATCTGCGTCCCGGAATCGTCCACCGGCTCGACAAAAGCACCAGCGGGCTGATCATCGTGGCCAAAAACGATCGCGCTCACGCTGCTTTGGGCGCGATGTTCTCGGGCCGCAATGTGCAAAAAACCTACATCGCGCTGGTTCACGGGGCGGTCGCGAAAGACAAAGGCACAATCACCGCCGCGGTCAGCCGCGATCCTGTGCGCCGCACGCGCATGACCACGCGGCCCAGCGAAAATGCCCGCTCCGCAGTCTCGCACTACAAGGTGGTGAGGCGGCTGGCGACCCGCTTCGGCAAATTCACGCTGATCGAAGTTCGGATTGAGACAGGCCGCACCCACCAGATCCGCGTGCACATGGCTTCGATCGGCCACCCCGTCGTCGGCGACACGCTCTACGGCGGCACAGCGCACTTGGCCGAGCAGGACGCAGCGCAGACCTCGCGCTCCGTCCGCAAAAAGAAGGAACCTGAGCGGCTGAAGCTCGACCGCAACTTTCTCCACGCCGCAAAGCTCGAATTCGCGCAACCGCTGACGGGCAAGCTGCTCCAGCTTGAAGCGCCGCTGCCCGAGGAGCTGACTGCTTTCCTTGGCCGCCTGGAATCCGTCTAACCGCCAACGACAATTCCCGAGGTGCTCGGCCTCCGGTGCGCACTCCGTCACCTCTACAAGATTTGCTGACGAAAGTACCCGGATGGTCAATCCCTATCGCCAATTAGGCAGTACGGGGATTGTTAGAATGAGAAGTGATGAAGACAAAGCTTTCCACGCCTCAGCCCCCCGCCCCGGCCCAGCTGATGCGTTACTCGCTTTTTGCCTTGGCGCTTGCCTCCGCACTTGCATTGGCTGCAGCGCTTTCGTGCGCCCCAGCAGTTGCACAGCAGCCCGCGTCCGCAGCAAGCGGTCAATCTACGCAGCCGGCAACTCAACCCGCTGTTCAGCCCGCCAGTCAACCTGCTGCCCCCGCCGCTGCTCCGGCCGCCGCGCAAACGCCTCCTGGCCCAGGGTCAAATACCGACGCAGGCGCGTCGCTCTTCAAGGTCGGCGTCAACGAGGTCAGCCTAATCTTCACCGTCTCCGACAAACATGGCCATTACGTTGCCAACCTGACTCAGAACGACTTTGCCCTGCTAGACGACCAGAAGGCGCCAGAGCGCGTGAACTCGTTTCACCAGCAGATCAACTTGCCCCTGCGCGTAGGCGTCGTCATCGACGCCAGCAGCTCAATCCGCTCGCGCTTTCAGTTTGAACAACAATCGGCTACTGCTTTTCTGCTCGATGTGCTCAAGGCGAAGAGCGATCGCGCATTCGTGATGGGATTCGACGTGACGCCGACAGTCACCGCGGATTGGACCAACGATCAGGATGCTCTGGAGGCCGGCGTCAACAAGCTGGAGCCCGCCGGCGGCACGGCGCTCTTTGACGCCGTCTATGTCGCCTGCCGCGACAAGCTTGGCACCGAGCGCGGACCCGAACCTGTTCGCAAGGCCATCATTCTCATCTCAGACGGCGAAGATAACCAAAGCCGCGTCTATCTCTCTGAAGCCATCAAGGAATGCGAGCGCGCCGAGACCATCATCTATGCCATCAGCACCAACTGGACGCCCAGCCGCGGCAACGGCGACAAGATTCTGCAAGAGCTGGCGGAAGAGACCGGTGGCGAAGTCTTCTTTCCGCCCTCGGTAGACGAGATGTCAAACAGCTTCAAGGACATTGAGGAAGAGCTCCGCAGCCAATATGCGCTTGTCTATACCCCCGCCGATTTCAAGGCCGATGGCGCTTACCGCACAATTTATCTCTACTGTTACGACCGCAAATACACTGTCCGCGCCAAGAAGGGCTATTTCGCAACCGGCAAATAATCCCGCGCTGCCGCCATCAAATTTCGCGCGGACTGCCTATTTTGGGGCCGCATCGCCGGCAAGCAACGCCAGCAGTCCCTCCTCGTCGATCACCGGAATTTTCAGTTCGCGCGCCTTGTCGAGTTTCGATCCGGCTTCCTCTCCGGCAACCACGTAGCTGGTCTTCTTGCTGACCGAGCCGGCGGTTTTTCCTCCTGCCGACTCGATCTTTTCCTTCGCGTCGTCGCGCGTCATCTTCGGCAGCGTGCCCGTCAGCACAAACGTCAGGCCGGCGAGTTGCGCCGAGCGCTGTTTTTTCTCCGCAGTCATATCTACTCCGGCGTCTTTGAGCCGCTTGACCAGGTTGCGATTTTCCTTGTCAGCGAAAAACTCCAGAATGGCCTGCGAGATGCGCGGGCCTACTTCTTCAACGCGCTCCAACTCCTCCACATTTGCGCTCATCAGGGCATCGATCGACCCGAACTCCTGCGCCAGAAGCTCGGCTGTTCGCTCACCGACAAAACGGATCCCCAGCCCCATCAACACGCTCGTCAAGCCGGATTTCTTGGAATTCTCGATCTGATCAAGAAGCGTTTTGATCGCCTTGGGGCCGAGGAGCGCCTCTTTCTTCACAATTTTCTGCTGCGTCTTCTTGTCGACGCGAACCACTTCTTTTTCGAGCGATCCCAGCGCCTTTTCGTCAAGTGCGTAAAGATCGGCAACGCTCTTGACCAGCCGCTTTTCTGCCAACTGCTGCACCACCGCATCGCCGAGCCCCTCGATGTTCATGACTTCGCGACGGGCAAAGTGCAGCAGGCTCTCGCGCAGCTTGGCCGGGCAGTCCACATTGACACATCGCCAGTCGACTTCGCCTTCCGCACGGACAACTTTACTTCCGCACTCCGGGCACTCGGTTGGAAATTTGAAGCTGTGCTTCCCACGCGGATGGTCGGCGTCGGCAATCACCTCCACAACCTTCGGAATCACGTCGCCGCCGCGTTCTACCTTCACCCAATCCTCAAGCTTCAGTCCCAGCCGCTCGATGAAGTCCGCGTTGTGGAGCGTGGCGCGGCTCACCGTGGTGCCACCAATAAAAACTGGCGCTAGCTCGGCGACCGGCGTCAGCTTGCCGGTGCGGCCCACCTGCACGGCAATGCTCTTTACCTGCGTCACGCCCGCTTTCGCGGTGAATTTGTACGCAATGGCCCAGCGCGGCGCACGGCCCGTGTATCCCAGCCGCTGCTGCGTTCCGTGCGCGTCGACTTTCAGGACGACTCCGTCGATCTCGTAGCCCAATGACTCGCGTGCGTGTTCCGCGCTGTCGATAAACTTCATCATCTGCTCGACATTTTTTACCCGCTCACGATGCGGATTAACGCGAAATCCGAGAGCGGTTAGCGCGTCGAGCGCGGCCGTTTGCCCGGCGGCAACGTATTCGCCGTCGACAAGCAGGAAATACGCAAAGAACACCAGCCGCCGTTTGGCGACGACGGAAGAATCCAACGTCCGCAGCGTTCCCGCGGCGGAGTTGCGTGGATTGACGAACGCCGGCAGCCCCTCGCGCTCGCGCTCCTCATTCATTTTTAGGAACGCCGCCGCAGGCATCACCACTTCGCCGCGAACTTCAAATTTCCCTGGCATGTGAGCTTTTTTCAGCTTTTCTGCGGAGATCGAAAGCGGAATACTGCGAATGGTGCGGATATTTGAGGTGACATCCTCGCCAGTCTGTCCGTCGCCGCGCGTGAGGCCCATAATCAGCTTTACGTTACCCGTACCTGACTCGCCATTCGGCGCTCCCTCGTAGCTGAGTGCCACGCTCAACCCATCAAGCTTCAGCTCGGCTGTATATTCCACCGGCAGCTTGCCGGCCAACTCGTGTACGCGCCGGTCCCAGTCAACCAGCTCTTCTGCCGAGTACGCGTTGTCGAGCGACAGCATGGGCCGCGAGTGCTGCGCTTTTTTGAATCCCTCGGCAGGCTTGCCGCCCACGCGCTGCGTCGGCGAGTCCTGAGTCACCAGCTCAGGATGCGCCGCTTCAAGCTTCTTCAGCTCGTTCATCAGCGCGTCGTACTCGGCGTCAGAAACCTCCGGCGCATCAAGAACGTAATACAGATGCTCGTGGCGGCGAAGCTCGTTCCGCAGCTTCTCTATTCTGCGCGCAACGGCCGTCTCAGTCATAGCTACGAATTATAGTGACCTGCACAAGCCTTGTTGCCCCATCCTTTTCGTTCGTCGCGGCGAGCGAAAGGGTGGGAGACAACGGGCCGACTCGCTGACTCGCCGACTCGCGATCTATTTCAGCCCGCGGTCCTTCAGCATCGGCTCGATGCTCGGCTTCCCGCCCAGCCACGAGTCGTACATCTTCTGGAGATCTTCAGTGTTGCCGCGCGAAAGCACCATCCGCCGGAATCGGTCGCCGTTAGCGCGCGTCATTCCGCCGTGATCCTCGAACCACTGGTAGGCATCGTCGTCCAGCATCTCGCTCCACGTGTACGCGTAGTAGCCGGCCTGATAGCCCTCCTGCCAGATGTGCAGAAAATAACTGGAGCGATAGCGCGGCGGCACATAGCTGATTGAGAGATGTGTTCTCTTGAGCGCCGCTCGCTCGAAAACATCGGGATCCTGGAGCGGCGCGCTCGCCGGCAGCGTGTGCCACTCCAGATCGAGCTCAGAGGCCGCAAGAATTTCGGTGAAGTCGTAGCCCTGGTTGAAGGTTTTCGCCTTTACGATCTTTGCCGCCAGGTCAGCAGGCATGGGCTCGCCGGTTTTGTAGTGCTTCGCGAAGTGCGCAAACACCGCGGGATAGCTGGCCCAGTGCTCATTGAATTGCGATGGAAATTCGACAAAGTCACGCGGCACCGCAGTGCCCGACAGGGTCGGATACTGAGTGTCAGCAAACATGGCGTGAAGCGCGTGGCCGAACTCGTGGAACATTGTCGTTACATCGTCGAAGCTGAGCAGCGCCGGCTCGCCGGGCGCAGGCTTTTGGAAATTAGCTACGTTGTAGACCACCGGCTGTGTGCCCAGCAGCTTCGACTGGCCGACGAGGGAGTCTTCCCACGCGCCGCCATTCTTGTTGTCGCGCTTGAAGTAGTCGCAATACCAAATCGCCAGCGGCTTGCCATCGGCGTCAAACACCTGAAACACGCGCACATCCGACTGCCAAACGGGAAGATCCTTGCGCTCTTTGAAAGTGAGGCCGTAAAGCTCATGCGCCGCGTAGAAAACGCCGTTCTCAAGCACATTGTTCAGATCAAAATAGGGCTTTACCTGCGACTGATCGTAATCGTATTTGGCCTTGCGCACCTGCTCGGCATAGAACTCCCAGTCCGCCGGATCGACAACTGGATATGCGGCCGATCCGCTGGGCTTGAAATCGTCCAGCGCCTGAATGTCTTTCGCTTCGCTGGCTGCTTTTGCCGTCGTTGCCGGAACCAGTGCATCGAGAAAATGAATGGCTGACTCAGGCGTCTTGGCCATCTGGTCTGTTAAAGTCCACGCCGCGTAGTTGGGGTAGCCGAGCAACGCGGCCTTTTGCGCGCGAAGCTGCGCGAGACGCGCGATCGTTGCGCGGGTGTCGTTGGTGTCTCCGCGTTCGGCTCGGTTCCAGGAGTTCTCAAAGATTTTGTGCCGCGTGGCGCGGTCGGTCAGGAAGGTTAGATCAGGCTGCTGTGTGGTGTTCTCGAGCGGCAACCGCCAGCCCTGCTGCTTATGCGCCTTGGCTTCTTCCGCTCCCGCGGCCTTTTGTCCTGCGCTCAATCCGGCCAGTGTCCCGCGGTCCGTCGTGGAATACGCGCCCGCAGTGGTGCCATCCAGCAATTTGGTCATGAACGTGTTTTCGAGCGTCGACTCTTCTTCGTCGAGCTTTTTGAGCTTTTCCTTGTCGGAATCCGACAAATTCGCCCCGGCCTTAACAAACTGCTGGTAGTCGTACTCCACAAGCCGCAGCGATTCCGCATCGAGCGAAAGCGACGTGCGCTTGTCATAAACGGATTTGATGCGCGCAAACAATTTGGAGTTCAGGTTGATCGCATCGACTAGCGCAGCAGTGCGCGGCGCCTCGTAGTCCTGCACTTTTTCCAGCTCCGGATCGGTGTTCGCCTGCGAAACCAGGTTGAACGCGTTCCACGCGCGGTTGAACAATTGGCCAGATTTTTCCAGCGCCACAAAAGTATTTTCAAAGGTCGGCGGCGCGGGATTGTTGGCGATCGCATCAACCTCCTTAAGCTGCTGTGCCATGCCCGCGTCAATCGCAGGCTGGTAATCGCTGTCCTTGATCTTGTCGAAGGCCGGTGCGTGAAAGGCGAGCGAGCTCGCGGCGAAGAAGGGATTGCTCGGGCCGAAATTACCGGCTGAGCTTGGTGCCTGCGCGGCACAGAATCCCATTGACGCACCCAAAAGCAGAAAGCCAATTCCTGCGCAAGAAACTCTCGTATTTCTCGACTTAATCTGCCAATACATCATGAATGTAAGACTCCTTAACGGCCAAATCATCAACCCCAAATATTCGAGAATCAATTGTATGTGATCAATCGACATCTTCCGGGGCCGAGCGTCTCCTGGGCGACCGCCTAAAATGGACTTGCATGCCTGCCGATGCGCTTTTCAGAAAATCGTATCGGAGAATCTGCAGCCTGCACTAACGCCAGGAATCCCGGAGAACCCACACGAAATGACGCCAACAGCAACCGCCCCCGAAGCCCGCACCCAAGCCGAGAACCTCGACCAACTCGCATCTGTCGCAATTAACGTCGGCCTCGGCCTCAAGGCCGGACAAGATCTCGTGATGACTGCGTCTGTCGACACGCTGCCGCTGGCTCGCCGCATTACGGAGCAGGCTTATCGCGCAGGCGCATCGCTCGTCACCACGCTCCTCACCGACGATGAGTCCACGCTGCTGCGCTATCGTTACGCTCCCGACGCGAGCTTTGACCGCGCCGCGAAATGGCTCTACGACGGAATGGCTGAGGCCTTCAAAAGCGGCGCAGCACGCCTCGCCGTTGCCGGTGCCAATCCAAATCTGCTCTCCAACGAAGACCCCGACAAGGTGGGCCGCGCCAATCGCGCGCTGTCGCAGGCCTATCGCCCGGCCATGGAGCTCATCACGCGCCATGAGATCAACTGGACGATTGTTGCCGGCGCCACGCCGCCATGGGCCGCAGCCATGTTCCCCGATGACGCGCCGGATGAAGCCATGGCGAAGCTGTGGGCGGCGATATTTACCACCACGCGCATCAACACGCCCGATCCTGTGAGCGCATGGAAATCGCACGACGCGGACCTGCACAAGCGCTCGGCAATCCTGAATGAGAAGCGCTATTCGGCCTTGCAATATCGCGGCCCCAGCGTTGATTTTCGCCTTGGCCTTGCCGACGACCATGAATGGCTCGGCGGCGGCACCACCGCGGGCAACGGCAACTACTGCATTCCCAACATGCCTACGGAGGAGGTCTTCACAACTCCGCATAAAGACCGCGCCGACGGCACTGTTACTGCTTCCAAACCGCTGTCGCATATGGGCACGATGATTGAAGGCATCCAGGTCCGCTTTGAGCTCGGCCGCATTGTGGAGGCTCGCGCCACGCGAGGCCAGGAGGTGCTGCAAAAGCTCATTGACACCGACGACGGCGCGCGCCGCCTGGGCGAAGTGGCGCTCGTTCCCCATTCATCCCCCATTGCGAAAAGCGGTCTTGTGTTTTTCCATACGCTCTTCGACGAGAATGCAGCCTCGCACATCGCGCTCGGCCAGTCGTATTCATCGTGCCTGCGCAACGGAGACAAGCTGTCACCTGAGGAACTCGCTGCCAGAGGCGCGAACTCGAGCCTTATCCACGTTGACTGGATGATTGGCTCGGCTGAGCTTGACATTGACGGCATTACGGCGGCGGGCACGGCCGAACCGCTGATGCGCAAGGGAGAGTGGGCGTAGCAGAGCCCACATTCATGGAACCTGTAACCCACTTTCTTACCGGCGCCTGTCTCGGCCGCGCAGGATTCAACCGCAAGACGGCCTACGCAACGCTGGCCGCGGTGCTGGCTGCAGAGGCCGCCGACCTCGATATCCTCTGGGGATTCGCGGGCCCGGTCGAAGAGCTAAAGCATCATCGCGGCATCACGCACACTATCTGGGCCGTGCCTGTGGTCGCAGGCGTGGTCGTGGGAGCGGTGGCATTGCTGCATCTCTGGCGACAACGGCGTTGGCGCCGCGCAGCGGCCAGCGCTGCCCAGAACAGCGAAGACGGTCGAAGCCCAAAAGGATTGGGCGCGAACGGACCACCGACGCAACCCGCGCCGTTGGCGGCAGTCCACTGGGGCTGGTTGTATTTCACCGCGTGCATCGCCGCGCTGAGCCATCTTCTGCTCGACTGGACCAACAACTACGGCGTGCGGCCGTTCTTCCCGTTGAATCCTCGCTGGTATGCCGGCAGCTTTATGTTTATCGCCGAGCCGATTCTCTGGGGACTTTTTCTTCTGGCGTTCGCAATGCCGTGGCTGCTCGGCCTCACCGACCGCGAAATCGGCGCGCGACGGACGCCATTTAGAGGTCAGGGCTGGGCCATCTTCGCTCTCAGTGGGATGGTCGTGCTGGGATGCGTGCGTTGGGCCGAACACGCGCAGGCCCTGGTGATGTTAAGCAACACCAATGTTGCGTCCGAGCCGGTGACGCGGATGGCTGCCGAGCCTTACCCGATCAATCCCTTCCGCTGGCACGCAATCCTGGAGACGGCTGACTTTTACCAGGTGGCCGAAGTCGGAACCTCAATTGGCACCTCCTCCGGCTCCATCGACAGCGACCCATTGCGAGACGTGCTCTACAAGCCCACCGACACGCCGGCGGTTGAAGCCGCCAAACGCACGCCGCTTGGTCAGGCGTATCTCGACTGGGGAACGTGGGCCGTGGTCCGCGACGTAGGCCAGGAGCTCGCGCCCGGGATGGACCCTCCGAAACTCCCGCCGAATCGCACCTGGACGACCGTTGAGTTCACCGATCTGCGCTTCGACTACGCCTTTATTGGAACCCGCACCAATGTCGGAAGCCCAGCGCTCGCCGGGTGGGTATACATCGTCGACGGCCGGGACGACGCTGGTGAGGCGATGAATGGCCGCGAGCAACGGTAGAAAGTTTGTTCCGGCGGAAAACTTTGTTGGTCTCGTGGAACGGTTTGGGTTGACCGCAGGGCCGCTGGACCGCAGAATGGATGTAGTCCCATGAAAGGCGATTTCATGTCTTGAACTCGCCTCGCATGGCTCGCGTTTTGGGGGCTCGCGTTTTGGGACCCCAGTTTCAGGCCCGGTAATCCGGTGCTATTCAGATTGAGGTGGTCATGGTCGCTTATCTGCTGATTTTGCTCGGTGTCGTGTCGCGCTATCTGGTTGCGGGCCACTTGCCGCTGTTGAACTTCACGGCTGTCACTGGTTCGCTGATCTACTTTGGCGCGCGCCGGTCATGGCGCGAGATGCTGGCGCCTCTTGCCGTCTTTATGCTGGGCGATTATTGCCTCACCACTTACACCTATCACTACGCGTTCCACTGGCAGAGCTATGGAATCACCTGGACCTGGTATGTGGCCGTCATGGCGCTGGGCTTCATTCTGCTGCGCAAGCAGACGACCCTCACTCGTGGCGTCGCGGCCACACTGCTTGGACCCACCGGATTCTTCCTCGTCTCAAACTTCGGCGTCTGGGTAGCCGGCAGTGGAATGTATCCGCCCACCCTCGGCGGGCTGGGAGCCTGCTATATTGCCGGCCTGCCCTTCTATCGCAATGACCTGGCCGCAACTGCGATTGTTCTTGGTGTCGCGCTCGGCGTGCCCGCGCTGGTGCGGCGGATGAACCCGGCTCGCGCGCAAGAGGTGCTGGCGGGAAAATAGAAGGAAACGCCAGGAGAGTACTCTCGGGGAAGATAGCCTCGGGCAAGGAGGACAGATGGCAACTTCAACACAGCCCGCGCACATGTCCTTAGATCTGTATTTGAAGTCTTCCTTTGAGCCAGACGCCGAGTACGTAGATGGCGTGATCGAGGAGAGACCGATGGGCGAATGGAACCATGCGAATTGGCAAGCGGCGATTTTGGAGTTTTTCCGGCGCCAGCGTATCGAATGGAAGATCCGAGCCGTTGCCGAATTAAGGGTTCAAGTCTCGAAGAACCGGTACCGCGTTCCCGATGTGACTATCCTCGACCGCAATCTTCCCATAGAGCAGATCGTCACATGCGCTCCGATCGCCGTCTTCGAAGTTCTCTCGCCGGAAGATTCGATCAATCGGATGATGGCCAAGCTGGCCGACTACGAGCGCATGGGCATCAAGACGATTCTGATTCTCGATCCTAAGGGCCAGCATTTCCGCTATATCGCCGGACGCCTGAAGCCGTTGTCGCCGGAGCCGTTCGACCTCCCCAATAGCGCCTGCCGCTTTGATCTTTCTGCAATCGAGAAGCTGCTCGACTAGCGCGCCCATAGGCGAATATGACCATTCGTGGCTACCAAAAGCTGCTGTACATCCTTCCCTTTGACCATCGCGGCTCGTTTGAGACGAGGCTGTTTGGCTGGAAGGGCGCGCTCGACGCCGAACAAACGGCGCAGATTGCTGCCGCCAAAGAACTGATCTACGAAGGCTTTCAGGCGGCGCTGTCGGGAGGCGTGCCCATCGCGAAAGCGGCGATCCTTGTCGACGAGCAGTTTGGCGCCGCGATCCTGCATGACGCCGCCGCCAAGGGTTATACATTCGCGTGTCCGGCTGAAAAAAGCGGCCAGGAAGAGTTCGACATCGAGTACGGCGAAGAATTCGCCCAGCACATCGAGGCCATTCACCCGACCTTTTGCAAAGTTCTGGTCCGCTACAACCCTGAGGGCGATGCAGAGTTGAACCGCACGCAGGCAGCCCGCCTCAAGCGGCTATCGGATTACCTCCAGACCGCGAATCGAAGCCTGTTTATGTTTGAGTTGCTAGTTCCGGCTGAGAAGGCCCAGCTTGAAAAAGTCAAAGGCGATACGAAGGCATACGACCGCGATATTCGCCCTGCGCTCATGGCCAGGACCATCCAGGAATTGCAGAACGCCGGAGTTGAGCCGGACATATGGAAGATTGAAGGACTGGATCGCCGCGAAGATTGCGAGAAGATTGTCGAAACTGTGAAAGCAGGCGGACGAAGCACGGTGAATTGCATCATACTTGGCCGCGGCGCAGACGATGAGCAGGTACTGATGTGGTTGAAAACGGCTGCCAAAGTTCCGGGCTACATTGGATTCGCTGTTGGCCGAACGGATTTCTGGCAGCCGCTTGTCGATTGGCGCGACAAAAAGATTTCGCGCGAGGCCGCAGTAGATGAAATGGCTCGCCGCTATCGGGAATTTGTCGACGCATTTGAGAGCGCTCAGGCCAGCGCTACCTAGAGATTTTCTCCGTAGACTCTGATGGCCTTGATTCTTGCTAAGATCAGCCCTCCAGCAGCTTGCCGCTGCGCTTCCTCCGCATCCACCACCACGTGAACCCAGCCACGGCCAGCGCACTCACGATCAAAACCGTCGGCACCGCGTGGCGTGCCACCAGGTCAACCGCACCCGGGCCCAGCTTGAGCACCAGCAGCGAGAGCGCAAGCCAGCGCAGCATTCGACCGATAAACACGGCCAGAAGAAAAACCGGAATGCGCATCTCGAATACGCCTGACGCGAAGATAAACATCTTCCAGGGCGCAGGCGGAGGCATCATGGAGGGAATCATCACGGCCAGGAACTCCTGGCGCTGGAAGCGGTCGCGCAACCGCTCGAACTTCGCCCGGTCAATGCGCTTGAGCAGGAACAGTTCGCCCCCGGCGCGGCCGAGCCCGTAAGGCAGCAGGCCGCCAAGAGCAGACCCTGCTGCGGCCATCAGGCAATAGACCCAGAAGTGAGGCTTATCGTTCCATACATAGAGGGCAAGAATCGCGTCCATCGGGACGGGAATGCTCGAGGAGTCCAGAACGGCGATTGCGCCAACTCCCCAGATCCCCCATTTCAACAGCGCCGGCAGAATCAACAGCTTCCATTCCGCCGCCAGATGCGCAAAAAACTGCTTCAAACGCTATCCCCTTCCGGCCTATCCTGCGTCAATTCAATAAGAACCATTGTACGGGGCATGGTACCGCTCAAATATTTCATGGAAATGAGAGAATAGACAGGAAGGACCCAAATCAGGAGCCAGCGGAGTGTGGGCGCGTCCAGAAACGCCTCTCGAAGCGGATTCTGACTCGCTCCTCAGCATCGAATGCCCACCAGCCAACCGCCAGTCGAAGAGACCGATCCAGAGGGAACCGCCGACGAAAGTCCGCACGCGGAGAGTCCCGCACCCGATTCTTCCGCCTCCGAGGCCTCCATCCCCGGCGGATTTCTAGGCCTGCCCCTGAACCCCAAAGGCCCGCTCGAAACCAACGGGTCAGGTTCTCCAGCTCTCCGCGGTTCGCGCTGGGTGGACTACGACACCCATGAACTGCTTGAGATGATCGGCAACCTCGAAGACGAGCGCCGCTGGTCGCGCCTGCGAGAAGGATTCTGGCTCGCTCTTCTTTTTCACATTCTGCTCTTCTCGGCCTTTACCTGGATTCCTACCTACGTTTTCAAAGTGCCCAAGGTCATCGACCCGTTCGATGTCATCAAGCAGCGCAAAGATCTCTCTTACCTCGACCTGCCGCCGGACGCACTGCGCGATACCCATCCCAGGGTTGCGCCCAAGCTGCCGCCTAACCGCCCGCTTATCGATAAAGAGACGCTCAAGGAGATGAATCAGCAGGCGCCGCCAACACCGCCGCCGCCGCAACAGCAGGCGCCGCCGCAGACAACTCCGCAGCCATCGCAACCGGTTCCGCCGACTCCGCAATCGCAGTCGCAGCCCCAATCGCAGGTTGAGGCGCCGCGTCCGTCGCCCATCCCGGCGCGGCCCAACTTCGCCATGGGCCCCAGCAATCCCGCCGATCAGCTCAAGCAGGATTTGCAACATGCCCTGCACGGCGGCCGGTCAAATTACGGCGATGCGCCAACCGGCGGATTGCAGATGCACCCCGGAGCGGGGACCGGCGGCGTTCAGGTTCTTTCCGACACGCAGGGCGTGGACTTCAGCAACTGGCTGCAGCGCTGGCACTACATTACGCAAATGACCTGGGACCCGCTCATTCCAGACGAGGTGAACCCGCCCATACTCAAGTCCGGCGTGGTGGCAGTCCGCTTCAAAGTGCTGCCGAACGGCCAGGTCACCGACATGCAGTTGGATGGTCGCTCCGGCGATACCGGCCTTGACCGCGCAGCCTGGGGAGCGATCACCGGCTCCAGTTATCCCGCTCTGCCCAGGGAGTTCCACGGCCCCTACCTCGAGTTGCGCGCCTATTTCCTTTACAACACGGAAGCGCGGTAGCCGGGCCGGTTGCGCTCCCGGCGATCAGCTCATCTTCCAAGTTGACTATTCCGGCAGCGGCGCTTCCTCACCCGGCCACTCTTCCGGCACCGTGCCTCCCGCGCCGGGATCGTGAGGCTTGTTCCCCTTGGTGAGGTCGATTCCGTCCTGCTCAAGCAGCGCATCGTACACCGGCGTGTGCCGCCAATGGCGCGCCAGCGCAAATGCGCTCATGTTGGCGATCATCAGGGGCAATACCAGGCCGTATCCGCCCGTCATTTCGAAAATAATCAGGATCGATGTAATCGGCGCGCGCACAATGCCGGCAAACACCGCGCCCATCCCCACCACTGCAAAGGCTCCAATCGAATCCGCCGGGTGGTGGAAGACCGTCACATCCAGGTAGCCGACAGCGCCGCCCAGCATTCCACCCATAAACAGCGCCGGGGCGAAGATGCCGCCTGAACCTCCGCTCGAATATGACGTGACCGTCGCGGCGAGCTTCAGTACGCACAGCGCCGCCATCGCTGTGACCGGCAGATTGCCCAGCAGCGCCTGCGTGAGCGTGGTGTACGGATTGCCTGCGATGCCGTTCACGTGAAAGAACTGGATCGCCACCACGGCCAGGGCGCCTGTCGCTGCTGCGCCAATCGCAGGCTGAATCCACCGGGGAACTTTCTTGAGTCGTCTGAACCAAATGCGCAACCACAGCAGAGAATCGGTAAACGCGACCGACACAATTGCCGACAGCAATCCCAGCAGTGCATACCAAACCAACGACGAAGACTTCGCCAGAATATAAGTCTGCAACCGCGGCACTTGAAAGATAGGGTTGGAGCCCAGAATGGTGTGCTCCACCACCGCCGCCATCGCCGCAGCCACAATCACGCCCGCAAGCATCGTCTGGTCAAGGCTGCCGATCAGCTCTTCGAGGGTGAACGTCACCGCGGCAATCGGCGCGTTAAACGCCGCGGCGATGCCCGCCGCCATTCCCACTGAGGCCATGCGCCGGCTGTTCACGGGGCTCAGCCGCGCAATGCGCGCCAGAATGCTGCTGACCCCGGCGCAAATCTGCACCGTCGGCCCCTCCACGCCCAGCGACGCTCCGCTGCCCAGTTGCAGCGTGCACAAAACAAACTTGCCCACCGTCTCCTTCATCGTGATGGCGCCGAAACGAAAAGTGAAAGCCGTTTTGACCTGCGGAATGCCGCTGCCCGCCGCTGCAGGAACCCAGTAGGTGAGCCCGAGCCCGGCGATGAGTCCGCCAAGTGCCGGGGTCAGAATCGTCCACCAGATCCAACTGTGGCCGGGAGCCGCCGCGGCGCGATCGATGAGCAGAGAATAGAGCCGAAGGCAACACACATGGAATGCTACTGCCGCCAGCCCGCACAATCCGCCGGCAATAATCGTGATCGCCAGCAAACGCTGCCGCTCGTTGGGCACGCGGCGCATGAGCCAGGCGAAACAACGCGAATATAGCCCTTCAATGCTGGCCCGTATTTTCAATTTGGGGGAAACCTCGCCGCGAAGAACATCGCAATTCAAGTATAGGAGCAGGCTCTCGCGGATTTACGCATGATCAGCGCGTTCACCATTTACCCTTTGATTCCATCTTCCGTTTTTTCCCATTCTGCGCTAGAATTTGCTTGTCATCATGGACCACCGCCGCTACATTGCCGGCTCACCCCTCCTCAGGCGCTTTCGCCACGGCCGCCCCGACCGTGGACGCTGACCCTACGCGCTGAGTAATCTAATTCCGTTGAGATTTTTGTCCGCGCGGGCTGTGCCTTGTTTGAAAATGCCCGAGGATGCTTGCGATTAAGAACTCCCGCGAACGCCGCCAGATCCGCTCGCGCTGAACCCATCCGCCCCTGGCGCGGATAGAAAGCGATCGCCCGATGAACAGTTTCTCGTCGAAAGCCGTGCTTACCTCCGGCAGCCGCTCCTACACCATCTATCGCCTGCCTGCCCTCAGCGCCCGCGGCTCAAATGGCGGCCGTGGCTTCAATCTTGCGCGTCTCCCTTTCAGCCTCAAAATCCTGCTTGAAAATCTGCTGCGCCGCGAAGACGGCGTCAACGTCACCGCTGCCGACATTGAATTCCTCGCCAACTGGGATGCAAAAGCCGAGCCTAGCCGCGAAATCGCCTACATGCCCGCCCGCGTGCTCATGCAGGACTTCACCGGAGTGCCCGCCGTCGTCGATCTCGCCGCCATGCGCGACGCCATCAAGACCCTCGGCGGCGATCCCGAGCGCGTCAATCCCCTCGCGCCCGCCGAGCTCGTCATCGATCACTCCGTTCAGGTGGATGAGTACGGCACGCCCGCCGCCTACGAGGCCAATTCGCTCCTCGAATTCCAGCGCAACCGCGAGCGCTACGCCTTCCTCAAGTGGGGCCAGTCCGCGTTTCGCAACTTCTCCGCGGTCCCACCCGGCATGGGAATCTGCCACCAGGTCAATCTCGAATACCTCGCCCGCGTAGTCTTCACCGCTGAAATCGACGGCGAGCTTTTCGCGTATCCCGACACGCTTGTCGGCACCGACTCGCACACCACGATGATCAATGGCCTTGGCGTGCTCGGCTGGGGGGTGGGCGGAATCGAAGCCGAAGCGGCCATGCTCGGCCAGCCCGTATCGATGCTCATTCCACAGGTGGTCGGCTACAAGCTCACCGGCAAATTGCGTGAAGGCGCAACGGCCACCGATCTCGTGCTCACTGTCACGCAGGCCCTGCGCAAGCTCGGGGTCGTAGGCAAATTTGTTGAGTTCTACGGCCCAGGAATCGCGGAGCTCCCGCTCGCCGACCGCGCCACCATTGGCAACATGGCCCCCGAGTACGGCGCAACTTGTGGCATTTTCCCCGTTGACGCGGAGACGCTGCGCTACCTGCGCCTCACCGGCCGCAGCGAAGACCAAATCAAATTGGTCGAAGCCTATTACAAAGAACAGGGCCTCTTTCACTCGGCCGGCACGCCCGAGGCTGAGTACTCGCAAACGATCGAGCTGGATCTTGCCACCGTCGAGCCCAGCGTAGCCGGCCCCCGTCGCCCGCAGGATCGGGTGCTGCTCAAGGACGCGGCCGCAAGCTTTGCGGAACAACTACCCTCGCTTCTCTCGCCCACCGCCAAGCCGCTCGGCTCGCGCACCGCGGCCGCTTGGCAGCGCGACACAATCGCCGACACTGCTATTGCGATCGGCGCCGAGGACAACGAAGGACCCGATAGGTCTTCTGCCAAATCCTCGGCAGCGCAGTCTGTCGCCGTTCAAGTCGCATCAACAGTCAAAGCCCGCTTCAACGTCGACCCCGACAAATATCTCGACCACGGCTCGGTCGTCATCGCCGCCATCACCAGTTGCACCAACACATCGAACCCATCCGTCATGATCGCCGCCGGTTTGCTCGCTAAGAAAGCCGTCGAAAAAGGCCTCACCGTTCCGCCGTGGGTCAAGACCTCGCTTGCGCCGGGCTCGCGCGTTGTCACCGACTACTACCAAAAGGCCGGCCTGCTTCCGTATCTTGACAAGCTGCGCTTCAACGTGGTCGGTTACGGCTGCACCACCTGCATTGGCAACAGCGGGCCGCTACCCGCAGACGTTTCCAAGTCAATTGAAGACCACGGCCTAGTCGCCGTCAGCGTGCTCAGCGGCAACCGCAACTTCGAGGGCCGCGTCAACGTCGACGTCCGCGCAAATTACTTGATGTCCCCGCCGCTCGTCGTCGCCTTCGCACTCGCCGGAAGAATCGGCCACAACTTCGACGCTGACCCGCTCGGCAACGATCCCTCCGGCAAGCCCGTCTACCTCAAAGACATTTGGCCCACGCAAGCGGAAGTCTCCGCTGCTATCGAACGCGCCGTTTCGAGCGAGGGATTCCGCAAGGAATACGCAACCGTGACTGATGGCGATGCCAGTTGGCAGGGTCTCAGCTTCCCCACTGGCGACGTCTACCAGTGGGAGCCGGACTCGACTTACATTCGCAAGGCGCCGTACTTCGATGGCATGTCCATGACGCCCGCGCCCATCACGAACATTGTCGGCGCGCGCGTTCTCGCTGTTCTCGGCGACTCGATCACCACCGATCACATCTCGCCGGCCGGCTCGATTAAAGCCAATGGTCCTGCGGGAAAATATCTATCTGAGCATGGCGTAAAACCCGGCGACTTCAACTCCTACGGCTCGCGCCGCGGCAATCACGAAGTGATGGTGCGCGGAACTTTCGCCAACGTGCGCCTGCGCAACAAACTCGCGCCGGGAACTGAAGGCGGCGTGACGCGGCTGCTCCCGTTGGGCGAGCAAATGTCCATCTTCGACGCCAGTGTGAAATACGCCGAACGCGGCGTGCCGCTCATCATCCTTGCGGGAAAAGAATACGGCTCCGGCTCCTCGCGAGACTGGGCTGCCAAGGGACCAAAGCTGCTCGGCATTCGAGCCGTGATTGCTGAGAGCTTTGAGCGCATTCACCGGTCGAATCTTGTGGGGATGGGGATTTTGCCGCTGCAATTTGAAGCCGGCCAAGACGCCGAATCGCTCGGGCTCACCGGCGAGGAGGTCTACGACTTCTCGGGCCTCACCGCGCTCCTCAAAGGGCGGTTCGCCGGCGGCCGCGCGCTGCGTGTGAAAGCAACCGCGCCCGACGGCAAGACAAAGGAGTTTACGACCATCGTCCGCATCGACACGCCGCAGGAGATCGAGTACTACGAGCACGGCGGCATCCTGCAGTATGTTATGCGGCAGCTGGCCGCGAAGTAACGCAGGTCCTTGTTGCCACGCTTGTTTTTTCGCGATCCCTAGTCTTTGTCCAGCACTTCGTCCAGCAACATGCGTAGGTTCGTGGCGCGGGCGTGGCCCAGCTGCAGATCGGCCGAAGTGGCCTGCGCCACTTCATCGGCAAGGTTCAGCGCCGCCAGCACGGCCACGCGCAGCGAATCCGCTGTGCGCCCGTGAGCGGCCACAGCGCGCATTTTGGCGTCAACCACCGCCGCCAGCTCGCGAATGTGCACCGGGTCCTGCCCCGAAAGATGGTAGAGCTGATCGTAGATCTCCACTGTTACGTATTCGGTTGGCCTGTTGTGACCCGGATTGTTGTGTGCCGGATTATTGCGTGTTGATTCGGTCACTGCATTCGCCTCACAGTTCCAGCGAGTCAAGTTGCTTTAGTAGTCGTTCAACGCGTTCGCGCACCTGGTCACGCTCCGCGCGCAATGCGCTCAATTCGCTTTGCAGCTTTTCTTGCTCGGTCGATCGCGACTGTGACTGCGCCTCGGCCTGCGCCGCGCGAGCTTCAATCTCCGCTTGCCGCGCTTCGGCCTGAATCGCGCGCCCTTCTAATTCCGCGGCGCGAGCCTCGGCTGCCATCCGCGCATGCCGCTCGCGCTTGACCACGTCGACAGCCCGCCGCACCCGATCTTCAAGCGCTGAAAAATCGTCCACGCTTACCGCCAGCGCGCCCGATTCCTCTTGCACCTGCTGGTCCTCGCTATGCGTTATCACACTCGCCTCCGATCCTGGAATCACACCAATCGCGAATGAACCCTTTCGCGTTAGAGTATAGCGCCGCCCGGCTCTGGCTTTTCGCCAAATCCGCAATTGCGCGCCCATTACGCGATTAGACTCGCAGCCGCGCTCCAGTCTTGCCAACCGCTTCCACCACGCGCGCCTGAAAGCCTTGCAGTTCCTCCTCGCGCAGCGTCCGATCCTGCGCCTGGAAGGTCGCACCCAGCAGCAGCGCATAATCGCCGTTGCCCAGCTTCGCGTCGCGGAACACCTCGCGGACGCGCCAGTCTACGAGTTCCGGGATTTGCAATTCGCCAATCGCGCGGTCAATCGTCTCCCACGCAATGCCCTCGTCCAAAACCAGGGAGAAGTCGCGGTGAACCGGCTGATAGCGCGAGATTTCGCGCGTAATCGGCCTGCGCAACGGCAGTTTGTAAAGCCGGTCGAGATAGATTTCGCCGATCAGCACCGCCTGCCCCTGCCTTCGTGTATCGATCTTCCGCGCCGCGGCCTCTCGCGGATGCAGTTGGCCAAACCAGCCAACCGTAACGCCGTCAGCCACCGCGCGCGCCGCGCGATACGGATGCAGCCATTCCGGCACCAGCCCTGATTCGGCCGGGAAGCGGTCGAAGTACATCGCGCGCATCTCGAACCGCTGGAGCACCTGCTCTACTACGCCTTTGATGTCGTAAAACTCGAACGCCCGACTTGCGTGCAGCGCGCCCTCTTCGGGCAAATTTCCCACTACCCCAAATGCCAGCGCCGGCCGTTCCTCCACTTTGTCAGTCGTTCCGCCAAAGACGGTGCCGATCTCGAACAGGCGCACATCGCTCACGTCGCGATTCAGATTGCCAGCAATCATCGCCAGCATTCCGGGCACGAGCGACGGCCGCAGCACGCCCGCCTCTTCGCTGAGCGGATTGCCGAGCGGAACTACCTGCCCCGGCTGCGGCGCGGTCAAGGCACCATCAGTCGCCGAGCAGAACGAGCTGCCAATCGCCTCATGGAATCCGGCGCCCAGCAATGTGCCGCGCACCGTTGATTCCTTCTCGGCCCACGGCAACGCGCGTACACCCTCGCCAAAGGCGGGAAGCGTGTTGGCGAATCGGTTGTAGCCGTAGACGCGCGCGACCTCTTCGATCAAATCGATTTCGCGTTCAAGATCGAGCCGCCAACTCGGCAGCGTGACTTGCCACGCAGCGTCGCTGTTCGCACGAGCTTTGTTACTAACCCCGCTAGCTCCGCTAACTGCGCTAACCCCGCTTTCCAACTCGCATCCGAGCGCCGTCAGCACGCCCTCAATGGTCGACGCAGTAATTCCCTCTTGGTCTTCTGTCGCGCCCAGAATCCTCTGTACCTCGCTCAACTGGAGCGCGACGGGCTTGCGCCTCGCTGTGCGCTCTTCCGCGGCCGCCACGCGCACGTCAACCAGTTCCCCGTCGATCCATCCACCGTTCGCCAGCAGAATTGCGCTCACGAGCGCTGAAGCCCCAGGTGCCGCGTTGAAATCCGCGCCACGCTCGAAGCGATGGCTGGCATCGGTATGCAAACCGTGCCGCCGCGCAGTTTGCCGAATAGCAACTGGGTCGAACCACGCCGCCTCGACGAGCACATTCTTCGTCTCGGGAGTAATCATCGTGTCCGATCCGCCCATCACCCCCGCGAGTCCCAGCGCCTTTTTGTGATCGGCGATAACAAGATCATCCGCGTCAAGGACGCGCTCCACTCCGTCGAGAGTCTTCAGCCGCTCGCCTTTGCGCGCCCGCCGCACGATGATTCCTCCTTCAATCTTGTCCAGATCGAAGGCGTGCGTCGGCTGGCCCATCGCCAGCCAGGCAAAGTTCGTCGCGTCCACGGCATTTGAAATCGTCTTTTGCTCGAGTAGCGCGAAATAGGTCGCAACTTCCGCAAGGGCAGACCAGTCGCGGGAATTTCCGATGGTCACGTCGCGCAGCACGCGTGCCGTGAACCGCCCGCACGCGTCTTCGGCTTCAATGCGTACAGAAAATGGCTTGGCGGCCGGCTTCGCCGCAGGCAGACCGAAGTGCAATTCGGGTAGCTTCAGCCCATAGATCGCCGCCGCCTCGCGCGCGATGCCGTAGTGGTTCATCGCGTCCACGCGATTGGTGGTGATGTCCATCTCAAACAACGAGCCATTCCCTTCGCCAAGCGAATAAATTCCCTCAACCGCGATCCCGCGCAAGGTCAGGCCTTCGGCCAGTTGCGCATCGTCAACCGCGAGTCCCGGCAGGTAAGCTCGAAGCCATTTGGTCAGGATCTTCATGCGAACTGCCCCAGGAACCGCATATCCCCGGCGAAAAACTGCCCGATCTCGCTGATGCCGTACTTCATCATCGCGATGCGCTCTACGCCCATGCCAAAAGCGAAGCCCGATATCTTTTTCGCGTCGTAGGCCGGTTGCTTTTCCGCTGCGAATGCAAAAACTGCCGGGTCCACCATGCCGCAGCCCAGCAGCTCAATCCATCCCGACTGCTTGCACTTGCGGCAGCCTTTGCCGCCGCAGAAGATGCAGCTGATCTGCACGTCGGCGCTCGGCTCAGTGAACGGAAAGAACGACGGGAAGAAACGCGTCTTGACCGCCGAGCCGAACAGTGCCTTCATCGCGTGGTCAAGCGTGCCCTTCAGGTCGCTGAACGTAATGTTCCGATCCACGCACAGCGCTTCAACTTGATGGAATATTGGCGAGTGCGTTGCATCGGCAGCGTCGTTGCGATGCACCTTGCCGGGAATTACGATGCGCACCGGAGGCGGCTGCTGCTCCATCGTCCGCATCTGTACCGGCGACGTGTGCGTCCGCAGCAGCAGCCGGTCACGCACTGGCCTGCGCTCCTGGCCCGCGACCACCAGCGTGTCCTGCGTGTCTCGCGCAGGATGGCCGTGCGGAAAGTTCATGCTTTCGAAGTTGTAGTAGTCGGTCTCAACCTCCGGGCCCACGCCAACCGAATACCCCAGCGCGGCGAACACCTGAACAATCTCATTCATCGTGCGCGTAATTGGATGCTCGGCGCCGGTCAGCCGCCGCGTTCCCGGCAGCGTGATGTCGATGGCCTCGGCCTTCAGTGCCGAGTCGCTTCGACCACCGCCGACTGCCGCGACCAGCAATCCTTCCACCAATTCCTTGAGCGCGTTGAAGCGCACGCCCAGCGCCTTCTTCGCGTCAGCGGGAGCTGATTTGAGCCAACGCCCGGAGACCTCATTCAGGCGGCCCTGCTTGCGCCCCAGCCATTCCAGGCGAAAGGCTTCCACGGCCGCCTCGCTGTCGAGCGCGGCCGCAGCTTCGCGCGCTTGTGCCGCAAGCACGGCAAAGGCCTTGTCCAGCGCGACGTCGTCAAATCCCGTTAGTGAGGGCGCTGTCAGATTGGGTATGGCTTCGTTCGTCATGTGCAAACAGCAGGATAAAGCATTGCATGCAGCAGATGCGCGCTTCGCCCCATCCGCAGGCTGAAGATTTAGCAGAAAGCGGCGCAGGCCTTCGGACGATCAATTAGGGTTCATTGGCCAGCCCGATCAGGACAAGGAAGGCTCTCAGTTCTGGCTCGACGGCAGTGGCTCGTCTGATCGCGTTTCGATCAATTCTCAATGCGAGTTCGTTGGCGGGCGCCCCCTTCCGGTACTCCGGCCACAGCCTGCTTAGTGCCTGCATAGCCAGGTCTGCATTTTGCGGCCGCATTGTCTCTTGCTGCGCAAAATGTCTCAAAAGGAAGCCCTCATGACAGGGGTGCTGCCAGATAAGGCGCACCCTGTGCTTTTGGGCAAGATGAAGTATTTGCGCATCCCGCTCGGGGTTACCCCCCAACCGATCCGCGTCCAAGAGAATCGCGCGGTGGGCAAACGCGCCCCGCTTCAACACCTTTTCATGGAGACGCCGAACCGCAAGCTCGACGAGACTGAGAGGATCTCCACCTTCCAACACATCACAATCCAAGAACAGGTGCAACTCGGCAGCGTCGGCAAGCTCGTTCAGGCATTTCCCATAGGACTGTTCGCTTTGCCCTTCGCAGCCTAAATAGACGCGAACCCGTTGTGGAATCCGCGACTTGCTCATCCGATTCTCGGTACAGCGCCGTACACGCCCCCTAGGTACTTTTGGTAGAAGTTGTCCACGCGGCGCACGCCTTCGATGTCCTTCAAGCCAAAAATCCTCGTATGCCCTTGACCATCTTTCTCGGTGAAGAAGATTTCTTCCTTTTGTAGTTCCTCGAGCAGCGACGCACTATGGCCGCTGATCCAAAGTTGAGCTTGATGAATGTTGATCGCAGGATCGTAGAACCAGCGAAGAATCTCGGGGAGCAGCATCGGATGAACTGCGGAATCCAATTCGTCGACCAACGATATCCCGCCAAGTTGCAGCACCTCCCACAATATCGGGAAGATCCTGATGAATTGTCGTGTACCCTCGCTTTCGAATGGGAACAAGAGAGGTACCTGCAAGCCCGAGTGCTGAAATTGACAGAGTGGCCCCCTTGGAGTGTTTAAAATCGACATTCCCGTTATTCCAAGATCCACGCGCGCTAACTGCTTGTTCAGGGCATCGACAAGAAGAGGTCTTTCGGCGTAATAGCGAAATACCATCTCGTGATCCAACGTAATCACCTCAAACAAAATGTTCGAGGAAATTCGTCTAGCCCATCCCAGCAGCACGTTAGTCGGCGTATGTTGCGCAAATTGCGCAATTGTTGCAGTAACACTGACATTTGGTCGTAGTTTTGCCAGGATATGGTTCAAGCCCTTCAGCGAGAAACTTGATCCGCTCTCAACTATGCCATCTTCATTTCGCATAAAAATGCGCCGAGATTTGCCGGAAGGCGGCTGCAATCTCAACTCTTCCGAGAAGACTCCGTAGGGTAACCCCGCTGCGCCTCCGACAGACACTTCGTATATGTATTGCGCAAATGAAGATGAGTCGCTTGGACTCGGATTGCCGAGGTCCGCAAACCAATCGAAGTGCACCCTGATCTTAGTCGGCAACGAGTTACCATCTGCAAACCGAAGGATCGGGAGCGGCCCGTCGGGAGGAGTTTCAAAGCTTTCGATCAGAAACCATCTCAGAAAGGCCAAGGCCTTTAGGACATTAGACTTTCCAGAAGCATTTGCTCCAAAGAATGCGACTGCCTTAGGAACGCGAATTCCACTTCCATCTTGCAGGCGACCGAAACGGCCACGCTCTTCCGGAACGCCAGCATTTATTGTCAAATCAACAACTTGCGTTTCTCGAATGGAGTAGAAGTTCTCAATCTCAAGGCGTCGAATCATGGCTTTTATCCTCAGCCAAAATTTAGTCTATTATACTGACAAAGTCAACATATTTTTGTTGATAATCGACATATAGATGATTTCCGCGCCTCTATAGCCGCACACACAACGGCCCGGAGTCCTCTCAGACTCCGGGCCGTCTTTTCCGCCAGTCATATTTCGTTGTCAGGCAACTTTGGTAGTACGCGCCGCCTTGGTGGCACGCGGAGCTGCCTTGGGTTTCGGCGGCTGCGCTGCCTTGGCTTGCTCCACGAGCTTGGTGAATCCCGCCTCATCATGCACGGCGATGTCAGCCAGAATCTTGCGGTCCAACTCCACTCCGGCCTTTTTCAGTCCGCTGATGAACTGCGAGTAGCTGGTGTCGTTCAGCCTGCAAGCCGCGGCAATGCGCACGATCCAAAGCGAGCGGTATTGGCGCTTCTTGAGCCGCCGGCCGATGTACGCAAACTTCAGGCCGCGCTCAACCGCCTCCTGGGCCGCCTGGTAGAGCTTTGATTTGGTCAGGAAATAACCGCTGGCGCGTTTCAGAATCTTCTTGCGGCGGTCATTCCGCTTAGTGCCACGTTTTACGCGGGGCATGTTTTTCTCCTTTTTTGGATTCCGCCGATCCACTCCCGCTTGTTGCGGAGTGTCGCGAATTCCTGTTCAAGCACGCGAAGCTAAAATCTGATAGCTGGCGGCTCTGGTTACGCGGCTGGAGGCAGGAGGCCGGCACATTTTGGTGCGACGGCTGTCAACCTCTTCACTCGCTCTGGTTAAGCCTGATCTCTCGCCGCTCGGAACAATTTCCGCAATCGGCGGGGGGCACTGCGCGCAGCAGCCCCTCGGTCAGGTTCCTACTTAAGCGTAGGGAATCATGCGCGCTACCTTCAAGTAGTCGCCGTCGGAAACCAGCTTCTGCTTGCCCAGCTTCCGCTTGCTCTTTTGCGGCTTCGACGTAAGGATGTGCCGCGTCTTGGTCTGGCCCCGCTTGATCTTGCCGGTGCCGGTCTTGCTAAAGCGCTTGGCCGCGCCTGAATGGGTCTTCAACTTTGGCATTTTCTTCTCAGTTTTACTCGAATTCGGCAAGCGGGTCGCTCGCCACAGGCCCTACAAACAGGGATTTCCCAGCTATTTAGGCCTCAATCAGTATACCGTAAGCGCGAATTTCCCGCGAATAGAACCCCGACGACGCCGCTAACACCCCTCACTCACTGACTTGGTCCCTCGGTCCCTTGTTCCCTCGTTCCCTGCCTTTCTCACTCCGCCGGATCATCCGCAGTGAACGGCGAGCAGCACGGCTTCTCCGTCGCATGGAAGTTCATCACCTCAACGCGCGTCCCATCGGGATCGTACATATTGAACTGGTACTTGCCGTCCGCCCCAATCTTCGGCGCCTGGTCATGACGGCCGCTCAGGCGGTTCGCATCCACCAGCACCTTGTACGCGTCTGGAACGGATGGCACGCCAATCGAGAAATGGTCCAGCACGCCCAGCGTCTGCTGCGTCATCGTCGCCGGAATGCCCGCGCCCGGCCCGCCCGACATCATGTACTCGATCCAGTCGTGCGCGTCAGGAACCTGCTGGCTCACCCACTCCGTTTTGCCGTCGCGCCCGCCAAACCAATACGGCCGAAAACCCAGCAGGTCGCGATAAAACTTATCCTCAGCCGCGCGGTCGTGCACCAGCATGCCCACATGGATGATGTGGTGGCCGATGGCGTTCGGCGCATTGATCAGTCCCGGGCTCGCCGGCGGCTGCACAAACCGAACCTTGTTGCCCTCGGGATCGAGCACGTCGAACCAGCGGCTGCCGTCCTTGCCGCGCTCCACGCTCGCAGGCGTCTTCCATCCCTTGGCCGCGAGGTACTTGCGCATTCCGTCGGCGCTGTCTGTATTAAAGGCAATGTGATCCAGGCGGTTCACGCCCTGCCCAGCAGGCAGCGGCAGCACTTCAACATACTGCACTGCGTTGAGCATGTAGCGCGTGCCCTTTGGATCTTCAGGGTCGGCCTGCTTTTGCGCGCCCACCGTCACCGTGTAGAAGTGCTCGGCGGCCGGGGCGTCCGACGTATACACGGCCAGGTGCGAGATGCCGGTGATCTTGGGACGGGTGGGAGTAGTTTTGGCCGCGGCAACGGCGACGCAGGAAGCCGAAACGAGTGCAACAAGAAGAGATCTGGATCGCATGACATTTCCCTCACGAATTCTGGAGCGAGATAACCATAAATCGATTCGCTGCGATGCGCAAACCGATTCACCGTCAGGCGGCGCGTGGCGCGATTTTGATTCCGAGCGCCTTCATTACGCCCAGCAGCGTTGAAAGGCGAGGATCGCCGGTCGGCGAGAGCGCCTTATACAGCGCTTCGCGCGTGACGCCCGCCTCTCTGGCAAGCTGAGTCATTCCCTGCGCTCGCGCCACATCGCCCAGCGCGGTCGCTATCAGCGCCGGATCGCCGTGTTCAAACGCCGCTTTGAGATAGGCCGCGATGGCCTTGGGGCTGCCGAGATACTCTGCCGGCTCCCACTTCGTTGTCTTAAGTGCCATGCTTCCACTTCCCTTTGAGCCTCTTGGCTCGCGCAATATCGGCCGTCTGCGTCTTCTTCGTGCCACCCGCAAGCAACAGCACCAACACGCTTGCGCGTTGCGCGAAATAAACGCGGTAGCCCGGACCATAATCGATGCGCAATTCGCTCACTCACTCGCCCACAGCCTTCACGTCACCGAAGTTGCCCAGCGACAATCAGCGAATGCGAATTTGGATGCGGGATCGAGTCGTTTCATCGCGCAGCCTGCGAAGCCAACTCGCAAACACTTCGGTCTGGCGCACCTCGACCACTTGTTAATTATAGTTCACAGACGCACTCGTTTCAAGAAGAGCAAAATGGGGGCAGTTTGGGGCCAAGTTGTTCACAAAATCGACGAAATTTTACCAAATTTGACGGCGATTTTTGAGTGCATTTGTTGATTCCAGAAGAGTTATGGACGATTTTGGCCTCCGCGGCGGGGGAAATCACTCCCCCGCACTCTTTGCTGAACTCGCTAACGCTTTTCCGCCTGATTTGGCGCCTGTCGCCTGAGGTTTTCGAAGGAGGCTGAATGCGGCGAGAGCTACACGGGCGTTCGCCAGGTAGTGCTCCGCCTCGCTGTGTGTGATTATGTCGGTCATGGAGGCGAAGTTGATGCAGGAGATGAAGTCGCAGATATTTTCGTAGCCCTTGAGGGGAGGCACGGTGCGGAGATAGGCTTTGTTCCCGGCCTTTTGGGCGGGGTAGTGGCTCTCGTCCTCGTCGAGATCTTCAGCCGCCTTTTTATAGGCGTAGTTCCAGGCGCGCATGCAACGAAGGATGGCCTCGTTGTCGGTGTGGTGTTTGGATGCGGTCGAGTTTGTTTGGTCGCCGACGCCGGCATCAGTGGAAACGGTAGGGTCTGCCATGGAGATACTCCTTCATCCTCAAGGCTAGCGATTGCGGAGAATTAATCGGCAAACTTCAAAAATATTTTGGAGGCGGGCGCAGGGAGCAGAATGTTAAGAACTTAGGATGAGTTTGGACGAGTGTTTTGGGAGGGCTGAGGGGTTGACAGATCAAGTTTCCGCCACTACGCAACGCGCGTCGAGGGCGCGGTTGAAATTGAATTGGAGTGGACGGCGCGGAAACGCGAGCCCTTGGGGATAAGGCTCAAAGCTCAGTCCGGTCCGGCCATTCGGTTCCCGCCCTAGCGGAGCTAGGACGGGGCACCCAATTTGTGGCCTGGGCGGACCACCCGCCGGACTACGCTGTAAAAGCGACTAGGCTGGCTGGATTTTTTGACGTCGGTGGATTTCGTGGTTTCTTTGATACACCGCGAGCACCAGCGCGACCAGAGCAGTGAACAGCGAGACCCCGGCGAGGCATAGAAATGCCCTGCTCCAGCCGAATGAAACCGCGATCCGCGCCACTGTATCGCCTGAGAGCCAGCCAGCCAAATAGCCGAATCCATCGATAATTCCGGCAGCGGTTGCGCTCCCGCGCCGGCCACCGAAATCGAGCGACATGGCGCCCGCGAGATAGGAGTACGGTCCCAGCAACATGAAGCCGACCAGGGCCACAAGAATCGTGGGCGCCCATTGGCCGGCGTGTTCGGGGAGACGGCCCATCAGCAAAAGGCACACCGTACACCCCGTCATTCCGGCCACGACGAGCACATTGCGCCCGTTGGGGCCGATCTTGTCACTGAGAAAACCGCCCAGCAGGACAGAGATGCCGCCGCAGAGCGGAAACAGCGCGCTGCGGCTCGCGGCGATGCTTGGCACCAGGTGAACGAACTGAACGAAATAAGTCGGCGTCCACAGATTGAACGTCTCGCGCAGCATCGTTGTTCCAAACGCCAGCACGCAGACCATCCAGAATGGAAAACTGGTGAGCAAGGGGCGCAAAATCGCGCCTATTTGCACTCCTCCACCTTCGTCGGCCGCCTCTTCCTCGCCTGATTCTTTGCCCGCGTACACATTTCTCGGATTGACTTCCGGCGCCGGCAAGCCGCGCTCCTCGGGAGCCTCGCGCAGCAGCAGCAGATTCACGATCATCAGGACTGCAAGCGCCCCGGAAGCGAAGAAGAAAACTCCGCGCCAACCCACGCCGTTCGCCATAAGCCGGCTCATCATCCATCGGCACCCTGCGTCACCAAACAGAAAACTCAGGCTGACCACGGCCATCACGCTGCCATAAGTTGAATAGGAAAACCAGCGCGATGAAACCCTGACCAGGCCTGCCCATCCCTGCGATTGAAAAAGCCGGTTTCCAATCCACGCCAGCGTGAACAGCGGAAATCCTCCGCTCATGGCAAATACGATCGTGAAGAATATTGACCCGGCCATTCCGCCAAGAAAACTTCTGCGGCCGCCGCTTGTGTCTGCGAGAGCTCCTGAGAAGAACTTGCCGAATGCATACGCGATAGTGCCTACCGAAGCCATGAAGCCGAGGCGAATCTGCGCAGCGCTGGGCGTCATTCCGTGCCGCGCCATATCGTGGATCAGATCGGGAAGGACGACGGAGAGATCGGAGCGGCAGAAGTAGTAGCCGGAATAGCCCAGCGCAAGAAGGAACGCCGTTCCGGCGTGCCAGGCAGTAAACTTCCTCATCGGACCTGGCTGTGCAGGCTCAATTTGGCTGGGGGCCTGGGTTTTGGCGGTGGACACACAAGAAAGCTACCATATGCGCCGACACGCAGCGACGCGCGTAGAGGGATTGAATTTCGCACACGCGCAGACGCACAATTTGGTGTGTAGAATGTTCCAGAAGCGTGCCGCAAGGAGCCGCAAATGAATTATTACGACCAGGTCGCAGAGGCTGCCGCATTCGTGAAGGCGCGGTTGGGCGCACTGGCGCCGCGGGTCGGCATCGTGCTGGGCTCGGGTCTGGGCGCCGCGGCTGAGGCGGTCGAGAACCCGACAATCGTCCCCTACAGCGAGATTCCCCGTTTTCCGCAGTCGACGGTCGAAGGCCATTCCGGCCGGCTGGTTGCCGGGCTGCTCGGCGGCGCGCAGGTCATCGCGATGCAGGGACGCGTTCATTTTTACGAGGGGTACTCGCCGCTCGAAGTCACATTTCCCATGCGCGTGCTGGGCATGCTGGGAGTGCGCGCGGTGGTGCTGACGAATGCAGCCGGAGCTATTCAGACCACGCTTCACGCAGGCGAACTGGTGTTGCTGAGCGATCACATCAATCTGATGGGCTGGAATCCTCTGAACGGTCCCAATGAGCCGCGCTTCGCGGTTCGCGCCGGCGCGGGTCTGCGATTCTTTGACATGACCGAGGCGTATAGCTGGGAACTGCGCGCGCTGGCAAAGACCGAGGCGCACGAAGAGGGATTTACGCTGCCGGAAGGCATTTATCTGGCGACGCCGGGACCAAGCTTTGAGACACCGGCCGAAATTCGCGCGTTTCATGCGTTGGGCGCGACGCTGGTTGGCATGTCCACTGTGCCGGAGACGATTGTGGCGCGGCACATGGGAATTGAAGTGCTGGGAATCTCGTGCGTGACCAACCTGGCGGCAGGACTGGGCACAAAGCCGCTGAGCCATGAGGAAGTTAACGAGACAGGCAAATGGGCGGGGAGCCGGCTGGCCAGTTTGTTCAAACGGCTTGCGCCAAGAATTGCCGAAAGGGTTGAAGACGAGGAGTGAGCGCGGCGATGACTCAGGCGCAGGGAAATCGTGCGGCGGAAGAGCAGCCTCGCTTGCTGGGCCCCGCTTTACCGGACCAAGATTTGCCGGGTCATGATTTGCCGGCCCATGGTTTGCCGGGTCTCGACGCAGATCCAATCGCAGGTCTCGGGACGGGTACTGGCGCAGGCTCTGCGGGCGCTCAAAGGGAGACGCGCCTTCCGTCTCCACCTACAGTGCTGGCGATTGCCGGCTGCTCGGGCTCAGGCAAAACCACATTGGCCAATGAGCTGGCGCGCACGCTGCGTGGCCTACGCTTTCATCTTGACGACTATTATCTCGACCTTGCGGATATGCCGCTTGCCGAGCGCGTAAAGCAGAACTTCGACGACCCGGCCTTGATCGAAATTCCGCTGCTGGCAAAGCATGTCGCGGCGCTTGCGCGCGGAGAGAGTATTGCCCGTCCCATCTACGACTTCACCACTTACACACGCGTTACAGGCCAAAGCCAGCGCGCCGCCGCCGGGGCTTTCCTCATTGTCGAAGGGCTCTTCGCGCTTCACTACCGCGAACTGCTCCCTTACTACAACCTGCGCGTCTATGTTGACGCGCCCGATTCTGTGTGTTTCGAGCGGCGGCTGAAGCGCGACGTCGAAGAGCGCGGGCGCACTCCAGAGATGGTGCGCGCGCAATACGAGCGAACAGTACGGCCGACTTGCGTGGCCTACGTGCGGCCTTCGGCGAAGAATGCCGACCTGGTAGTGGATGGCACGGGAGCGCTGGACTGGAAGGTTGAGCGCGTGATGACGGAGTTGCGCACGCGCGGGCTGCTTTCCCGAGCGGAGTAGCAGCTGTATAACTAAATTGAGTGCGTAAGAAGACAAAGAAATCCCGGGCTGTAGCCGCTGACATGATCGCCGCAAGGGCAGATCGCGGCGGGAGCGTCGCGCGCTTTTTCACAAACAACGGCAAAATGATGCCGCCGGTTCGGCCAGGAAGCGCCGATCGTGGCGCACCGGGTTCGGAGAATGGACATATCGATCGGGAAAGAAAATCCGGACTCAGTTGAAGATTCTTCCGGCGCGTAGGGCGACCGACGCTTAGGGAATGATCTCGACTCTCGTCGTGTTCGTTTGGTTCTTCCTGTCACGAAAGTTGGGGCTCCGAGCAGCAAAGGACGTCAATGCATTTTGGACTTCCCTAGCCCGCTCGCGAGGACAAAGCGTCAGAAAAAGTATGTTTGGCGTTAGGCGTCCGCGAAGAATTGGGAGCTTGGAAGAGCTGCCTTCTTCCCGCATCAACTCCGCTCGAACTTCGTCGCCTCGTATCTCAGGATCACACTGGCGCGCGAACTGAATTCCAACGACAATTTTGCCTCCGCGGACGTAGCTCCTTGCTTCAGAATAGGTCGTATATTTTGGCCGTGTTCTTTGTGTGCAAGAAGAAACCTGAAAGCCGTTATCAGGATCAAGAAAAATCAGGTCTGCGCTTGAAAGTTCTGCGACAGCTTCCGAGTGCCATTTTTCGCGATCTGCTTCGGGCCGGAGTTCCCGTTCAAAATAGAGCGTATTGCTCGGGAGAATTCCGCTAGCCTGGAAATTCTCGAAGGTGCGGAATGTTGGGTCTTGCAGTGGTTCCAGTTGATCAAAAAGGACTCCGTTCCACTTCCGCCATACGCCGTCTTTCTCGCGCGCGGTCGGACGCTTTATGTGGGAGCGCTTTTCGCCGTCATTGTTCTTAGGCTTATCAACTCTTGTTGGATCGGTCTTGTACCAGTTCACACCGACACGGACTCTCAACTCTCGCTGAAGGTGGAATAACAGCCCAAATTTTATGAAATCGTGCGCGTCCCCGAGATAGCGTTCTTGCATTCACTGCCTTTTCTTGGTTTGCTTCCTGACGGGGCTCGGTTTTGGGCCGAGACCAGCTTATAGGGTCCGTCCGAGCCCGGCGTGCGGTTCTCGGACCACGTATCAGGCGCCTCCCGTGGCCAATGGGACTTGTGGAGAGTGCGCTAACGTTACCAGAGTGAGCGGGCAGAATCGGGGTAGCAGAATTCCCGAAGCGGGAGAAAAGAGTCTCAATTTGGGATCGGGCCGGGGCCAGAGAGATCGCCGGCAAGAGAAGGCCTCTACTTTGCCGTCAACGCCGCGATCGGCACCAGCATATCTTCCTTGCGCATCACCAGATTGGTGGCGTTGAGCGTGGCCAGCTCGAAGCCGTGGCCGTGGGTGATCGCATCCGTGGGGCAGGCCTCGACGCAGTAGCCGCAAAAAATGCAGCGGTTGTAATCGATGTTGTAGACCTTTGCGAAGCGCTCCGACGAGGAGATGCGATTCTCCGCCGTATTCTCCGCGGCTTCGATGTAAATGCAATTCGCCGGGCAGGCGGCGGCGCAGAGAAAGCAGGCCACGCATTTTTCCAGGCCATTCTCGTCGCGCTCCAGCATGTGCGCGCCACGGTAGCGCTGCTCAAAGACCGCGCCGCGGTTGGGGCCGGGACCGTCGGGGTAATTTTCCACCTCTGTCGGCGCAAACATCTCGCGCAGGGTAACGCTCATGCCCTTGGCGATGCCGGCAACGTTGCGCATGATCGACATAGGTCCAGTATACGATGTGGGTTGGGAGCCGATCATGAAGCGTTCATTTGTATGTACCGCAATTTTTCTCTACGCGTTTGGTTTGGGAACGGTTGCCGCACGGGCGCAGCAGACCTCGCGGATGCCGACGAGCGGGATGGACGAGATGCACCAGCCGGCACCGCCGGCAGGGCCGCTGCAAATTACTTTTGGCGGCAAATCGGCAACATGGACGGCGGCTACACTGGCCGCGCTGCCGCACACTACAGTCACCGTCCACAATGAGCACACGAAAGCTGACGAGACTTATTCCGGCGTGCCGCTGATTGTGCTGCTCACGCCGCTGGGAGTGACCGGCAAGCCTGCAAGGATCTGCGGCTTTATCTCGTGGCTGCCGGTTCCGACGGCTACAAAGTGGTCTACTCAATCGGCGAAGTGACTCCCGATGTGCATGACGCTACTGTGCTCGTGGCCGACACGGAGAATGGTGCGCCTATTAATTCCGATGGACCGATGAAGTTGGTTGCGACAGGAGAAAAGCGACCGGCGCGCTGGGTGCGAAATCTGGTTTCCATTAAGGTGCAGGCGGCGGAGTGAGAGCCACCTGATCGCGAGAAGCGCCGTCTTCGGAGACAACGAACGAAATTGGCCAAAGGCGTGGCGCACCTCAGGAGATTATTTCCCTGAGGTGCGTCAGCCGATACGAGCGCTGCTCACGCACGTCGCGCAACTCTAACGGTGGTGCCCGCCGTTGCCGCCGCCACTGTTCCCGTGACTCTGATTCGACGACGCTGGCCTGCTGCTGTGATCAGCCGGAATCGGCCTGCTGACTGCCGGCGTGGCAGGCCGACCGTGATTCTGTGCCGCATATTGGCCGCGCATTCCGCCGTAGGTTTGCGCGTGTTGCACCTGCGTATTCATGCGCGGAGCAGTTGGCTCGTGTGCCGCCTCACGCTCCGATGGCTGCGGCCGAGTCTGCACGCCCGACCCGCCGCGGTAGCTGGGCCGAGGATTGTTGTCGTTGTTGTTGTTTACGCGATTGCCGTTGTAGTTGTTGCGATTGTCGTTGTTGTTGTTTCCGCGATTGCCGGCATTGTAGTTTCCGCGATTGTTGGCGCGGTAGCTGTAAACGTTGCGGACCGTGCGCTCGTTGATGTTGTTGTACACGCGGTTATAGAAGAAGTGGCCGCGGTTCCAGTAGCCGCCTTCGTAGCCGAGGCCTACGTAGCCGAAGCCGTAGTTGATGCCGCCATAAAAGCCGATGTGCAGACCCCAATGACCGGGATAGAACAAGTAGCGGCTGCCGTAAAAGCCCCAATAGCCCGGTGTCCAAAGCGCGGCTGAGTAGGGAGGCTCAACCCATGCTCCGGGCACCCAGTAGTAGCCGTCCTGTCCCCAGGCCCAGTAGCCGGGAGTCCAGATGTAGCCGTCAGCGGGCGCAGGAGGCTGTTCGTAGTCGGGTAGCGCCGGCGGAGGTTCTGTTGCCTGCTCCGTCGGCATTTCAGCGTAGCCTGAATCATCGGGAGCCTGACCTGGCGCGGCCGACTGGTCCGGCGGAGGCGCTTCAGTTGTATAGGAAGGGCCGCTGGGCGCCTGATTGACGTCGGCCGGATCGGGACCTTGATCTGCCGGATTTTGATCGGGCTGGCCCTGGTCAGGTGGCGGCGCTTGATCTTGAGCGCCCGCGACGGCGGCGCTGACGGTGGGAATCGGCCCTTGGCGACAGACTGCGACGCATAAAAAAGTCGCGGAAGCAATCGATAATGCAATTGCAAATCGAGGAATTCGGTTCATCTTACCCTCCAGGTGATCGGAAGCATCCCGTGGTCACTCAGTCTAGCTCACCCCGGCATCAATCGGACATTCAACGAACGGAAGCCCGACTCTGCTAAGTAAAGACACCTGCCGGTGCGGAATTGTTGCGATTAATGTTGCGATTGCCGACGGGCGGAATGATGAGGGCGCGCCGATTGCGGCGACACCCGCGGCTCGCGCCGCGGATGCCCTGTGGAACGCAACTAGTTAGGGTTAATTAGGGTGCTTGTCTTTGTCTTGCGGATCCGCTTTGTGCTGTTGCGGTTGTGGAGCAGCCGGGCGTTGCTCCGCCGGGTGTTGTTGCGGCTGTGGAGTTGACTGACGTTGTGGCGGCGCTTGACGTTCCGGAGCTGCCGGGCGCGCTTGCGGCTGTGGAGGCGCTTGGCGGTGTGGTTGCGGGGCGACCTCGCGCTGTGGTTGTGGGGCCTCTTGGCGTTGCGGCGGAGGTTGATAGTCAGGGTGCCGTTGCGGTTGCGGAGCCGATTCGCGTTGCGGCTGCGGGGCCTCTTGACGTTGCGGCGGAGGTTGATAGGCGGGGCGCTGCTGCGGTTGTGGCGTCGCTTGGCGTTGCGGTTGCGGACTTGCCTCGCGTTGAGGTTGGGGAACTTGCTGCCTTTGCGGTTGTGGATTTGCCTCGCGTTGCGCTGGTTGCGGGGCCGCTTGCCGTTGCGGTTGTGGCTGGTATCCCGGATGCTGAGGTGAAGGCTGATTTCCCTGATGCCGCCCTGGTTGTGGATTTGTCTCGCGTTGCGCTGGTTGCGGAGCCGCTTGCCGTTGCGGTGATGGCTGATATCCCTGACGCCGCCCTGGTTGTGGATTTGTCTCGCGTTGCGCCGGTTGCGGGGCGCCTTGCCGTTGCGGTTGTGGCTGGTATCCCTGGCGCTGAGGTGAAGGCTGATTTCCCTCGCGCTGCGCCGGTTGCGGAGCCGCCTGGCGCTGTTGCCGTTGCTCTACTTCCCTATTGGTTGCCCGCAACGCCGGTGGAGCTTTCACGTTGCGATCGGCTGCAAGAGGCTTGTCGACAGCTACAAGAGCCGGACGGCCATGATTCGCACCGGCAAATTGGCCACGGTTGGTGGCGGCACTGCGCCGATTCTCCAGTTGTGCCCTCATGGGCGCAGTGTGCGGCTGATGCATCGCCGCCAGCTCCGCGGGCCGCGCCCGCACCCGGACGCCGTCCGAGCCACCGTTGTAACTCACATGGGAAGCGTTCGTGTTCTCGACAACCCGGCGGGAATAGACGTTGCGCACCACCCCGGTGTTAATGTTGTTGACTGAGCGGTTGTAGTTGAAGTGGCCTCCGCCCCAATAGCCGCCCTCGTAGCCGTAGCCAACGTAGCCAAAGCCGTAATTGATGCCGCCATAGTAGCCGACGTACTGGCCCCAATATCCGGGGTAAAACCCGTAATGGTCATGTGAGTATCCCCAGTAGCCGGGCGTCCACAGCGCGCCCTCGTAGGGAGCCTCAACCCATGCGCCGGGCACCCAGAAGTAGCCGTCAGGAGACCAGGCCCAATAGCCGGGAGTCCAGATGTAGCCGTCGCCGGGATCCTCTGGCTGGTCGTAGACGAGCAATGGCGGAGGCGGCTGGTCAGCCGTGTATTCCGGCTGCTCTCCGTAACCGGGATCATAGGAAGACTGGTCGGACGGCGGGTAAGAAGCATCGCCTTGGTCGGGCGGTGGCGGGCTTTGCTGGTAGCTGGGAGCGCCTGAGTTGTCGGGAGCGGGAGGCAAATTGGCTGCTGACGGATCAGAGGATTGATCTTGCGCGCCCGCCTCGCTGTTATCCGCCTGAACGAGGGCTGGCTGTTTGCGGCAACCGGCAGTGGATAGTGCGAAGGCCAGCGGAAGCAGGGAAAATCGTGCAAATTTGAAAAGGTGGCTCATTTTACCCCCAGTTAGCTTGGATGCTATTGGAGGCGCCGGGGGCAAAACTGGCCTCTATTGACCATCTGATCATCGTGAGCCGATCTAAATGCTGGCTGGTATTAATGGCGGACAGCAGACGATGCGGATTTGCCCCGATTGTTGGCAGGCGGCGTGGTCACCGGTTTGCGGTCGGGCTGCGCGTTCAGCATTTTCTCGCAGATGGGTGAATCCTGCCCGCGGGCGAGGCCCTGGACAACATTTTGTCCGCGGCACAGCCGCAGCTCCATCGCATCGGCATCTTCTCTTGTCAGTTCCATCGTGCGCTCCATGCCCGTCCGCGGATCGACGTCATAGCGAAAAAGCGTGTTGCTGGCGGCCTTCAGCTTGCCGTATTCAAAGTGGTTCCAGGTGGCCAGGAAGGCGCGGCCATCCGGTCCGGCCATCACGGCGTAGACCTGCGTCCAGGCGATGCCGCTTGCGCCGCTCGGCCCGGCGGCATTCCAGACGAGCACTCCCTGGCCGCCGCGCACCCAACGCGCCGCCCACATATGGTGCGCGATGTCGTAATGAAGAGTGGTGAAGTACGAGCTGGCTGCGCAGTTATGGCAGTTGTCGTAGAGGATGGTCAGATCCTCGGGCGCGCCATCGGCAAAGTGTTCCAAGTCAAACCAGCGCAGGTTAACGCCGGTGATCAGAGGAGCGACCACATGACTGGTGAGCGAGACGTTCCAGATCGTAAAGGAGTCGTCGCCGGGCGGCGATTGCGGACTGGGGCGATCGGTGGTGACAACCAGCGCCGCATCGTAAACCAGGCCAATCTCGCGGATCGCAGTCCATTTCTCAACTGCCAGCGAACGCGTGACCCAGGCGACGATGTTCTGGTCTTTGGGATCGTGAAAGTCCATCCAGCGAAAGTCGCCGGAGGTTTGCTGTGCGCCAAGCGGAAGAACAAAAGCCAGCGCGGCGGCAGCAACAATGAGGCGACTGGGGAGGCCAACCCGCATGGTTTTAGATATAGCAGAGCGGGGTGCGGAGAGGCACGGTGCGGATCGGCGGCGCGCATGGCAGAGCCGGTTTATTTCTGCTGTACGGACGGCGCAGCCTTGATGCGCTTCGCGAAATCCGGCGGAAGCGCGTCTTCAGCCGCTACGCCCGTCACGAGCGCATCCCACCCGTCGTCGGCACCGTGAAATTTGGCGTATTTGTCTTTGCAATACGCCGCCATGCTGGCCGCATCCTGCGGAATAGCGGCGGTCTGCGCGAGGTGTACAGCCCGTGCGCAGTACCAGAATCCGCCTGCATCGGTCGGCGTCGATTCCAGATCCGTGACCGCGAGCTGGTAAGTGTCCTGCACATTGGCGGGGTCCATCTCGTATGCGCGCGTCAGCCATGTCTTCGCCTGGGAATAATTCTTCTGCTCAACTGCGCAAAAGCCCTCCGCGCCGGTAAAGATATCGTTGAGCAGTTTGCTCACCGTCACGTAGTCGCCCTCGGACATATCGGCCGGCTGGCGCCACATGGGCACCGCGAGCATTCCGCCTGAAGCATCGACGCACATCTCATTGAGCGCGGCGTTGTCGCCCTGCGCGGCACTGATGCGATCGAGCGCGACCACAATTCCCAGCGCGCGAATATTGCCGGGGTCGGCCGCAAGCAGGCGCCTGGCGACTTTTGTCACATGGGCCGAATCGCCTGCGGCCTGATAAGCCGCCATCTCCTGCTCCAGCGCATCGGCGAGGACCATGCTCTTTGGGTAATGCTGAACAAAAGCTTCAAGCGCTTCGGCCCGCGCGGTTGCATCCTGCGTACTGACAGCTGCGGAGTATGCGCTGTATTCGGCCGGGTCCTGAATGGACCTTCTACCGGGAGGAGGTGCCTGCTGCGCGCTTGCGGCAATCGCATTTGCGGCGATAGAGACGGTCAGGATCAGGCCCAAAACCGCGAGCGAGCGCCGATTCGTATGCGATTGGCAAAACACAAAGGAAGAGTAGCACAGGCGAGTCTGCTGCTTTGCTTTGCGCAGAACTCCGCGCATAGTTTGCGCGCCTAGCCAATAGCTAACTTCGCCCACATCGCGTCGACCTTGGCCTTCGTCGCGCGATCCATCTCGATCATTGCCGGCCATGTGCGGTTGAATCCTTCGGCCTTCCACTTGCGCGTCGCGTCCACTCCCATTTTCGATCCGTAGTTGGGCAGGCGGCTCGCGTGGTCGAGCGAATCCACGGGGCCAAGCGTGAATTGAATGTCGCGCTCGGGATCGATGTTGTTTGCGACGCGCAGTACCACCTCGCCAATATTCTGCACATCGCAATCCTCGTCGACGACGATGATGCACTTGGTGAACATGGCCTGGCCGAGCGACCAGATGGCATTCATCACCTTGCGCGCTTGGCCGGGATAGCTTTTCTTGATTGAGACGATCATCAGATTGTGAAAGACAGCTTCGACGGGCAGATGAATGTCGACCAGCTCAGGGATGGTCAACTTCATCGCGGGCAAAAAAATGCGCTCGACGGCTTTGCCCATCCACGCGTCCTCCATGGGCGGCTTGCCCACAATGGTCGCGGCATAGATGGGATCTTTGCGATGGGTGATGCAAGTGAGATGGAAGACTGGGTATTCGTCTTCGAGCGTGTAGAAGCCGGTGTGGTCGCCGAATGGGCCCTCGGCACGTAGTTCGCCCAGTTCTACATAGCCCTCGAGAATAATCTCGGCGTTGGCAGGCACTTCGAGATCGACGGTTTCGCACTTCACGATCTCGACAGGCTTGCCGCGCAAGAATCCGGCGATCAAAAATTCTTCGACTTCGGGCGGAGCCGGAACGATTGCCGCGAAGGTCGTTGCGGGATCGGTGCCGATAGCGACGGCAACTTCGAGTCGAGAGCCCTTCAGTTTGCCGAGCGAGACTTGAGGCGTTCCGCCGATTGCGCCCTCAGGAATGCTGACCGCTCCACCGGCCGACTCGGCCATCATCGCGACGCGCGCACCCTTCGGGTCGTATTGGTTTTGGTTGAGGGCATCAGCCGAAGCGGCGTTGCGCATCGCTTCGCGATAGTGCTCAGCGGCAACTTTCTGGCGCTGCCAGTGCATGCCTGTGGTCTGGCCGTCGTAGACTTGCATGCGATACATGCCGATGTTGCGCTTGCCAGTTTTGGGATCGCGCGTGTGCACGCAAGGCAGCGTGATGAAGCGTCCGCCATCGTGCGGCCAGCATTTGAGAATCGGAAAATAGTTGAGGTCGAAGTCCTGGCGCCGAATCACCTCTTTGCACGGCGCGTCTTTGGCGCTCACGGTTTTGGGAAAGGCGCTCGTGAGCGCGGTGAGCTGCGGCAGCATTTTGAGCTTGTCAAACAGGCCCTCGGGAGCCTTCACATTCATCAGGCCGCGAATGCGATCGGCGATCTCATCAAAACTCGCAACGCTAAGCGCCAATGCCATGCGCCGCTCCGAACCAAACTGGTTGATGAGAACCTTGTGACCGGGATGGCCTTTCACGTTTTCAAACAGCAGAGCTGGTCCGCCGGGCGCGTACTTATCATTTACAGCGCCCGCGCGTGCTCGCGCGTGCGAACCAATTTTGCTAACGCGATCGGTAATCTCGGTAATTTCAAGCTCCGGCGAAACCTCTTCGCGGATGCGCTTGAGCTCGCCGTGTTTTTCCAGCGTCTTGATCCAGTCGCGCAGATCGTCGTAGGCCAAGGTCGTGCTCCCGGGCGGTGAAGGCCGCCTTCAACCCTCTAGCTTATAGCTTCGCGGCCTTCTTGGCGTGAGCGAACGGTTTACCGGAACGAATTGTTTATCGGAGCGGCTTGAACTGTTAGCGGGCAGGCTCGATGGCAGGGACGAGCGGGTTAACGGGCGGAATCGCATCCATCGGATAGCCGAGACGCTTCCACTCATCGAAGCCGCCGCGCAACGGGCGCACGCGCTCGATTCCGAGCTTGTGCAGTTGCATGGCAACTTTGGCTGAAGTGGCCTCGCTGGGGCAAGTGCAATAGAGAACGACGTCACGGTCGCGGGGGATCTCCTGGTTGCGTGTGGCAAGAGAATCGGGCGAGAAATGCCTCGCGCCGGGTAGCGTAAACGGATCGGGCAACAACTCCAGCGGATGGCGCAGGTCGATGATGCAGACCACCTCGCCGGCGTCGAGCTGCTTCTTTAACTCCTGGGGCTCAAGACGCGATGCGACGAGGCTTTTCAGCACTATCTTGCGACGAATCAAGCGAGCAACGAAGAATGCAATGACGCCCAGAATCAGCAGAGCGCCGGAGAAGCGGCCGACCCAGTCGAGAACGAAGGTATTGCGCTTGAGCAGATCGCCAAAGAATCTGCCACAGATGAGCAGCACGCCGACCCACAGCGTCGCTCCGATGCCGTCATAAAGCAGGAACTCGCCAAAGCCCATGCCGTTTTGCCCGGCGACGGGAGGCGCCAGCGTCGAGAGGCCGGGGACGAACTTGGCAAACATAAGCATGGTGCCGCGGCGGCGGCCAAAGGAATCCTGGGTGCGGCGAACGCAGGTGGTCGGCTCCAGCGAAAGTTTGCAGAGAAGGCGCAGCACACGATGGCCGTGCGTGCGCCCGAAGAAGAACCAGACGCTATCGGCGGTGAGCGCCGCGGCAACGGCTACTGCAAAGGCGAGGGGAAAGCTGATCTGCTTTTCGGCGGAGAGCGCTCCGGCTGCCAGCAGAACTGGCGCCGACGGCAGCGGAATTCCGAGCTGCTCCACCAACACCCAGGCAAAGATGAGTAGATAGCCGTATAGGAGGAGAATGTGGGTCGGAAGCGCCATGGCAGAACCTGAATATCTGAGATCGAATTCGTTAGTCTTCGTTAGGCCGCTCGGCTGCGCGGATTCATCCCGGCTGAAGCGGCCTCAACCTATGAGATGAATCTAAATCAAGTTCGTTGCAGAAGATCGCAGAAAAACCGCGAGCGACGGGTCAGGAGTGCTCGGCCTGCGCAGAAACGGCCTGTCGACCAGAAACCACCTGCTCAATCGTCCGGTCGACCCAGGCGGCCTGCTCGGCCGGACAGGCGACGCGCGTTGGGTCGTTAGCCAGAATCGCGTCGACGAAGTTCTCGACGATGGGAAAGTGGAGGTTGGCGTGGGGCGGCAGCAGCTCGGTGCGAGAGCCGGCTGTATCGGTCACGCGCAACTCGGGCCCGTTCAGCGGATCGAGGCTTATTTCACCATCCTCGCCGATGATCCGAAATTGATCGCGGGCCACTCGCGAATTCCAGCGCACGTCAATGACTGCGTGGACGCCGCCGTGAAATTGCATGAGAACGGTCGCGGAATCTTCGACGGCGATGCGATGGACGGCGTTCGAGCGCAGGCCGCAGACGCGCTCCGGTTTGCCGAAGAGAAACTTCATAGCGTCGATGCGATGCGAGGCGATGTCGAAAAGCGGGCCGCCGCCGGAAAGCGCGGGATCGGCGAGCCATTCGCGACCGGCAATATCAAACCAGCTATGGCAGTTGGCTTCAGCCAGCAAGGGGCGGCCGATTGCGCCCTCGGCGATGAGATGTTTGGCGCGGACGAGTTTGGGGTAGAGGCGGCGGTAGTAGGCGACGCCGAAAAGGCGACCTGAAGCGTGACTCGCCGCGCGGCCCTCAGCGACCATGCGCTGAGCCTCGGCAAAATTCATGGCCATCGGCTTCTCGCAGAGCACGTGCTTGCCGGCGCGCAGCGCTGCGATCGCTGCGTCGGCGTGCAGAGCCACCGGCAGCGCGATGTAAACGGCGTCGACGGCCGGGTCGGCAACGGCTTCCTCAACGCTCGCCCAAGTCCGCGCGCCGGGATAGGCCGCGGCTTTAGCAGGAGTGCGCGTGACAAATCCGTAAAGCCCACTGCGCGGCTCGGCTTGAATGGCGGGAATGACGCGCTTGCGGGCGATGTCGCCGATGCCGGCCACGACCCAGTTGACAGTGTCCATGTCTAGGCCATCTTAATCCGGATGCCCGCGATGAACCTGCGCCCGAAGCACCGGGTTGGCGTATCACCATCCAGCCAAAATTACTGCTTGATAAGTAGCTTAGCCTACATTCCCGGCGAGAGTGCGGCGCTGGCCGGCTTCTACCCCAGCGACGAAGACCTGTCGCTCAAGACCCCGGCCTGGGCCAGGTGAACCGCGACTTGATCGCGGAGTTGGGCCGCCGCACGCCGGAGTAGAAGATCGCCACGGTCGATATGGACGCGAACATTATTGAAAATCATAAGAAGGCCGCGACGTCGGATGGCGCGGTGCGGGAGCGCGGGTGGACTGTCTCTTTAAGGAATGGCACGACGAGGAGCAGCAGAACCATTCCGCCAGTGGCCATGAGCATGGTGGTGCCGAGGCCGTGGGATTCGGCCAGCGTGCCGCCCAGCGTAGGTGCGACGGTGGCGCCTATCAGTTCGCCAACCATATTGACCATCCCGATCGCTGTGCCGACTAATTCCGGCGGCACGCTTTCGGCAGGAATGAGCACGATCACCAGGGCAGCGACAGCCTGGCCGCCCTGTGTGACGAACAGAATCGCCGCCAGCAGCCAAAGATGCGAGTATAGCGGGCGTACGAGAAGCGCCAGCGGCAACAACGACGATATCGCGGCAAGCGCCAAAAGCGTCGGTTTGCGTCCCACGCGGTCCGACACTGATGGGAGTACAAGACCCATGAAGAAGCTACCGAGGCCCGCGGCTCCGAGCAGGAAGCCCGCCGTGCGCGGGTCCTGGTGCATATCGCGGGTGATTAAGAGCGGCGCGAAAGTGTTTTGCAGAAAAAGCCAGGAAATAAAGCCGCCCGCGCCGATGGCGGTCAACCAGATGTTGCGATAGCGCAAGATTGAGAAGTAGTGGGATAGCTGCGTGCCGCGTTTATGCAGCGCCACTACAGCGGCGGTTGGCTCCGGCTCCTTTATGTACTTCCAGATGAGCAGCGCCAACAGGAGCCCCGGAATGCCGGTGACGAAAAAGCCCCAGCGCCAGCCAAATCGCGAAGCAATTTGCGTGGTCAAAATGGGCGCGCCAAATAGACCCACCAAGGCGGCGCCGCTCGTTACGATGCCGACATTTCGACCGCGCCGCGACAGGTGAGACGATTGTTCGAGGAGCGCGCCGATCGCAACCCAGCATGGCCCCTCCGCCAGGCCGATCAAAGCGCGGATTGCCAGCAATTCGTGGAAGCTCCGTGCCAGGCCTGAAATCCAGGAGAGCGCCGAAAAGAAAAGGACGGCGGGAATCAGGATTTTGCGGCGCCCGAAGCGATCCGAAATCGCGCCAAAAACCAAAGATCCGAAAGCCCACGCGATCGAAACAATGGACGCCAGGAAACCGATTTGCTGGTCGTTGAGCCGGAAAACTGGCGCGAAATACGGAGCGAGATAAAGCTGCGACATCCGGTCCAGAAAAACCGTGCCCCAGGTGAAAAACAAGATGCCGACAAGAGCTCTCTCGTAACGCCGCGAATAGTCCACTATTGTTATTGTCCCGGAACCAGCCAAACACTGCAGTGCGGCCGCCCCATAATTATTAGACCGGAATTTCCATTTTGCTTTCCCGGCTCCGTACGAATATATTCCCAATTGCGTCCGTTCGCCATCTTTCTTGCATTCGTTCCAACGCCAGAGCCCCGAGCGTGCCCGGCCGGGTCGCCAATGGAACCAAAGAGCCATGATTTGCCCCATTTCGAAGCCGTTGGTCGGACACGTCCCCCGTCAACTTCCCTCCTCCGTCCAGATTAGTTTCGCCTCCCCGCCGCGCCTACCCGGCGGGCAGCGGCAATGCCTCCATCTGCCGCAGCATGCTTCCAAATAGGCGCCGCGTCAGATGGCTCTCTGCCAACAGCAGCCAGTAGTAGCGAGCATGTTTGATCAACCGGCCGCCTGTCTTCACCAGCCGCTGCTGCAAACTGGTCAATGACCACGTTCCGATTCCCTTCGGCAGCACCTGCCGTCGCCACAGGTTGCCCAAGTTGTATGCGATCACGCTCAGCCACAGCCGCACCTCGTTCGACCGGAATCGGTGGGAACTCAGCCGGGTCATCTTCGCCGCGTTCGCACCCTCATAAACATTGACGATTGCGACTATCGGAGGTTTCCGAATTGCGACTCAAAATGGAAATATGGGGTTAATCCAGGCCAGAATAAATCCGCGCGACGGCTCGAGCGCAAAAAGCCGCCCGAAGGCGACCCTGTTGCATTTCTGAATTCTCGATTGCGATCTGAATTTCTGACCGATGTGCAATTACTGCCGCGCGGCTGCAGCGCCGGCCGAAAGCGACACCGGCGATACAGGCCGTTGCACTGGCGCTTCATTTGGCGCGGAGATCGCTTCCTGGTTCTTCTCTCCAAAGTAGTTGTGATCCCAGAGATTGGCGTAAAACGCGCCGGTCAGCTCAGCGGCGCGCGGGCCAAAAGTGGCTCTTCCGCCCTCGAGGAAGAAGACCGTCACCAAGCCGCCCTGGGGCGACTCGGAGTAGGCAGCGAACCAGCCGAAACGGGTTCCGTCGTTGGAGCAGGTTCCGGTCTTGCCGAAGATCGGCAGCTCGCGAAAGTTGGCGCGCAGGCGGCGCGCGGTTCCATATTCAACCGCGCCGGCCATGCCGTCTTCGAGGTCGGGAAGATACCGCGCGATGTCGAGCGTGCGCTTGACCCTGGGTTGAAATGCGGCAATTTCCTCCCGCGTGGTGGGATGCTGCAAGTAGTAAAGCGTTCCGCCGTTGGCAATGGCTGCGACGAGCGCGCCTAATTGCAGCGGGGTGACGGAGACACCCTGCCCGAAGCTGCACATGCGAGCTACGCCGCCCTCAGATTCCGGAATCGGTTGATCGGGATAGACGCCCAACTGCTCGCCCGGAATGTTGTAGCCGGCCAGCTCGCCGAGGCCGAATTGCGTGGCGTAGTGGCGCACGCGTTCAAAGCCCAATTCGCGGCCGAGCTCTTCAAAGTAGAGATTGTTGCTCTTGGCCAGCGCCTGGGTCATGTTCATGCGAAAGCCGGCAAGCTGCACCATTGTGTTGCTTGTGACCAGCGATTCAGAAAGCGCAGCCAACGCCACGGTGAGCTTAATCGTGGAGCAGGGTTCAGCTCCCGGCGAAAGCGCAAGCTTCTGGTTGACCATGGCAAGAATGCGCCCGTTGGCGGGATTGATCACCACCGCGGTGCCGTTCATGTCGCCCAGCGCATCGATGGCAGCCTGGCGAACGACAGGATCCTCGCCGGCAGTGTCGTCTCCCGCGCCATTCTCACCTTGAATGAATGAATTGGCCGTGAAGCGCTCGTAATAATGATGGACGCGACGGTAGGTAGCGCTGCGCAAATGCACTCCGGCCGTCGATGTGAGGCGGCTGGCCGTGGCATGGCCGGTGGACCTATAGGTCGACCGGTACGCGGCGGTGTGACCTGCTGAAGTGTGCAATGTCGAGGTTCTGGATGCCGTTACGCGCGAATTGCTGGAATGACTCGCTGATTTGCTGGCCGTTGCGCGGTGCGTGCTGGAGAAGTGCGACAAATACCTGGATTTGGAATGGTGCAGAGTTTGCGGCGCATCCAGCGCCGCGGCGAAAGCCGCGCTCATGCAAAAGATGAAAACGAGATAATAAATTGGCCTAACGCGAAACAGCTTCATCCGGTCATCAACCTCTCAACACTTGGATCTTTTGTCGCGCGTTCGTCCTCGGACGCCGCACTTCGTGCTTCTAACCGTTTGACGCCCAATCGTGCTCTTCGTGGACCGGTCGCAAAATCCTTGTCGGCCTCCAGAGAAAGTGAAACAAGGAATGGTGCAACAAAAAGAGAGCTGCGGCAACAGACCTCTCGTTTCAAACTTGTTCCCAAACTCAATCCCAAACTCGATCACAAAATTTGCCGGCAATCGGTTCCTGCTGCTGTCAAAAATAGCCCTGGAGACAGTAGTGTCCCTCGACTGGCACTAGCGACCCATACAACTTTCGGGGGGCGGTCTCTTTATTATACCCGTTTCTCCCGCCGAGTTGAAACCTTCCCCCAATGTCGCGCGCCGGCCAGATGCGGTTGATTCGATGGATCTTCTAGAACTTGAGCCGGCGCAGAAACGTGGGCACATCCAGGTCGCGTTCAGGCTGCTCAGCGGGGTCGGCGAACATCGCCGCCGCAGCCTCGGTGCCGGGCTCAGCGGCACCGCGCGGAGTTGCAGCGAAGTCCCCAGCATAGTCGCGGTGCTGGAGCTCGGTGTCTGTCTCCGACGAGTCGTCGCCAAATTGCGACCTGGTCGACGTTGCGCTGTCAGCGTCCGACGCAAACCCGACTGAGTTCCCCGTTCCATTTTTCGCGGACGCGGAAGCAACTGTGACTGTGGTAGACACTCCCGGCGCCGCTGCTGAAAAGACGAACCCGCTCTCCGCAGTCTCTGACTCCGTATCGTCTTCTTCACACATGAATCGCGGCGGCTGCGCGGCAGTTTCCGGCTCGCTCTCGCGCATCCAGTTGGGTGAGGCCACCACGGGCACAGAAACCACCGGCGTCTCCGCCACGTTCAGCATGCGCGCGCGGCGCTCCGGCATCTGGTCGCGGAAGCCGGTGGCGATGACAGTGATCTTTACGTCTTCGCCCATCTTCTCGTCGAGCACCGCGCCAAAGATGATGTTGGCGTCTTCATGCGCAGCAGATTCGATCAGCGACGAAGCCTCGTTGACCTCAGACAGCTTGAGCGAGCTCGATCCCGTGATGTTGATCAGGATTCCGCGCGCGCCGTCGATGGCTCCCGCCTCAAGCATCGGTGACGCCATGGCTGCCTGCGCAGCTTCAATGGCACGGTTTGAACCCGAGCGCACGGCAGTACCCATCACGGCGTGGCCCATGCCGGCCATCGTGGTTTTCACGTCGGCAAAGTCGCGGTTGATAATGCCGGGAATCGTGATGATGTCACTGATGCCCTGCACTCCCTGGCGCAGCACATCGTCGGCGATGCGGAAGCTCTCAAAGAAGCCGGCATCCTTGGCAACGGCGAGCAGCTTCTCGTTGGGGATCACGATCATCGTGTCCACGCTGTCGATCAGCTCCTTGAGACCGCGCTCCGCCTGCATCAGGCGGCGCTTGCCCTCGAAGGCAAATGGCTTGGTGACCACTGCGACGGTGAGGATGCCCATTTCACTTGCTAAAGACGCGATCACCGGCGCGGCGCCAGTGCCCGTTCCGCCTCCCAGGCCGGCGGTGACGAACACCATGTCGGCGCCTTCGATCGCTTCAATGATTTTTTCTGAGTCTTCAAGAGCGGCGCGGCGGCCAACGTCGGGATTGGAGCCTGCACCAAGGCCCGCGGTGAGACGCACTCCCAGTTGCAGTTTGACTGAAGCCTGCGACAGCTTGAGCGCCTGCACATCCGTATTCGCGGCCACAAACTCCACGCCCTCCATGTGGGCCTGGATCATGCGGTTGACAGCGTTGCTGCCGCCGCCGCCGACGCCGACCACCTTGATGCGCGCTCCACGCACTACTTCGTCGTGAAATTGAATGCGCATCTCACCGGCTTCATCGCGCGTCTCTCGGGCTGCATTACCCATTTGTCGGGTATCGTTAGATGACTGTTCCATCCGGCCTTTGCTCTCCTCGACTCTGATCTGCTTCTTCACTGTTTTCCACCTCGCTGCATCCGCGATTTGTTTGCATTCTATTTCTTGCTTTCCGTCCCTCGTTCCCTTTTTCCCTCGTTCACTCGTTCTCCCGGTCCCTGCTCTCAAAAACTCGATGCAAACATGGCGCGAACCTTATCGCGCAAACTGCTATTGTTGTTCTCCGCCGCGCGCGTCATTCGAGTGCGATGCGCGTAGAGAACCATCCCGATGCTCACGGCCCAGGCTGGATGAATCAGATCCTGCGGCATGTGCGACAGCCGCACCGGCAAGCCTGCGCGCGCCGGAACGCGCAACTGGCTCTCGGTAACATCAAGCATGCCGGGCAACATGGAGCCTCCACCGGTGAGAACGCAGCCCGCGCCCAGCGCATCCACCACGCCGCCGTAACGCAGGCTCTCTTTCACGAAATACATAAGCTCACGAGCACGTGGCTCCAGAATCTCCGCCATGGTGCGCAGAGGCAGCGTGGCGGGCGCGCCTTGCGGATTAGTGATTTCGACTTCTGCGAGCTGTGGAACCGCAGTCACCACAGCGTTGCCATATTGGCGCTTGAGCTCTTCGGCCTGCGCCAGCGGCAATTGCAATCCGATGGCAAGATCGCCGGTGAAGTGCGCTCCGCCGATCGGGACCGATGCGGTGTAGGCAACCGCGCCCTCGAAGAAGACTGCAAGATCAGTGGAATGCGCGCCGATGTCGAGCACGCACACGCCCAATTCGCGCTCGTCGGCGGAGAGTGTGCACTCGGCAGCGGCCAAGGATTCGAGGACTGCCTCCGAAACCTCCAGCCCGGCGCGGTTAGCGCAGGTGACTGTGCTCTGCATTGCGCCGCCGCCGCAGGTGGCAATGTGCAACTCGACTTCAAGCCGGGCGCCCACCATGCCAACTGGATCGAAGATGCCGGGCTGCTCGTCGAGGATGAACTGGCGCGGAAGCAGATGAAGAATCTCGCGGTCAGCCGGCAGCTCGATAGCGCGGGCACGGCCGATGGCTGCGCGCACATCCTCGCCGGTAATCTCGCGCATGCCGCGGCTCAACTGGAATCCGCCGTTGGTATTCACGCCGCGAATGTGGGGTCCGCCGATGCCTACCGCGCACTCGTCAATGTTGGCGCGGGCTACGCGTTCGGCCTGCTCATTGGCGGCGCGTACTGCTTTGGCCGCGGGCGCAAGCTCCGCAATTAATCCCTTGCGCATTCCCGCCGACTGCGCAACACCATGCCCGCGATAGCGCAACACGTTTTCGTTCACATCGGCTGCCAGAACGCGCGTCCATGCGCTGCCGATATCGAGCACCACGATCAGGTTGTCCTGCTTCTGGCCCATGATCGCTCACCCACCCTGCGTGACGGTCGCGGCTGAGAGCTGCGGGGAGCGGCTTTTGCTTCCCTGCGTGGCCGTCGCCGGACGCGTTGTCGTGATCGGATGATTTGTTGAAGCGGAGCTCCGATTTGCTGAATTCCGATTTGCGGCGTTTTGATTTGCAGTGCTCTGGTTTGGAGCGTTCCGAATTTTGGCGTTCTGCGCGGCCGTCCGCTTTTGCGGAGTCGAGTGCTTGCTGTTCGGCGCAGGCTTGCCTTTTTTCGCCGCTGAGTTTTTGGCCCCTGAACCTTTTACAGCTGAGCTTTTGGGCGCAGTCCCGGCCGATGATGGCTCTGCGGCAGAAGGCTTGGCCTGCAAATTCATTGGTCCGTCGCCAGCGTCGGCAGCGTCAGTGCCGCCGCCCGAGGTCTCCGCAGTCTCCTTGCCCGAAGCCATCTGCAGCACCACCTGATTGTCGTAGCGCAGATCCACGGCCGCTAGATGCGGATACTGTTGCCGCCATTCCGCGATGTGCGCCCGGTAGCGCTCGTAGCGCCCCAGAAAATGATCCTCGCCAAAGTGCGCCAGAATGTCTGCGCCCTGCTCCGGCATCAGCACGCGCGCGTCTTCAGGATCGGTGAGGTCAATCTCGGAAATCTGTTCGGAGTTGTGCTTTCCGTCAGCGTCCAGCTCCGCCATCATGCGCAGGTACACATCCAATCGCGCCTTGCGCGAGTCGGCCGGATCGCCGGGATCGATGCCCGTCAACACAGGGAAGGAGTAGTGGTGCTTGGCCATTGTCGCTGGCGCCATGGCGAGCAAAACGCCGTTGGCGTCGACGAGTCCAATTTGCTCGCCGTGTCTTGTAAACGCAACCGGCTGCCGCTCCACCACTGCGACGCGAATCTGGTCGGGCAGCAAGCGCATCACCGTCGCGTGCTCGACCCATGGAATCTGCTCAAGCTGGCGCCGTCTCTGCTCGATGGGAACGAAAAAGACGTTGCGGCCAATGTCTTCGCCGAAGACGGGCAGCATCTCCGAACGGCTGACTTCAGTGAGGCCCGTGGCCTGAATATCCTCGCTGCCTGCAATGCGGAAGCGAGCGTCGCGTTCGAGAGAGCGGCGCGTCATGAAGCAAGCAGTGGTGAAGGCGACGAGCACCAGCAGCGCGCCGGCTGAGAGAACTACGCGGCCCGCCGTGCTGGCCGGCCTCCACCATGGGCGTTTCGATGCGCCGAAACGATCGGAAATGGGCCGCAAAACGCCGTCGCCGTCGGGGTCGTCAAACTCAAGCGGCATTCCAGGCCCGCGCCTGCCTTTCGTTCCAAGACGGAACTGCCCCGCTAAAGGAGAGTCGTCGCGCGAGCGCCGGGCGCGAATCTCCGTGGGTGGGTCGTCTTCCCATAAAGTGGGCCGGTTTGTCGTATTTCCTTGATTCGCCAAGTGATTCGCCACGCCTGAGCAGCATCGTGAGAGCCGCCAGATTTCAATATAGACCGCACTGAGTTATGAGTTTTCAGTGAGATCAGCGGGGGTATCCGTGAGGTTACGGGGCGATGTGGAAAACGGGCATCAAAGATCGCCGGCGGGAGAAAGGAGCGCCAAATGCTAGAAAGAGTGTTGAGGTGGAAAAAGGTGCGTGTGACAACCAGGAAGCCGGCTTCAGGATGGAATCTTCAGAGGGTCAGCACGCACCCCGGCGAGATGCTGCTTGAGGAGTTCCTCGTCCCTCTCGGTATTACGCAGAATGCTCTGGCCCTGAAAATCCGCGTGCCTGCAACACGCATTGGCGACATCGTCCACGGCAAGCGAGCGATCACGCCGGATACCGCACTGCGTCTGGCCCGCTTCTTCGGTAACAGCCCGGAGTTCTGGCTGAACCTCCAGCAGATGCACGATCTCTCGAAGGCGCGGCTGGAGTTGAGAAAGACGATCGAGCGCGATGTCGAGGCTTACGCAGGGGCATGAGCATTGGGCCGACGGCCAGTATTACACCAAATCTTGGCGAGGTACCCTGCTTTGCGGGAAGAATTTGATCAGGCCGCGCTACTCGCCCTCCTTACGACCACTGCAGCGTGAGCACGGAGTCGGCCGGCAACTCCACTTCCAAAGCGCTCGAACCGATGACCAACTGGATTTGTCTTTCCTCGCCGCTGTTGGTGAGCACGACCACCATACTCCCATCCAGGTTGCGGAATCCCACATGAGATACACCGCCCGCGGAGGGTTGCGTCGCGCTCTCGGCCACTCCATCCGTGCGGAAAACCCTGGCTCCGCGCCGCACGTGTTTCGAGTAATGCGCAATCGCCCAGAACCGCGCGTTGCGCGTGATCTTGTGCGTCCCACTCTCCACCGTGACGATGCCCGTCGCTGGACCGAGCGGCGCGTCATCCGGGTCCGGGTGACCGATGTATGGGGTTCCATTCTCATCAAGCGCCAGATTCCACACGGTGAGGGAACGCGCCCAGTTTCTGAAGACACTATTAGCCCACGTCGCCCAATGAGCCCACCCCATCTGCGGGTTTGTGCCCGGCACGCGAGCCGAATCCGGGTCGCGCAGCGGTCCACCCTCGGTAAAGTACGCGCTCTTTTGAGGAAACGCCTCGTGCACCTTCGTCATTCCCGTGACCTCGCCCGCATAGCCGTGCCATGCCACACCGTCGATAAACTGATAGGCCGCAGGATTGCTCAGCTCGCCGATGGCGCGGCCCCACAAGTTGAAGTTGTGATCGAGAACCCAGATTTTGGTTGTGCATCCCGTGTTGCGCATCAGAGGGCCCAGATACTTCCTCACAAAAAGGATTTCATCCTCTTGCGACCACTGGCAGGCGGGATACCGGCCATCCACAGTGGTGTCGACCTCGTTCTGCATCGTGATTGCGTCGATGGCCACGCCTTCCGCCTTGTACGCGTCGAGAAACTTGAGCATGTACCGCGAATACGGCTCCAGCGAGCTCTTGCGTATCGTCCCTCCCAGCATGGAACGGTTGAATTTCATCCATCCCGGCGGACTCCACGGCGAGGAGAAAAGAAACAGATCTGGATTCAGCCTGCGCGCATCCCGGAGCACGGGAAGGATATAAGCTTTGTCGTGTTCGATCGAGAATTTCTTAAGTTCCGGATCATCCTCGTCGCTGTCGTCGAAGCTGTAGACCGACCGCGAATAGTCGCTGGAGCCGATGCAGGTCCGGCAAACATTCAGCGCCATCTCGCCGGGGTCGAAGATCTCGTGCATCAAGGCAGCCCGATCGTCATCGTGAAGCTGGCTGAGCAGATAGCACGACGCGTCAGTCAGCGCCGCGCCAAAGCCAAGAATCTCCTGGCGCGTGGCCGCGGGATCGAGCGCAATCGCATCGGGAGCAACTTGAACCACGGGCTTCCACGCAAGGGACTCGCCAGGCGTATGCCGCCGATCGCGGAAGGTGCCCCAAACCCGCACCGGACCCGAGGTCGGTATGGTACCGGCCCAGGCCGGAATCCTATTTACTACAGTCGACGCAGCAGCTGTCGCCGATGCCATCTTCAAGAATCCTCTGCGTGAACTTGCCGTCATCTTTAAACTCTCCCCCAAACGCACGCGCGCTTACGGGCCTGATTTTAGCACCGCATTCGCGAAGCATTCATGCTACGGTGTTCATCGACTCGGAAGAGCTTCCAGCGCAGCCAGAATCTGCGATGCGAGTTGGCTCACGCTGCCCGCGCCGAGCGTGAGAATCAGGTCGCCGTCGCGCGTTACGCCTGCAATTGCGCAAACTGCGGCGGCAAAATCCGGCGCAAACTCCACGCGCGGGCCGCCATTTTCTGTCTTGATGAGTTCGGCTAGCCGCTCCGCTGTCACGCCGGGAATCGGTTCCTCGCTGGCTGCATAAATCGGCAGAACAATCACCGTGTCAGCGCCGCTAAACGCGATCGAGAATTCGTCCATCAGGTCCGCGGTACGGGAATATCGGTGCGGCTGGAAGACCACATGTACGCGCCCGCGCGAGCACTCTCTTGCCGCGGCGAGCGTGGCGCGAATCTCAGTCGGATGGTGGCCGTAATCGTCGACGACTGCAACGCCGCGCGCCGTGCCGCGCTGCTGGAAGCGGCGCTCGACACCGCGAAAGTTGGCAAGGCCTTCGGCAATCTTTTCCGGCTCGACTCCAAGTTGTCGCGCGATGGCGACAGCCGCAGTTGCGTTCAACACATTGTGCCGGCCCGGAACGCGGAGTTCGAATGGACCGAGAGTCCCAGCGCCCGTGTGCACCTGAAAACGCGAGTAAGTGCTTCCCTGCCCTAACTGTGCGCTGCGCGTTTGTCCCGGCGCGCTTGGCACTTTTCCAAAATCGCCCAGCTCCAGCCGGTAGTCGGCCTCCGCAGCCAGGCCGTAGGTGAAAACACGCCTGCGCACGCGCGGCAGAATCCCCTTGAGCAGCGCATTGTCCATGCAGGCCGTGATCGCGCCATAGAACGGCACGCGATCCATGAACTCGACGAAGGCGCGCTCCACGTCAGCCATGTCGTGGTAGCAATCCATGTGCTCGCGATCGAGATTTGTGACGACTGCGAGAATCGGCGACAGCTTGAGAAATGAGCGATCGCTCTCGTCGGCCTCTGCGACGAGGTACTGCGTTGTTCCCAGGCGCGCATTTGAGCCGAGCGCATCAACGCGGCCTCCCACAACAACGGTGGGATCGAGGCCGCCTGCCGCCAGTACCGCGGCCACCATCGACGTGGTTGTGGTCTTGCCGTGCATGCCGGCAATGGCGATGCCGTATTTGAGCCGCATCAGCTCGGCCAGCATCTCGGCCCGCTGAATGACGGGAATCTTGCGGGCCTGCGCCTCGAGAACTTCAGGATTATTGCCCTGCACCGCGGAGCTGGTCACGACTACCGTCGCGCCGGCGACGTTGGCTGCATTGTGCCCTTCGTAAATCGCTGCGCCCAGTTGCGCCAGGCGATCGGTCACCGCACTGCGCTTTAGATCGGAGCCGGAAACCTTGATGCCCAGATTGAGCATGATCTCGGCAATGCCGCTCATGCCGATGCCGCCGATTCCGATGAAGTGCGCGTGCTGCGAGGTGGCAAACATTAGAGTGAAGCATCAGGGTAGCAGAGGGATGGGAGCTTCTAGCTCCTAGCTTCTAGCTTCGCGCATCTTTGCTGTAGCGGATTACCGGCTTCCGTTGGTGGCTCGACTCGTGCGTGGTTTTCGGCTCAAACGCTGACGAGGCATAGAAAAACTAGAGGCTGGAAGCTTTCTTCACTCAGGCAGCGCGTATTCGAACTCGTAGAAGTGCTCGCGATTCTCGATGCGAATGGTGAACGCGCCTTCGATGCCCGCCAGCTCGCCTGTTCCCGATCCCGGCACAGCGATCACCTGCATCTTGGGGCCGCTGCCATCCATTGTGGCAAAGTGCTGCAACGCAAAGCTGCCGTGCTTGCCGTTGAGCGTGCCGGTCACGAATTCGATTGCCACGTATCCCGCCAAGCCTTTCTTTGGATCGCCGCCGGTGAACATCTCGCCGGTTGAAGTCGCTTCAATATCGCCATGGATCGTTTTGTTGATGGAGAAGCGCCCGATGCCTTCGGTGGGCGCTGGAGTGAGCGGATGAACGTCGACGGTGAAAGTACCTTGAGCGTGATGCATTGGATCTCCTTTTATAACGCAGCAGGCGAACCGGGGCTTCGTTGTTGCCTGCGCGAATCGCGTCGGCGTTGCGAATTCGACCAGTCGAATCGGTCGCTTTTCAGGATATCGCGGCAACGCCAAAGAACCGGAGATCGAAGACGAATGTCTCGGGCTTGGCCGACCGAATGCGCGCGAAGTCCTGATGGGCGGGATTGAGCAAATAATTCGACTCCATCCTATTCACGGCAATGCTTGGAACCTGCAGGACGGCGGTTCTCATCTCCTCCAGCCACAATCCGCCGAAATCCCGCGAATCCCTCAGAGACATCTCGACCCAAGGCGCCTTCTCAATTGATGCCCCTTCAGGGATTTCTATCCGCGTGATGGACCGTGGAGGAATTTTGCGACCGCCTGCATGGATCAGCGTCTCAAGAGCCGCCAGACTGACGTGCTCCGCGGCGTAAACAACCCGGGATCCAGGCGAGTGCCAGCGACCCGCATTGAAAAATGCTCCGGTCGTGTCAAATACGTCCGAGGCAATCGGGTGCATTCTAAAAACGACGATGGGAAACCCGCTCAAACGGGAAAGCCGAACTCCAGTGCGGCAAGGATCCCCTCAACAGCGCGGCCGCCGGCCTCGGTTCTCAAAATGGAGATCGGAGTCGCGCCATGCAACTCCATATGGGGTCTCGTGATCCATTCCATGGCGTCGGTCTCATTCCCCCACACATTCCTAGCAAACGACAAAATGTGCTCGAGCCTTGTCACCGTTTGGCTGGCCTGCGGTCCCAGGGTCTTGCCTGCCCGCTTCCAACTCGAATCCGGAATCAACTCCGCTCTCAGCTTTCCCGCAGGCAAAGGCGACGTGGACGCTAATTGATCGAACAGCCGGGCCGCGTGGACTTTGGGAACGCCTCTTTCCGCAGCAAGGGCCAGCGACACCAGATTGCCGGCTAGTCTTTTGCCACCCGCCGCCTTTCCGGCCAATCCCGATGCCGTTTTGCCGCTGCGTACGGTGGGCCGTTCCCAGCGAACTGCCGTTTTCTGCGGCCTCAATCGAGTAGCTTGAGCGTGGGTCATTGCTGTTTCTCCTGTGCGTACCACTATACACCAAATTATGGTCTCATGTGAACCCTATTCTGACGAATGGTACTCAATCCTGGCCCTGCAAGAAGCCGCGACTTGACACAGCACCCGCCGAAAAGTTACGGCCATTTATTTTCGCGCAGTGCCGCAACCTTCCGCTGCCGCGGTGTTTGCATTTGCAGAACCGGCGAGCTGAATGGGGCGGCAAGAAACAATCCCCAGGGTGATGGCGAGCCGGATAGGAATCGGGACGGACACGCAAAACAGTCCGCACGGAATGGAGGGATTATGAAGGGCATTAAAAAGTTCTTTTTGGGAGCGGCATTGGCAGTGGGCGCGCTGGCCATGAGTGCAGCGCCTGCTCAGGCAGCTCGAGTTGGCGTTTATTTTGGCGCGCGTGCGGTCGCAGTTTCAGCATGCCCTGGACCGGGCTATGCATGGGTCGGCGGCTACTGGAATGACGGCTACTGGGTGCCGGGCTATTGGAACTTCGTCGGCGTCCGCGTCGGCGTCCCTGTGTTTCACCGCGGAATCGCAGTCGGGCTCGGACCGGTCTTCCATGACCGCGGCCTAATCCGGAATGTTGACTGGCATTTTGACCGCGACGATCGCTTCCGCAGGTAAACCTCACTTTCGCAGGCAGCTCCGCCTTCTGCTGCCTGCTCCATGCGGCCTCTCTAAACTGGAGGGGCCGTTTTTTTAGGCCATTCGGCGGTTTGAAGCATCTTAATAAGGTGGCGCGTAACCGGCTTTGAATGAGGCGTAATTCCATCGGCAGTGATCGCGGCCGGCGGAAGTGCAAAAGATTGTTGCCTATTCATAGCGGGGTAATTGATGCTTTCTAAGAACCGCAACAAAACGGCGAAGGTAGTGTTAGAGAAATTGAAGGCTGGCCAGAAGATGAAAATGACAGTGGCCGGGAAGTGCTAAGACCGGAGAGGGCTCCGGGATCCGATCCGGGAAAGACGAGGACGGTGCAGCACGAGGAGGATTTCATGAAGAAACTCTGGTTGTTTGTATTGGCAATGCTTGTGGTCCTTCCGTTCGCTGCTGTCCCGGCGAGCGCCCAGGTCGATGTTGGAGTGGGTGTCGGCCCCGCAGTGGTTGCTCCCGGATATTACGGCTATGACGGCCCCCCGGATTGCTCATGGGGCTATTACTCCTATTATCCGTACGCCTGCGCGCCTTACGGATATTACGGGCCTAATTGGTTCAGCGGCGGTTTCTTTATCGGCGCAGGACCGTGGTACGGACGGGGCTGGGGCGGCAGATATGGCTACGGCTATCGCGGCGGATACGGCTATCGCGGCGGATACGGTCACGGCGGTTACGCTTACGGCGGACACGGCGGCTATGCTGGTCGCGGATATGCCGGCGGCGGACGTGGCTACGTAGGCGGCGGTGGTCGTGGATACGCGGGAGGCGGCGGTGGGCATAGTTATAGCGGCGGCGGCTACCACGGCGGAGGTGGAGGCGGCTACCACGGCGGCGGCGGTGGCGGCTACCACGGCGGCGGTGGAGGCGGCTTCCATGGTGGAGGCGGCGGCCACGGCGGTGGCGGACACCGGTAATTGGCCCCGGTAATTACGGCTTACGGCGGAAGATTGAAGTTCCGCTGATTCATAAAAAAGCCCGCTTGCTTCGGCAGGCGGGCTTTTTGTTTGCGCCCGTTCTGTCATCGGCGTTCTGTCATGCAGTTTGAAGTCCGGAAATATCAAATCGGATTAGGCGATTCGATGCCTTAACTCTCTCGCCGGCTGCTACTTCACAAATCGCCACGCCCGCGAACACATTCCTGCATCCCCGGCAGCGTATCCCGCATATTAAGACCCTGAGTTCAGGATCGAGCCTCCGACTGCATAAACTTGGACTTGGGGTATCGTCCTTCCCTGTCTCAACTCCGAGCTCCTTTAACCTGGCTTAGGACAAGGTGAAAACCGGGAAATTCGAGAATCACACAGTCAGATCGCCTTCCGCGAGGGATGCGCCGCTCATTCAACCGAGGCACTTCGAGCTATGGATCATCAAACGCGAGTTTACGAGAACATCTTTGAAATGATGCCGGACGAGGAAAACCCCACGCCGCTCGTGCGCGTCAACCGTTTGAATCCCTGGAGCGAGTTTCCTCTCTACGCCAAGCTGGAATGGATGAATCCTCTTGGCTCCGTCAAGGACCGCGCGGCATGGGCTTTGTTGCGCGACATGGAAGAACGCGGCAAATTGGACGACGGACGTGGCCTGGTTGAACCCACCTCCGGCAACACCGGCATCAGCCTGGCCGCCCTGGCGCGCGCCCGAGGGCATCGCCTGCTGGCTATCGTGCCCAACAAGGTTCCTCACGAAAAGAAGGTGCTGCTGAAAATCGCCGGCGCCGACCTGGAGATTGTCTCCGACGAGCTATGTCCAGCTCCCGGCCTGGGCGATGGTTCAATCAATTTGGCTAAAACCTACGCCAAAGCGCAGAGCCATAAATACGCAATGGCGAATCAGTACGAAAACCCGAAAAATGTCGAGGCCCACTTCAAAACCACCGGCCCGGAGATCTGGAAGCAAACGAAAGGCCGTATCACCCATTTATTCGCGTCCCTGGGCACTTGCGGAACGGTGACCGGAACGGCCAAATTTCTCCGCAGCCAGAATCCGAAGATCAAAATTGTCGCCGTGCAGCCCACCGAGGGCCACGATGTTCCGGGCTTGCGCAACGTGTCGCAGCTCGAGGTCTCCAAGCTCTTCGATCCCGCGCTGATTGACGAGGTCCTCGAAATCGATTTCCACCTGGCATACACGCGGGCTCTTGAACTGTGCCAAAATGAAGGTCTGCTGGCCGGTCCAAGTTCCGGCCTGATTCTCGAGGGCGCATTGCGGATCGCCGCTCGCGACAAGCGCGGCTTTGGCGTCATGATCTTCCCCGACAACATTTTCAAGTACACATCCAACATGACCAAACATATCCCCGAACTCCAACCCTAAAACACAGAGGTGATAATCCGATGACAGACTACGTGCATCCCGAAATCCTGGTCGACACCAACTGGGTGAAGCAGAATCTCGGCAAGCCCGAGATCAAACTGGTCGAGGTCGATGTCGACACCAAGGCATACGACGCAGGCCACATTCTCGGCGCAATTGGTTTCAACTGGCAAAGCCAGCTGCAAGACCAGGTCCGCCGCGACATCATCAGCAAGCAGGAGTTTGAAAAGCTTCTGAGCGAAGCAGGCGTCTCACCGAGCGACACAGTGATTCTCTACGGCGACAACAATAACTGGTTTGCCTCCTATGCCTTCTGGCTGTTCAAAATGTATGGCCACAAAGATGTCCGGCTCATGAACGGCGGCCGCGTCAAGTGGCTCAACGAAGCCGACAAGGAGCTGGTCGCGGACAAGACCAAGATCACGCCCACGCAGTATCGCGCATCCGAGCCCGATCTGAGCTTGCGCGCCCTGCTGCCGGAAGTGCTGAAGGTGCAGTCAGAGAAGCGGCAAAACCTTGTCGATGTGCGCAGCCCCGACGAATTCTCCGGCAAGGTCATCGCGCCTCCCGGCATGACGGAGACTGCACAGCGCGGCGGTCACATCCCCGGCGCGAAAAGCATCCCGTGGAGCACGGCGGCCAATGCCGACGGCACCTTCAAGTCCGCCGACGAACTGCGCAAAATCTATCTCGAAGAGAAGGGCGTAGATCCCAAAAAGGACACCGTCGCCTATTGCCGCATCGGCGAGCGGTCAAGCCACACATGGGTTGTGCTCAAGTACCTGCTTGGGCTCCCCAATGTGAAGAACTACGACGGCAGTTGGACAGAATACGGCAGCATCGTCGGCGCGCCTATCGAGAAGTGACATTGAATTTCCCCTGATTCATGGGAAGGCCCGCTTGCTTCGGCATGCGGGCTTTTTGTTTGTGCTGAAACTAGAGCACCACAGCGCTACAAATTTGGCGCGGAGCTGCCTGCCGCCAGCTCCGCCAACCGATCAGCGATGCGCTCGGCCGCGCCGGGATGGGCCTGCATGCGCGCGGCTGCGGACATTGAAGCTAGTCGCTCATTATCGGAGAGCAATCCGGCAAGAATCGAGAGCAGCTTATCGGGAATATCAAGATCCTTTTCTTCGAGCATCACTGCGGCGCCGGCTGCCGCCATGGCTTCAGCATTGCGGCGTTGATGTTCGTCGGTTGCTGCGGCAAATGGAACCAGCAGCGCGGGCTTGCCGGCGGCGGCCTCTTCGGCCACGGTGGTTGCGCCGCTGCGCGACATGATCAGGTGCGCCCGTGCAAACTCCGCCGCCATTTTGTCAACGAACGGCTGCACCTGCCAGCGTGCGGGATCTGCCCCGCTGGCCGCGTAAGCGGCATTTGTGGCTTCAAAGTTGCGCACTCCGCTCTGGTGCAGGACTGAGAGGCCGGGAACCGCATCGAGCAGGGACTTGATGATGTGCGGCAGATGCGTGTTGAATATCCGCGCGCCCTGCGATCCACCGAAGATAAGCAGATGCGGCGGCCCGGTGGGTGCGGCAAGACTAAAGAATTCAGGCCGCACTGGAACGCCGGTGACCTCGGCATTGCGGAACCACCTCGCCGCGGCGGGAAAGTTGATGGCCGCCGCCTGCACACGCTTGCCCACCAGCCGGTTGGCCAGGCCCGGCATGGCGTTAGGCTCATACGCCATTGTGGGAATCTTGAGACGCAGCGCGGCGAACATCGCAGGCCCGGAAGCATAACCACCCACGCCGAGCACGGCGCCGGGCTGAAATTCTCGGATCAGTTTTTTGCAGTCGCCGATGCTGCGCGGCAATTGAAGCACGGTACGAATCCGCGTCATGAGCGAGACGCTTTTCAGCGGGCCGACGTCAATGAGCTTGAGCGCAAAACCAGCTTCCGGCACAAGACGCGATTCGAGACCCCGCGCGGTACCGACCATCAGGATTTCAGCCCCGTGCCTTTCGACCAGCGCGCGCGCCACGGCCAGCGCAGGAATGATGTGCCCGCCTGTGCCGCCGCCGGCGATGAGAATTCTCAATTTAGCGTCCACGGTTCGCAATTGCCGCTTGCCTGCGGCCATGTTTGTTTGTTCCCTTGTTCCCTGGGTCCCTTGTTCCCTGCTCTTCTCACTCCGCCCGCCGGCTGATATTAAGCAGAATGCCGATGCTGGCCAGCGTGCAAAAGAGCGAAGTGCCTCCATGAGAGATCAACGGCAGAGGAATGCCTTTGTTGGGAACGAGCGACAGCACTACGCTGATGTTGAAGAATGCCTGCAACAAAATCGTGATTGTTATGCCGAAGGCGGCCAGTCGCGCAAATGGATCGTTACAGCGAAAGGCCGTGCGCAGCCCGCGCACGCCAAAGATCGCAAACAGAATCAAGATCAACATGGCGCCGATGAAGCCCAGCTCCTCAGCAATGTTGGCGAAGATGAAGTCGGTCGCGGCCTCGGGCAGATAAAACAATTTCTGCATGCCTTCCATATAGCCGCGGCCGGTGAGCCCGCCTGTGCCGACGGCAATAAGCGATTGGTAAATGTGGTAGCCGGCGCCCTGCGGATCGGATTCAGGATTAAGGAACACCAGCATGCGCGCGCGCCGCCACGGAACCAGGAGCAGGAGCGCGGCCAGTGCGGGCAACGCGGCGGCAAATGCGCCCAGCAGTACCTTCCAGTCCATGCCGGCAAGCACAAGAATCATTGCAGCCACGCCCGCGAGCACCAACGCAGTGCCCAGGTCGGGCTGCGCGGCAATCAGCACGATAAACAACCCGGGAATGATGGCAGCCGGCAGCAGCGTGCCTTTCCAGTCGCGCATAGCGCCGAGGCGCGTGTGCAGAAACCACGCCAGAAACAACACCAACACGGGTTTGGCGACCTCCGACGGCTGAAGGGTGAAGAAATTGCCAAAGCGAATCCAGCGATGCGTATGGTGCGAACCGGGCATGAGAAAGACCAGCACCAGCAGCACGGTGGTGGCGCAGAGTACGGGATAAATGAAGCGCGGCGAATTGTAGTGGCTCACGTCCACGTGCATCAGGACGAGCATCGCCACCACGCCCACTGCCGCCCAAAGTGTTTGCGTGAAGATGAAGGTGTAAGCCGAGTGGTACCTCTCCTGATCTACGACCGCCGAAGCCGAGAAGACCATCACCAGCCCGGTGACCACCAGCACCAGCGTGGTGAAGAACAGCCATTTGTCAACGCCAACTCGTTTTGCCATTTATATCTCTTGACCAGTCCTTGAATCCCGCCACGCTGGCACGACTCCAAGTCGTGCCCCAACAAAAAACACGCTTACTCGTCCTGCCTTGGCTTCCAATCTTTTTGGTCCGCAACAAGTTGTTTGAAAACCCGCCCGCGCTCCTCGTAATTTTCAAACTGGTCGAAACTTGAGCAGGCCGGCGCCAGCAGCACCACGTCGCCTGGGCGCGCGCCGCTTGCGGCTGCGCTAACCGCGTTGGCCAGTGTTTCGGACGAATTAATCGGTACCACGCCACGCAGATGCGACTCAATTTTGGCCGCTGCCGCGCCGATGGTGTAAATGGCTCGAACCCGCTGGCGCAGCAACTGCGAGAGCGTCGTATAGTCCGAATTCTTGTCCTTGCCGCCCAGAATCAGATGAATGCCGCCGGGAAACGAAGCCAATGCTTTGGCAGTTGCATCCACATTGGTGGCCTTCGAGTCGTTGTAGTACTCGACGCCGTTGATGGTGGCGACGAATTCCAGGCGATGCTCGACCGCGCGGAAGTTTTCGACGGCCCTCGCGATCACGGCGCTGGGCACGCCCGCCAGCCGCGAAGCGCATACCGCTGCCAGCACGTTTTCAACGTTGTGCTCGCCCTTCAGCGGAATCTCGCTGATCGGCAGAATGGTCTCGATGGCCGCCTCCCGTCCTGACCGGTAGACCACGTTTCCGTTTTGTGCCCATGCGCCGCAAGACACTTCGTGTTTGGATGAGAACCAGTAGACCTGCGAGTGAGCGCGAGGCGCAGCCTCGGCGGTGCGCGGATTATCGGCATTCAGCACAAGATGATCGTGCTCGTCCTGCACGGCGAAGATGCGCTCCTTGGCCAGCGCATAGTTTTCAAAAGTCCCGTGCCGGTCAAGATGATCGGGAGTGATGTTCAGAATGACCGCGATTCTTGGGTGGAACTCTTCCGTGCTCTCCAGTTGAAAGCTGGAAACCTCAAGCACCGACCAGGTGTCGTCCGTGCTGTCGTCAATAAGCCCCACCACGGCCACGCCAATGTTTCCGGCGACCAGCGTGGGATAACCGGCCTCCTTCAAAATCTCGCCGGCGAGCGCAGTGGTCGTCGTCTTTCCGTTCGACCCGGTAATGGCCAGGATTTTGCCTTTCAGAAAACGTGCCGCCAACTCCAACTCTCCGATTACCGGCCGGCCAAGGTTACGCGCCTGCATCAGTTCAGGAGTATTCAGCGGAACGCCGGGGCTCACCACAATCAGATCCTGGCGGCGAAAAGTCAGCAAGCCGTGCCCGCCGGCCTCAACCATGATTCCCTCGTCGAGCAGCGCCGGTATCTCTTTGGCCAGCGAGTCAGCCGAGCGAATATCGGAGACCGTGACCTGTGCACCCCGATGGTGCAAAAACAGGGCTGCCGCCAGCCCGGACTTTCCCAGGCCCACGACGAGAACCTTTTTGCCCTTCAATTCCATTGTTTGTTCCTGACGGCTGCTGTCGCTAACGCTGTCTCAATAGCTTTATTGCACGCCTCAGCTTTATTGTGCTCCTCGCGCGCCTTGGCGGGGGTTGCCGCTAGCGCAATTTCAACGTAGTGAGTGCAAACAATGCAAACACCAGAGCGGCAATCCAGAAGCGGACGATCACCTTGGACTCGCTCCAGCCCAATTGCTCGAAGTGGTGGTGCAGCGGCGCCATCTTGAAGATCCGTTTCTTGCGCAGCTTGTAACTGCCCACCTGGAGGATGACCGAAACCGCTTCAAGAATGAAGACGCCGCCGATAAACGGCAGCAGCAGCTCCTGCCGGATAATGATGGCCACTGTGCCGATGGCTCCGCCCAGCGCGAGCGAGCCCACGTCACCCATAAAGATCTCGGCAGGATGCGCGTTATACCAGAGAAAGCCGATCGAAGCGCCCACCATCGACCCGCAAAAGACTGTCAACTCGCCCACCATGGGCATGCGTTGCAGCTCGAGGTAGTCGGCGAAGACCACATGGCCGCTGATGTAAGTCAGCACGGCAAGCGCGCCGGCGGCGATGATGGTACAGCCAATGGCCAACCCGTCGAGTCCGTCGGTCAGGTTCACGGCATTTGAAGTTCCCACGAGCCAAAGGACGACCCACAAGACGAATGGCACAAATGCAAAGAGCGCCATGTGCGGAAGGGTGCTCGGCCACGCGTGCCACATCAGAGTCGGGTGCAGGCTTTTGACAAACGGAACCGACAGGCGCGTGGAAAACAAGTCGAACTGGTCGAGCGCCACCAGTGCTATGGCTACGAGTACTCCGGCCAACCCCTGCCACAGCAGCTTGGCCCGCGCCGTCAAACCCAAGCTGCGCCGCTTCACCACTTTGATGTAGTCATCGGCAAAGCCGATAGCGCCAAAGGCCAGTGTGGAGAAAACCACAACCCAAACCAGTGGATTCGCCGGGTCAGACCACAGCACCGTCGGCAGCAGAATAGCAATGCAGATGAGCACGCCGCCCATGGTTGGCGTTCCCGTCTTTTTCAGGTGCGACTGCGGCCCGTCGTCGCGCACAAATTGGCCGATCTGGAACTCCCTGAGCTTCTGAATTACGTACGGCCCGATGAAAAGCGCAATCAGCAGCGCCGTAAGCGAGGCAAATACGGTGCGAAAAGTCAGGTAGCGGAAGATCCGGAACGGGTGAAAGAACGGAAACAGCTTTTCGTAGAGCAGCCAGTAAAGCAAGGTGCCTCCCGAGCCGGATTGGGGCGGAGTTTCAGGTTGATTCTACAGGGCTGACTGTTCGCTGAGCGGAGGAGCCGCACCAAGACAGGTACGTGCTGGGCCGTCCAAACAATCGAGCCGCCGCGAAAGACTTGGCTATGCTGGTATATGTGTGATATATACAATTTATGGGAGAGCGCGACCCGCTGGCGGCATGTACCGGGTTCGATTGGGACCAAGACAATGCCGTAAAGAACTGGGAGCGCCATCGGGTGACACCCGAAGAAGCCGAAGATTTATTCTTTCACGATCCGATTGTAATGAGGCCCGATCTGCCCCACTCGAAACGTGAGAAGCGCTATCGGTCATTGGGGAAAACCGGGCGCGATCGAAAGCTTTTTGTAGCATTCACAATACGGCGTAAGCTGATTCGGATTATTTCGGCGCGTGACATGAGCCGGAGGGAGCTTGAGGAATACAAACGCTATGAAAAAACCGATCCCAAAGTTTAAGAGCGAAGCCGAAGAGTTCGAATTCTGGTCTGCGACCGGGCCGGGAGCGGACTCAACGAAGTTTATCGACTGGTCTCAAGCCAAGCGCGCGAGGTTCCCCAATTTGAGGCCTACCCTTCGCACCATTTCGGTGCGGCTACCTGTCGCGATGATCGAAGATCTGAAGATTCTCGCGAACCAGCGCGATGTACCATATCAGTCGCTGCTCAAGGTGTTTCTAGCGGAGAGGCTGGCGTCGGAGCGTTAACTTGGGCGCGCCGAATAACAGGTCAGCCAACGAAGAAGAGCAATTCGAAAGACACGCCTCCAGCTAAAGGCCAGGAACTAGTAGCTGAAAGCCCACTCCTACCGCATCTTCGCCACTTCCTCCACCGTCACCGGATCGAGGAACGGCATCGCCGCGCGCAGTTGTTTGCCGACAATCTCGACCGCGTGCTTCGCTTCCGCCTCGCGAAAGGCGAGAAATTCCTTCTTCCCGGAGTTCTGGTCGGCAAGGAACTTCTTCGCGAAAGTCCCGTCCTGAATCTCTGCAAGAATCTGCTTCATCGCCTTGCGGCTTTCAGCATTGATCACGCGCGGGCCGCTCACGTAGTCGCCCCACTCAGCGGTGTCTGAGATCGAGTAGCGCATGTAAGCGAGACCCCCACGATAAATCAAATCGACGATCAGCTTCAGCTCGTGCAGGCATTCGAAGTAGGCGCTCTCGGGCTGGTAGCCGGCGTCGACGAGAGTCTCATATCCCGCCTTAATCAGCGCGCTCACGCCGCCGCACAGCACCGCCTGCTCGCCGAAGAGGTCCGTCTCGGTCTCTTCCTTGTATGTCGTCTCAAGAGCGCCGGCGCGCGTGCAACCGATGCCCTTTAAATAACTAAGGCTGAGAGCGTGCGCATTGCCTGTCGCGTCCTGGTGAACGGCGATGAGCCCCGGGACGCCGCCGCCCTCAATGAAGACCTCGCGCACGCGATGGCCGGGCGCCTTGGGCGCAGCCATGCCCACGTCAATACCTGCTGCGGGCACAATGGTTTTGAAGTGAATGTTGAAGCCGTGCGCGAACATCAGCAGCTTGCCGGCACTCAGGTTCGGCCCGATCTCCTCGGCATACAATTTGGCCGCGGTTTGATCGGGAACGAGCACCATCACCACGTCGGCCCACTTTGTAGCCTCGGCAACGGTTGTCACTTCAAGGCCAGCCTTCTGCGCCTTGGCAATCGATTTTGAATTCGCTGCCAGGCCCACCTTCACCTGCACGCCGGAATCTTTCAGGTTGAGAGCATGCGCATGCCCCTGCGAGCCGTAACCAATGATCGCCACTTTTTTTGTCTGGATCAGCGTGAGGTCGGCATTGTTGTCGTAATAAGTCTTCGCCATGTTTTTTCCGATTCTTCCTTTTCGATTGAAATTCTGCTGGAATTTTTGCTTGATTGCAATTCTGTTTGAATATTGTCTGAGTGGAATTCGAATTTGAGATTTGGCCGGTCCTGCTCCGGTCTCGCACAGTTCTTACACGGCCCGTTCTTACACAGCTTCGTCCGCGGCGCTCTCCGGCACGAATTCTTCTCCTTCGGCTTCCGTCTCCACTACGCCCATCGCCTTGACTACGCTGCTCACATGGTGGCCGCGCCGCATGGTCATTTTGCCGCTGCGGCAAATCTCGAGAATCCGCCCATCGTCTTCGCGCAGCACTTCGATGAGCCCTTCAATCTTGCTCTCCACGCCGGTCATCTCGATCATTAGCGACTCCGAAGTGAGATCGACAATGCGCGCGCGGAAGACTTCGGCCAAGTCGAAAATCTGCGCGCGATTGCGCGGTGTTGCCGCAACTTTGATCAGCGCCAGCTCGCGCGTGACGGCCGGATCCTTGGCGATGTCGTCCACATCGACGACGTTCTCCAGTTTATACAAACTCGCGCGGATGCGATCTCCGGCTTCCGACGACGCCTCGCAAACCAGCGTAAGCCGCGACAGGCCAGGCCGCTCGCTGCGCCCCACTGTGAGCGAATTGATATTGATGTTCAGGCGCCGGAACAGCGACGCCACGCGCGTCAGCACGCCCGGACGGTCTTCAACATAAGCGACAAATGTGTGCAGCATAACAACCTTTCCAGAGATCAGAGAACAGAGATCAATCTTGGAAACCGCTCATCCAAATCAAACCTTGAGCGATTTCAGGGCCGCGTAAATCATCTTGCCGACTTCGTGGGACAAACTCTCTGCGTGATCAATCAGCTTCTGGTCCCCCATCTCGAGCTCGCGTGCGATCTGTAACTGCGTTTGCAACTCGAAATTCGACGCACGGGCGATGCCGAGATACTGCCGAAATTCGGCCGTGTTCAATCTTCCATCCCCTTCCGCGATGTTGCTCGGCACGGAGACAGCCGCGCGTCTTATCTGGTTGGTCAGCCCGTAAAGTTCTTCTCTCGGAAACTGCTTGGTCAGTTTGTAAATGGCCACCGTTAGCTGCATTGATCTTTGCCATACAACCAACTCTCTAAATGATCCCGCCATGAACGACTGCTCCTGTCTGACCCTCAGGCAAATTGATCTCTGATCTCTGACCCCTGATCTCTGTCTACTCTTCCAGCGGATCGTGATCGGGGCGGCGAATCATCTCGTGCAGCGCGCTGCCTGCGGGAATCATCGGGTACACCGAGTCTTCCTTCTCCACCATGAAGTTGAGCAGATAAGCGCCCGGCGACGAGCGTGCCGCATTAACCGCACTCTCAACCTCGGACCGTTTCTGCACCGCGCGCCCTGGTATGCCGTGCGCATCCGCCAGCTTCACAAAGTCCGGGCTTACCAGCGGAGTGGATTCGTAATTGCGCTCGTAGAAGAACTCCTGCCACTGCCGCACCATGCCCAGGTAGCCATTGTTGATGATGGCAATGTTGATCTTGATTTTTTCCTGCACGATGGTCGCTAGCTCAGCCGCCGTCATTTGGAAGCCGCCGTCGCCGGCGACCACCCACACTTCTTTATCGGGGCAGGCAAACTTGGCGCCGATGGCCGCGGGCAGCGCAAACCCCATCGTTCCCAGCCCACCCGAAGTAATGAGCGTTCGCGGCTCGTCGTGGTGAAAATACTGCGCCTCCCACATCTGGTGCTGGCCCACGTCCGTCACAATCACCGCGTTGCCGCCGGTGATGCGCCACAGGTCGTGCATCACGTGCGCCGCGTACAAGTGGCCAAGATCGGGCAGGTTATTAATGTCGCGCACCGCGACTGTTCCCTTGCTGGCCTCAATCGTCCTGAGCCACGCCGAGCCGTCGCGGCCCCCGTGATTTCGAGAGCCGACGCGCGGCAGCAACTGCTCCAGCACCTCGCGCAGATCGCCGACCAGCGCCACATCAACTTTCACGTTCTTGTTGATCTCCGCCGGATCAACTTCAATGTGAATCTTTTTTGCCTTCGTTGCGTAAGTAGAAAGCGTGCCCGTCACGCGGTCGTCGAATCGCATGCCGCACGCGATCAGCAGGTCGGCCTCCTGGATCGCATGATTCACCCATGCCTCGCCGTGCATGCCCATCATGCCCATGCTCAGCGGGTGCGAAGCGGGAAATCCGCCCAGCCCCAGCAGCGTAAGGGCAACAGGAATCTCGGCGCGCTCGGCCAGCGTGCGCACCTGCTCCATCGCGCCCGATTCCGTTACGCCGTGACCAGCCAGAATCACCGGCCGCTTGGAGTTGCGAATCAGCTCGGCGGCCTGCGTCAATCCCGAATCGTCAACGTGCAGCATGGGGTGCGGGCGATAAGCGCGCGGCTTTGCAGCTTCAAAGTCGAACTCTGCCGTCGCCTGCTGCGCGTCCTTGGTAATGTCCACGAGCACCGGTCCGGGCCGGCCGGAGCGCGCAATCTGGAACGCCTCGCGCAGCACGCGCGCCAGATCCTCCGCCTTGTTTACGAGAAAATTATGCTTCGTTACAGGCAGCGTAATTCCTGTAATGTCCACTTCCTGAAATGCATCGGTGCCCAGAACCTTGCTGGAAACATTGCCCGTAATGCAGACGATGGGAATCGAATCGAGCATCGCAGTGGCAATGCCAGTGACGAGATTCGTCGCGCCCGGACCGCTGGTGGCAACAGCCACGCCGACCTTGCCCGAAGCGCGCGCGTAGCCATCGGCCATGTGTGCCGCGCCTTGCTCGTGGCGGACTAATACATGGTGAATCGGAAACTTGCGCAGCGCGTCGTAGGCGGGCAGAATCGCCCCGCCGGGATAGCCGAATACGGTTTCGACGCCTTCGCCCACCAGCGTGGCCCACAAAATTTCAGAACCCGTCAGTCGCGTTGGCGTGGTCAGATGCGCGTTCGAGTCTGCCGCACTTGCGGCCGGCCCGGTCGCATTCGTCGCATTCGCGCTTCCGTTCTCATCGTGCGCCTTCGTCTTTGCGTTTCCCTTGAGTGCCATAAGAACTCCTTGAGCGATGATGCCGCCAACTGTTCCCTGCTCCCTTGTAGCGCCGGCGTCCTCGCCGGCTGTCGTGCCGGCGCCCTCGCCCGCACTCCCCAGTTCCCTACCTCTTATGTCGTCGCGCCTTCCGACGCTGACGTCACCCGATCCACATACTTGCGGAACACGCCCTTCGGCCAGCGCAACGCCGGCGGCTTGAAACTCTTGAGCCGCGCCGCCATTTCTTCCTTGCTGATCTCAACGTCGAGCGTTCGCTTCGCAATGTCGAATGCGATGATGTCTCCTTCGCGCACGGCCGCAATCGGCCCGCCAACAAACGCTTCGGGAGCCACATGGCCCGCGGTAAACCCGCGCGTCGCGCCACTGAATCGCCCATCGGTGAGCAGCGCAACCTGTGCGCTCAACTCCGGATTCGAGCTGATGGCCGCGGTCACTTGCAGCATCTCGCGCATGCCCGGACCGCCCTTCGGCCCTTCGTAACGAATCACCACCACGTCGCCGGGCTTGATGCCGCCGGCCTGCACAACTTTGAAACAGTCTTCTTCACTGTCAAACACGCGCGCCGGCCCGCGATGCTCGTACTTGCCTGCCGCCGCAATCTTCATTACGCAACCCTCCGGCGCCAGATTGCCTTTCAAAATCACGAGTCCGCCGTTGGGCTTGACAGGCTTTTCAAAAGTATGAATCACGTCTTGCCCCGGAGTTTCTTTCGCGAGCGCAGCTTCCTCGGCCAGCGTTTTACCGCTGATGGTCAACGCCGTTCCGTCCGCATGGCCCGCGGCGATCATGCGTTTCGCCAGCAATCTAGAACCACCCGCGGCCTGGTAGTGCGAGGCCATGTATTTGCCCGCGGGCGTCAGGTCGCAAATATAAGGAGTGCGTTTGGAGATCGCGTCGAAGTCGTCGATGCTCAGCGGAATGCCCATCTCGCGCGCGATGGCCAGCAGGTGCAGCACCGCATTCGTTGAACCGCCACTGGCGGCTACGCTGGCGATTGTGTTTTCAAGGGATTTGCGGGTGATGATCTGCGAGGGGCGGCGATTGGCGCGAACGGCGTCCATCAACATGCGGCCCGCCGCGCGAGTTGCTTCAGCTTTGTTGGGTGCGGTTGCCGGAACGCCGGAAAGCTCAATCGGCGAAATGCCGAGAATCTCGGCGCTCATAGCCATCGTGTTGGCCGTGAACTGTCCGCCGCAGGCGCCGGCGCCGGGACAGGCATTCGCCTCAAGAGCTTCGAGACCTGCTTCGTCGATGCGCCCGGCGGCGTAAGAGCCAATTCCTTCAAACACATTCTGAATCGAGATGTCGATTTTCTTGCCATCTTTGCCGTCAATCTTGCCCGGCGCAATTGACCCGCCGTAAAGCATCATCCCCGGAATATCCAGCCGGCAAAGCGCCATGATGATGCCAGGCATATTCTTGTCGCATCCGCCGATGCCAACGAGCCCGTCAAAAAGATTGCCGCGCGCAACAAGTTCAATGGAGTCGGCGATCACTTCGCGGCTCACCAGCGACGCCTTCATTCCCTGCGTGCCCATGGTGATGCCGTCGGAGATGGTCACGGTGTTGAACTCCATCGGCGTGCCGCCAGCCTCGCGAATGCCTTCCTTCAAAGCCTCTGCAATCTCGCGCAGGTGCATGTTGCAGGTGCCGATCTCGGTCCACGTATTCGCAACGCCGATGATCGGCTTATGCAGATCGTCCTTTTTGAATCCTGACCCGCGCAGATAGGATCGCGCCGCCGCACGGCTCGGTCCTTCGGTCAACGGAATGCTTTGTCGCTTGCCTTCGATGGTCATTCGCCTGCTTTGTTCCCTTCCCCTTGCGCCAACTCCGCTGTTTCTAGCTCCGCTTACTCCGCTAGCACCGCCAACTCCGCTGCCTTATTTCGCTTTCAACCAGCCGGCTTCGTTGTGCTTCGTCTCGAATGTGTCCAGCGCGGCGGCGTGCCGCAGCGTCAGTCCGATGTCGTCGAGCCCTTCTGTCAGGCAAAACTTGCGGAAGGGATCAATCTCGAACTTCGCTGTGAATCCGCGTCCATCGATCACCGTCTGCGCTTCAAGCGAAACCGTGAGCTCATAATTCGGAATTTGCTGCGCGTTCCGGAGCAGCGTGTCGACTTCTTCTTCCGTCAGCCGCGCCAGCACAATCCCATTCTTGCCCGCATTCGAAAAGAAAATGTCGGCAAAGGTCGGCGCAATCACCACGCGGAAGCCGTAGTCGCTCAGCGCCCACGCGGCGTGCTCGCGGCTCGAGCCGCAGGCAAAATTCCTGCCCGCGATTAGAATCTTCGCGGCCTTGTAACGCACGTCGTTGAGCACAAAATCCGCGATCGGCTTTCCGTCCAATGTCTGCCGCCAGTCAAAGAACAGAAAATCGCCGTAGCCAGTACGCTCGATGCGCTTCAAAAACTGCTTGGGAATGATCTGGTCTGTGTCGACGTTGGCGCGGTCGAGCGGCGCGGCCAGCGCGGTTAATGTGCGAAAGGGTTCCATTAAGCCTTTACCTCCTCGTGGGCGAATTCGCCAGCGGGCCAGTTACGAATGTCCACAAAGTGCCCGGCAATTGCAGCCGCCGCAGCCATCTCGGGCGACACCAGGTGCGTGCGCCCGCCGCGCCCCTGCCGGCCTTCAAAATTGCGATTGCTCGTCGAAGCGCAGCGCTCGCCCGGCGACAGAATGTCTGGATTCATGCCGAGGCACATGGAGCAGCCCGGCTCGCGCCAATCGAAACCGGCGTCAATAAAGATGCGGTCCAGGCCTTCCTTCTCCGCCTGCGCCTTCACCAGCTGCGAGCCCGGAACCACCATCGCGCTCACATGCGTCGACACTTTATGGCCCGCGGCAATCTTCGCCGCCGCGCGCAGATCCTCTATGCGGCCGTTGGTGCACGATCCGATAAAGACGCGGTCGATTGAGATTTCTTCAAACGGCGTACCGGCCTTCAGATCCATATATTCGAGCGCCCTCTCGAACGATTTGCGGTCGACATCGTTCGCGGCATTCGCCGGATCGGGCACATTCGAAACAACCGGCGCCACCATGCCGGGGCTTGTTCCCCAGCTGACGTACGGAACCAGCGTCGCCGCATCGATTACCAGCTCGCGATCGAACTTCGCGCCGGGATCAGACGGTAACTTCTTCCATTCGGCGACAGCGCGTTCCCACGCTTCTCCTTTTGGACTGAATTTTCGCTCAGCCAAGTACGCAAACGTCGTCTCGTCAGGCGCGATCATTCCTGCGCGCGCGCCCGCCTCGATGCTCATGTTGCAGATGGTCATGCGGCCTTCCATCGAGAGCGCGCGAATCGCCGAGCCCGCGTACTCAATCACGCTACCGGTCGCGCCGTCGGTGCCGATCTTGCCGATGATGGCAAGGATTATGTCCTTCGACGTCACGCCAAGCGGAAGCTTACCTTCAACTGCAATACGGAAGGTCTTTGGCTTCCCTTGCGGCAGCGTTTGCGTTGCCAGCACGTGTTCCACTTCGCTGGTGCCGATTCCAAAAGCAAGCGCCCCGAATGCGCCATGCGTCGACGTGTGCGAGTCGCCGCACACAATCGTCATGCCCGGCTTCGTCAGTCCCAGCTCCGGCCCGATCACGTGCACAATTCCCTGCTCGCGCGAGTTCACGTCGTAGAGCTCGACGCTGAAGTCCGCGCAGTTCTGGCGCAGCGTGGAGATTTGCTTGGCCGAAATCTGGTCCACTATATTCAGCCGGCCTTCAATCGTCGTCGGCACGTTGTGGTCCACGGTGGCAATAGTCCGGTCAGCCCTGCGCACCTTGCGCCCGGCGAGCCGCAGCCCCTCAAACGCCTGCGGCGACGTCACCTCGTGCACCAGATGCAGATCTATATAGATCAGCGTGGGCTCGCCCTTCGGCTCAACCACCACATGCTGCTGCCAAACTTTCTCGAATAATGTTTTTGCTTCGCTGCTCATTGAGTCCCTCAACTGTCGTCCGTTGCTGTTGGCCTTTACGCGTTTACAAGCTGCTTATTCAATGTCTCGCGTACTTTTGCTCCCATTTCTTTCGTCGAAAGCACCGTAACTCCCTGCTTGTCGCCGCGTGCCAGGTCCGGCGTGCGGAAGCCTTGCTCAAGCACCTTGCGCACTGCCGACTCAATCGCCGCTGCTTCATTTTCAAGGCCGCCCGAGTAGCGCAGAATCAGCGCTCCGGTCAAAATCGCGCCCAGCGGATTGGCCAGTCCTTTGCCTGCAATGTCAGGAGCCGACCCATGCACCGGCTCATACAAATTCACTCGGCCGCCGATCGTCGCCGAGGGCAACATGCCCAGCGAGCCCGTAATCACCGCCGACTCGTCGCTCAAAATGTCGCCGAAAAGATTTTCCGTGAGCACCACGTCGAAGTCGCGCGGCCGGTTCATCAGGTGCATGGCCATCGCGTCAACATATTGGTGCTCCAGCATTACTCCGGGGAACTCCGCGGCAACTTCATTCACCGTCGCGCGCCAAAGCTGAGAGACTTCCAGCACATTGGCCTTGTCGACGCTGGTCAACTTCTTGCGGCGCTTGCCGGCGAGCTCAAACGCGATCCGCGCCACGCGAGCCACTTCGTCGCGCGTGTAACGCATGGTGTTCCAGGCTTCCCCGGTCGCTTTGTTCCACTCGCGCGGCTGGCCGAAGTAAAGTCCTCCGAGAAGTTCACGCACAAACAAAACATCTGCCCCGTCGACAATCTCCGGCTTCAGCGGGCTGTTCACTGCCAGCTCTTTGAATGCGAATGCGGGCCGCAGGTTGGCGAAACCGCCCAGTTCCGAGCGTATCTGCAACAACCCCGCCTCAGGCCGCTTGTCCGGCGGAAGCGAATTGAATTCATTGCCGCCCACCGCACCCAAAAGCACCGCGTCGGAATCAAACGCTGCATCCAGCGTCTCCTTGGGCAGCGGTGTCTCGTCCTGCACAATGGCCACGCCGCCGATGCGCTTCTCAGTAAACGCAAAATCGTGGCCGCCAAGCGAGGCGATCTCCTTCAACACAGCGACTGCTTCGCTGGTCACTTCGGGGCCGATGCCGTCACCCGCCGTCACTAAAATCTTCAGCTTCATTCGTCTCTCTTCAATGTTGAGTAATTGATGGTCATTGAACTGTGGTCAGCTGATCAATCGAGTTCAGAAACCGGCTCGCTTCGCCGTTCGCGAATGTTGTCCGGCAGCAATCCCACCAGATCCTGATCGTAGATGTTCTTTTTGCGGTCGGCCAGCGCAACAAACCGGTAGTACACGTTTTGTAACTCCTCGCGGCTGATCGCAGTAAAGCCGAGTTGCTCCAGCCGATGCCGCAGCGCCGCGCGGCCGGAATGCTTGCCCAGTATCAAATGCGTCTTTGCCACGCCCACCAGTTGCGGCGTCATGATCTCGTAGCACAAGGGATTCGCCAGCATTCCGTGCTGATGAATGCCCGATTCGTGCGCGAAAGCGTTCGCTCCGACAACTGCCTTGTTGGGCGATGGCTTGAACGTGATGAGCTGGCCGAGCACTTCGCTTGTCGGGTAGAGCTTATCGAGTTTGATCGAGGTGGTCAGCCCGAAATAATCGCCGCGCACATAGAGCGCCGACGCAATCTCCTCGAGCGCTGCGTTACCGGCCCGCTCGCCGATGCCGTTGATGGTGCATTCAACCTGGCGTGCGCCGGCCTGGATGGCGGCCAGCGAATTCGCGACCGCCAGCCCCAAATCGTCGTGGCAATGAGCAGAAAGCACAACGCCTTTTTCGTCGACCGCCGGGACGCGCTCGCGCACTTCACGAAACATCGCGCCGTACTCCTCGGGCGTAACGTAGCCGACGGTGTCGGGCATATTGATTGTGGTCGCGCCTGCCTCAACGGCAATCCGCACCATCTCCACTAGAAAATCGCGATCCGACCGCGTTGCATCCTCGGGCGAAAACTCCACATCGTCGCAAAGCGACCGCGCCAGCCGCACGCTTTCGCCGCACTGATCCAATGCTTCCGCCCGGCTCATTTTGAGTTTGAATTCAAGATGCAGGTCGCTCGACGCCAGGAAAACGTGAATGCGTGACCGGTCGGCGAATTGCAATGCCCGCGCCGCCATTTCGATATCCTCAGTTTTGGCTCGAGCCAGCGACGCGATGCGCGGCTTGCGAATGGCCTGCGTAATCGTCGCGATCGCAGCAAAATCGCCCTCTGAAGCCATGGCGAAGCCGGCTTCGACGATGTCCACTCCCAAATCCTCAAGGGCGTGAGCCATGGTGAGCTTTTCCTGCGTGGTCATGCTGCAACCGGGCGACTGCTCGCCGTCGCGCAGTGTGGTGTCAAAAAATACTACGTGGTCATTGCTCATGGTTGTTCCTGCTGTTTACTGCCGACCGTATGCCATTCAATCTCATGCACTTCAAGCGAATGCCTTTCGAGCTGACGCCCCTTCGAAAGAAACTCGCCCCGTCCACTTCCTCAATTCTCGCCTATTGCTGCATTATAAGGCAAAGTTATAATTCTTCTGGGATCGATTAGAATTACTTATACTGGAAACGGCCAGCCTTTGGCATTCGCCGCCAACTGAGGGCTGCGGATAAGGAGCGCCGATGGAACTCAACCAACTCGAGACCTTTCTCGCCGTCGCCGAGGAGCACAGCTTCTCCCGCGCAGCCGTGCGACTGCACCGCACTCAGCCCGCGGTCAGCCAGGTCATTCGCAAACTGGAGAGCTCGGTTGGCGAGACGCTCTTCGATCGCGCCGCGCGCGATGGCTCGCTCACCGCAGCCGGCGTCCTGCTGCGCGACTACGCGCTGCGCCTGCTGGCGCTGCGCCGCGAGGCTGCAAGCGCCCTCGGCGAACTGAAGAGCGCGGAGCGCGGCCACCTGCAACTGGCCGCGAACGAGTACACCTGCATGTACCTGCTGCCGGCCGTCGACGCATTTCGCCGTGAGTTCCCTCACGTCGGCGTTACCGTGCAGCGCATGCTGGCGTCACGCATTCCCGAGGAGCTCAATCTGCGCAGTTTCGAACTCGGCCTCATCTCTTTCCGGCCCGATCCCGCTCAGGTCCGCACCATCGCTGTTTACGGCGACAGCCTGGCCTTGATCGTCGGCCCGCGCCACCCGCTGGCCGGCGCTGAGCGCGTCTCCATCCGTGACCTGGGCAAGGAGCTTTTTGTCGCCCACAACGTGGCCTCGCCGCTGCGTCGCAAAGTCATTGAGGCCTTCCAGCGCTACCGCACTCCGCTCAACATGGAAATCGAGCTGCCCACCATTGAGGCCATCAAGCGTTTTGTGGCCATGGGTAACGGTGTGGCGCTGGTTCCTCACCTCACGGTGGCGCGCGAACTCGAAACCGGCGATCTCGTCCACGTAAAAATAGACGAGCTGGACGTGCGCCGCGTGCTGCGTCTTGCTCATCGCCGCCGGGCAACGCTTTCCTATGCTGCCAAGGCCTTTCTACACACGCTCAGAACCATGGCAAAGGAGCAAGGGCCGCCGTTCTTCTACCACGTGGAGCGGGCGGGGTGAAAAGGCAGGTCCCTTGGTCCCTTGGTCCCCGCTTTTTGCCACTTCCATCTTTCCCTCTCGCGCGTCTATAGCCTCAGAGGTTTCCACCACTGGCGTACGGACTTGGAGGCCAGGCCCCAACCGGCTCCGGCCATTTACAATTCTGAGAGCGGGGCCCGGGACCATCCGGCGCGCCGGGCCAGTGCGTGGGAATCGAAAAGAGCTTTGCCACCCGCACGGTTGTGCAATCGCGAGGATCAGGATCGAATGAAGAGGATTGCTTTTTTTGTCTGCCTGCTGGCCGTTTGCATGGCCACAGCCCGCGCCCAGGAAAGCCGCCAGGACGTCAGCCTGAGCGGAACAGCTCTGATCGAGCCATACAAGGCTTCTGAAACCGACGTACAAGTTCACTCCACTACGGCCTACGGTGGATTGGCGAGCTACCGTTTCATGCTCACTCCAACCAGCGCGCTTGAAGCCAACTACGGCATCACGTACGAGAACAAAATCTCGTATCTTTTGCCGACGACCCCGCAAGGCGCCATCAACATCCTGACTCGCACCCAGGAGATCTCGGCCGCCTACGTGCGCTCCTTCGTCTTCAAAAACTTCAATCCCTTTGTCGAGGCAGGCCCGGCGGCAATCATCTTCCTCCCTATCCAAAACTCCGGCACCAAGATCCAGGATGCGCACCGACAGACAGAAATCAGTGCCATGTACGGCGCAGGCTTTGCCTATGAGGTCAGTCCCAGCTTCGATATCCGCGTCGAGTATCGCGCACTGGTGACCAAGGTGCCTACGTTCGGCGAAACGAATTCCAACAGCGGCTATGATTTCACGACACGAAGGTGGTACAACATCTCCGTGCCCACGGTTGGCGTGGCCTACCACTTCTAAGGCCGCATCTCGTGTCTAAGAGCGCAGTTCGCGCCCACAATTTTCCAAGCAAAAGGGATCGGCCTCGCCCGTTCCGTTTTTGCAGTTCACACTTCGCAATGTCAACCAGGTCGCGGGCTTCTCAGTGCGCCTCGCTATAGCGTCCCAGTTCCTTCACCATGCCGCAGTGCGCGCTCAGCGCCTCCAGGGCGCGGGTTCTGTCAGCGCCCCGGGTTCCGTCGTTTTTCGACACAATCTTGCAATCCACATAAAAAATGTATTCCCACGGCTTGCCCTTCACCGGCCGCGATTCAATCTTGGTCAGGTTGGTTCCCGTCGCGCTCAGCGCGCTCAAGGCCGCGACAAGCGAACCCGGCTTGTGCTCCAGCGTAAAAGCCACGCTCATTTTGTTCGCTGCCGGATCGACCTCAGCTTCATCGCTGCGGCGCACAAGAAAGAACCTTGTGTAATTTTCCTCATCGTCTTCAATGCCGCGCGCAAGAATCTCCGCGCCGTAATACACGGCTGCCTGCTCGCTGGCGATGGCCGCCGCCTGCATGTCGCGCGTGCTCACCAATTGCTTCACGCTTCCCGCGGTGTCGTAGAAGGCGATGGGCTTCATATTTGGATGCTCTGCCAGAAACCGCCTGCACTGTGCCAGAGCCACCGCATGCGAATACACGCGGTCGATTTCGCCGATCTTCGCGCCCTTGACAGCGATCAGATTGTGCCGGATGCGCAGCAGCGTTTCCCGCACTGCCCGCACATCATGATGGAGCAGCAGATCGAAATGTTCGAGTACCGATCCGGCCAGGCTGTTCTCAATCGGAATCGCCGCGGCATCGGCCGCGCCTGAGTCGAGCGCCGCAAACACCTCCGCCGAGAGGGCGCAGGGAACAATCTCCGCGTCCGGTACGAGCTTCAGCGCGGCCTCGTGGCTGAACGAGCCGGGCTCTCCCTGAATTGCAATCTTCATGCTGTCGCTTCTTGCTCCCGGCCGCGAGCGATGAGGAACCAAGCCTCATCCGCGCTTCCATCTCGCACCATACCATATGCGGTCGGCTGTAATTCCGGCGTGCCTTATTGTGCCGTGGCGGCGGAGGCTTCTTTCTCCGTCTGCCCAACCTAGGGCAGCGATTCGACGGGGCGCGGCCCGGAAACGTCCGCGTACTCCTTCTCGGCCTGCCCGACCATAGCCGGGATCAGGTCGCTGTCGGCCTCCGGAACTCGCGCGGACAAATGCGTAAGGTTCGTATCCGCACCGCTTATGACAACAACTCCGTCGATCGGACTCGAGTTCATCTGCAGGCGGGAATCCGTTCCCAATCCCTGCGCGTTCGCAGGAGTCTCGAACTCCACAATATCCTTGCCACGATAAGTCAGCTTGTCGCTGGGGTAAGGTCCAACGGGAAAGTCGCTGGCCGGTTGAAGTCCCTCCGCAATCACTTTCTCCGCGAAGGCCTTGTAAGCCGGAAACACGCGCGCGATGATCTCTGCGACTTCAAACCGTCCCGATGTGCCGCCACTGTCGAACGAGAGTTCGATCACCTGCCCGGGGAATCCTTTCCAATCTTCAGAAAAGACGGCTTCCGAGTCGATGGGGTCGGGGCTCACGAAAATGCTTGCGCCGTTCGAGCCATACGTTGAAAAGCAGTGCCAACCTCGTGGCGCAAGTACTCCGGGACTGTGTTCGGCTTTGTAGTAGGCGAGTCTTTGCGCGCTCGCGCCAGGAATCCCAACCGCCACGCTCTTGCCGACGGGCGCCTTCAGCGGCCCAGTCTGGCCGTCAGACGCGTAGCCAACAAAGGGAACCGTCACAGCGGCGGTCTGAGCGGGCGCACTCGGGGAATTCGCCTGAGCCACTGCCGCCTGGGCTTCTGCAAACCCCGTGGACAAAACAAGACTTGCAATCAATATCCTACGCGATTTCATGCGTGCAATCATAGCAATCGCCAGCCGCGAATCCGCAATTTTCGCGAATTGGCTGGCAATTGCAAAGCTTCGGCATTCCCTGTTCCCTGTTCCCTGTAGCGCCGGCGTCCCCGGGGTCCCACGGACAGGTCCACGTCCGTGGGGTGGCTCGCCGTCTGTCGTGCGGGCATCCTCGCCCGCACTCCCCTGCTCCCATATCTCTGACCTCTATCTCCGCATCCACAAATCCGCCGTCACAAACCCCAGAAACACCATCGCAATCACGCCGTTTGTGATCTCTTCAGCGGCAGGCATGCTGCCCCGCGCGGCCCGAGCGCCTTATCGAACGTCACCAACACGCCATCCGCGGCTTCAGCGAAGGCCAGCAGCCAGGCGTCGGCCCAAACTTTAGGAGAGACAGCTCGCCCGGCCGCTTTTTCACGAAAGCTCTTCTCTGCTTCCGGCGGCTCCGAAAAGAACATTACGCGGTCGTCTGCATAAAAACGGTCGTAGACACGCCAGGCCTCGGCGATCGTCAGGGGTTTACCATCCATGGCAGCCGCGGTCGTCATGAGACGGAGGAAGCCAAGCTGCGTGAGACGGCAGAATGCGATTGTTCCGTCCTCCTGCTGCCACCAACTCCTCGCAAAATAGGAATGAACATGTTCCGGCGTAGCCAGAGCCAGCCAGACGTTCATATCAGGGAAGCTCAATGAGCTCATATGCCTCTTCGTTGGTAAGGTTGACGCGCCGCCCGGCCGGACGAATCAACGGCGGATCAAGGGTGAGACGTCGGCTGGGTCGCGACGGTCCTTCGATTTCCACTGCGCGCTCGATGCCTGCCAGGATAAGCTTGCGGGCCGAACATCCCTTACGAGCAGCAGCCTCATGCAGGCGGCGGTGGAGGTCGCGTGGAACATCAATTGAAGTGCGAATTGCGCCTGGCTTCATAATGACAATTATGAATAGACGACTTAAATAAGTCAAGACAGTGTTACGTCGGCTCTTCTCCCGAACTTACCGCCCTGAGCCTCACCGCCGCATCCACAAATCCGCCGTCACAAATCCCAGAAACACCATCGCAATCACGCCGTTCATGGTGAAAAATGCGGCATTCAGCCCGCGCAGGTCGCGCGGCGAAACAATGGAGTGCTCATATGCCAGCAACAAACCAACGGCAACCACTCCCAGCCAACCCGTCAGGCCGAAGCTGAACAGCTTCCCAAACCAAACCAGCAGCGCGAGCATCGCGATGTGCATAATCCGCGCCGTCCAAAACGCGGCAACAGGCCCGCTCGCCTGCGGCAAACTATGCAAACCCGCGCCGCGATCGTGTTCATAGTCCTGGCAGGCATAGAGCACATCAAATCCGCCCGCCCACAACGTCACTGCGGCGCTCAGCACCAGGATGCGCGGATCAAGGCTGCCGCGCACCGCAACCCACGCAGCCGCGGGCGCCAGCCCCAGCGCCAGCCCCAACCCCAGGTGCGACCACCGCGTTACTCGTTTCAAATAGCTGTAGCCCAGCAGCACCACGAGCGCCACCGGCGCCAGCTCAAGCGCGAGCCGATTCAGCTCCGCCGCAGCCGTCAGAAACACAGCCACGGCCACGCAAGTAAACCCCAGAACAAACTGCCTCGATAGCATCCCCGCCGGGATTGCCCGTTTCTGAGTACGCGGATTCTCGGCGTCGAGGTCCGCGTCGGCCCAGCGATTAAAGGCCATAGCGGCCGACCGCGCAGAGATCATGGCCACCACGATCCACGCCACCGTCCGCCAGCCCGGCAACCCGCCCGCTGCCAGCAGCATCGCAGTCAATGCAAAGGGAAGCGCGAAGATCGAGTGTTCCCACTTGATCATTTCAAGCGTGGTGCCGATTTTGTTCACAATGCCGGCCATCGCGTGAATTCCTGTTCCCAGTCTAGAGCCTGCTGTTCGCTTTCGGGCCACGGCACTGCTGCCGGCACAGGCGCAGCCGCTCGCCGGTAACATCTTCCGGCCCGGCAATGCGTTAGTCTATTAACTTAGCGACCGTGATAGAGGTCACCTAATTCGGGCCCAAATTAGTGAAATGATGACTTTGATATCGCCCACGGAGGTCGATCATGAAGGCCTCTTCTCGCCAGGGCCGCAGGAACGTGCAGATTGATCCTGCTGCATTTGTTGCGGATCCAAAGTTGATTCGCGTTCTCAGCGAACGCTCCGTTCACATCCCGTGCGAGATCGACCGCGTGCTTTTCCGCCAGGATGAGCCAGCCGTCGGAATTTTTATCGTCCACAAAGGCGGCGTCACGCTCAGCCTTATGTCGCAGGATGGTCACTCCCTCTTCGCCGCGCAAGCCAGACCGGATTCAATTCTCGGCCTACCCGGCGTCATTAGCGATGAACCGTACGCGCTGAGTGCGACTGCCGGAGATGGAGCTGAGGTGAGCTTCGTCAGCAGCGCCAATCTAAAATCGCAGATGGAAGCGGACTCGGCCTTTTCACTCAAAATGCTCGCGCTCCTCGCCGCCGAGGTTCGCAGCGCCCGCAAAGCTCTGTTTTAGTCTGGAAGCGTGCATCTTGCGGTCGCGCCTCGACCGCGAACCCGCACCTGCTAAACTCGGTCGTTGTGATTCTTCCTTTTTGCGCCATCGCGGCGGTAGCGTATCTACTGGGGTCCATCCCCTTTGGTTACCTGCTTATGCGCGTCTTCCGCAAACAGGACATTCGCTCCATCGGCAGCGGCAACATCGGCGCTACCAACGTCATACGGAGCGGCGCGCGCGGCCTCGGCATCGCCACCTTCATCCTCGACGTGCTCAAGGGCGGCGCGGCCGTCTGGCTCGGCGGCTATCTCGCTTCGCTTTGGATGCCAACCGCACCGCTGCGCACCGCCGAGGCTCTCGCGGCTCTTTTCGCCGTCCTCGGCCACATGTTCCCCATCTGGCTCAGGTTTCACGGCGGAAAAGGAGTGGCAACCGGCTTCGGCGTCTTTCTCGTCATCTGCCCCTGGGCCGCGCTCACATCCATTGCAACTTTTTTTGCCGTCTTCGGCATCACCCGTTATGTCGCGATCGCTTCCATCGTTGGAGCCGCTGCCTTTCCCATTTTTGCCTGGTTCCTTTTAACCGGGGCACGTCCACTGTTCTTCTTCGCCGCAGCCGTCGCAGTTTCGTCGCTCATTATCGTCAAGCACCACACCAATATCCGGCGCTTGCTTGCAGGCACGGAATACCGATTCGGAGCTCCTAAATCCGCATGAGCCGCATCGCCATCTTAGGTTCCGGCGCCTGGGGAACCGCTCTCGCGCTCTCGCTCGACCGCCGCGGCGGCCACCAGATCACGCTCTGGGCGCATGACCCGGAGCTAGCCAGCCAGATCGTCGACGCCGGAGAAAACACGCAATTCCTTCCCGGCTTCACCATCCCGCCCGCTGTCACGGTTACATCGGACTGCGCGGCCATCAACGCCGCCGACATTGTTGTCTCCGTCATTCCCTCTGAGTTCCTGCGAGCAACTATCCTCCGCATCCGTTCGCATTTTCGCAACGGCCAGTTCATCGTGAGCGCCACCAAGGGCATCGAGGATCGCACTCTGTATCGCATGACGAAGGTTCTTTCTGAAACCCTCGAGCCCGGCGGCCTTCTGCTCTCGATCGGCGCACTCTCCGGCCCAAGCTTCGCTCAGGAGGTGGCGCACGGCCAACCGACTGCCCTCACCGTCGCCTTCAGCGACCCGGAAGTCGCCGCGCTCATCCAGAAAGAGTTCTCATCGGAGACTCTTCGCCTCTACACATCTTCCGACGTCACTGGCGTCGAACTCGGCGGCGCGCTCAAGAATGTCATCGCTATCGCTGCGGGCATCGCCGTGGGCGTGGGCTTGGGCCACAACTCCACCGCCGCGCTCATCACCCGCGGCATTGCGGAGATCACGCGCCTCGCGGTTGCCTCGGACGCGCGCCGCGAAACTCTCGCCGGCCTCTCCGGCATCGGCGACCTGGTGCTCACCTGCACCGGCTCGCTCAGCCGCAACCGCACTGTCGGAGAACAGCTCGGCCAGGGCCGCAAGCTACCCGAGATTCTTCGCTCGCTCGGCGGCAAAGTAGCTGAAGGCGTACTCACGACACACGCCGCTCTCGGCCTGGCGCGCAAGCACGGCGTCGAAATGCCCATCACCGAGCAGATGGAGCTCATCCTCAACGAGGGCAAGGACCCGCGCGAAGCCATCCGCGACCTCATGCTCCGCCCCGGCAAAGAAGAACGCTAAGTCACGATCAAAGAAGAGCGCCAAGTCACCATCAAGAGAGAGCGCTGGGTCGCGATCAAAGTGGGCGGCTTAGTCGCGATCAAAGAAGGGCGCTGAGTCACAATGAAACTCGCTGCTCTTTGCTTTTTCGCGCTCCCTCCGTGCTGCTAAACTATTCTCGGTAGAACAGCAGGCGCGTAGCTCAGTTGGTTAGAGCGCTTCCTTGACACGGAAGAGGTCGCTGGTTCGAATCCAGTCGTGCCTACCATTTATTTATCAATTGCTTGGCGGCGTTTTGTCCGCTTGCTCCGCATCACCCGACCCAATCTCCCGCCCAAACTTCATATGTCTGATCCCAGGTTCCGGATCCTGTCTTCGCGCCCGCGAATCCCTGCCCGAAACCCTGACCGACCTCGCCGGCGCTCGAGACCGCCGCCTCGCTGGCCTCTCAGTTTTTCCAGCACGCTCCAATGCTACTTTCATGCACGCGGCGCGCAGCGCATCGGCTGATGCGCGATTCTCCATCGCGCGTGCGATCACCATGCCGCCAATACACAATGCAGCAGTCGCCGGCGCCCGCACACGAGCCTCTTGCCCGCGGCGGTTCATGCTCCGCTCCAGAATGCTCACCCTTACTGCGAACATCTTGTCGGGGGGCGGCAAATACATGTATAGCATCCACTTATTTCAGCATCTTGTTGAAAACGTACCCTTTAGTAAATTTTACACAGGGTCTGGTTTGACATAAGCACTGATAAGAAAGCAAAATAGGCGAACAAAAGGCGAAATTTGAGCCTTGCGCCTATGCCCTCAGCCAACGCCCTCCGCCTCCAAATCGAGCGCACCCTTGAGAGCCGTTTTCCGGCGGCGCTATCGACTATGCCGCAGACGGTGCGGGAGACTGCGGCTGCCGGCATTGCCGAAATCGACAGCTTGTTATCTGGCGGCTTTCCCGTGGGGGCCATCAGCGAAATTACCGGCCCGGCCACGTCCGGCAGGACTTGTCTTGCGCTGGCATTTATCGCAGAGAGAACCAGCGAAGGAAAGGTATGCGCATGGGTAGATGTGAACGACGCTCTGGACCCTGAATCGGCCGCGGCAAATGGCGTGCAGTTGCGGCGGCTGCTTTGGGTGAGGTGCAAAAGCAAAGCCGAGCGGGCAAACGGAAAACCGTGGTCACGGCTGGAGCAGGCTTTGCGCGCCGTCGATTTGCTGCTGCAAGCCGGCGGGTTTGCCGCAATCGTGCTCGACATGGGAGACATCGCCGCCGAGCACGGTAGCCGAATTCCGCTGGCGACGTGGTATCGCTTTCGCCAGGCGGCGGAACAATCACGCTGTTGCCTCGTGGTGCTGGGTGGCGCGGCCTATGCGCAATCGAGCGCGGAGATTGTTTTGGAATGTGCACCGCGTGAAGCACGAGGCCAGACGGTGCTCCAGGGTTACGCCTTCGATGTGCAACTCAAGCGGCAGCGATCCGGATCTGCAAACGCTTCTGTAAACAGGTCTACAAACGGGCCTGCAATGGCCGCGATGCGCAAGCCGCCCGCTTCAACGTGGACGGCGCCGAATGCATGGGGAACGGGAACGAAGCTATGAGCCATGAACTGTATGCCTGTCTATACGCGCGCGAGTTTCCGCTCCAAGCGATATTGCGCCTGCGGCCGGAGTTGCGGGGCAACCCGGTTGCGGTGCTGGATGGGCGTCCGCCACTGGAGCTGATTTGCTCAATGAATCGAGCGGCACGGCTGCGCGGCGTTGCCCTGGGCATGACGCGGGTTGAGGCCGAAGCAATCCAGGGATTGCGATTGCTCTGCCGCTCGATTGAATTGGAGATTACCGCGCGCGAAGTGCTGCTGGAATGCGCCGCGAATTTTTCACCGCGAATCGAAGTGACAGGCGGAGAAACGTGGTGCGCCTGCTTGCTGGACATTGCAGGAACGGAACGGCTGTTTGGGCCGCCGGCTGAAGTCGCTCATAGAATGCGCGAGGCTCTTGCTGGTGCGGGTTTTCGCGCATCCGTAGCCGTGAGCGCAAACTTTCATGCGGCGCTGCTCAAGGCCGGTGCATCAGGCGGAGTGACCGTCATCGCTCGAGGACAAGAGGCGGCGGCGCTCGAGAATCTGCCGCTCGATGCTCTCAACCTGCCGGAGGTGCAGGCGGAGACACTTGCGATATGGGGCATCCGCTCACTCGGAGAGCTGGCCGCCCTGCCGGCGGTTGAGCTGATCGCGCGATTGGGGCAGGATGGAAAACGCTGGCGAGACATTGCATCGGGCACACTGCCGCACCAGTTTCAGCCCGTAGAGCCGCAGTCTTCTCTTCGCGAGTTTTCCGAGTTTGAATCCGCAGTCGAGCAGGTTGATTCCCTGCTGTTCGTCGCTGCGCGCATGATCGACAGCCTTGCCACACGAGCCGCCGGACATGCGCTATCACTCGCTCTGTTGAGCATCAATCTGCGGCTGGAGGGTGGGAAAAGCCATCAACTTACGCTGAGGCCAGCCCTGCCGAGCACTGACCGGAAATTTCTGCTCAAGCTGCTGCAAATCGAACTGGCGGCACATCCACCGCAATCAGCCATCGTTGCCCTCACCATCGTGGCCGAAGCTGGGTACTCAAGCAAAGTGCAGCTTGGGCTATTCCTGCCGCAACTACCGGAGCCTTCCCGCCTCGACGTAACGCTGGCGCGATTGAAGGCGCTGGTAGGAGAGGACAGGGTTGGATCGCCCGTGCTTGAAGATGCGCGCAGTGCAGACGCCTTCCACATGGAGGCATTTGCGTTAGGCGCACCGGGCCGCGCAATAACAGACCGCAGGCCGCGGATTGCATTGCGGCGCTTGCGCCCGCCACATCCGGTGCGCGTGCTCTGCTCAGACCATAAGCCGGTCGCGTTCTCTGACGGCCATCAGAATTATTCAATTGCCGTCGCCTACGGACCGTGGCGAACGAGCGGCTGCTGGTGGGCCGCCGGCGATTGGGACAGAGACGAATGGGACGTGCTCATCGCGCAGGAGCAGCGCGCGCATTTGCTGGTGAATGACCGCAGACAAAACCGCTGGCAACTGGAGGCGGTTTATGACTGAGCCCTCCTACGTGGAACTGCACGCCGCCAGCGCGTTCAGCTTTCTTGCAGGCGCATCGCAGCCGGAGGCGCTTATCAAGCGCGCCGCGCAAATTGGGATGCCGGCGATTGCATTGGCTGACCGTAATGGACTTTACGGCGCGGCCCGCTTCCACACCGCAGCCAAACGGCTTCAGGTTAAAGCGCACATCGGCGCGGAGATTGCCGTACAGGGCATAGGAAATCGCCTCACGCCGCCGGCGTGGGTTCCGCATCAATGCCCGCCAGAGCCGCCGCGCCTGGTGCTGCTCTGTGCATCGCAGACCGGCTATCAGAATCTCTGCCAGCTCATCTCCCGCATGAAGATGCGCGAGACATCGAAGGCGGAAGGCGCGGCAACTTTGGACGATCTGGAAGAATTCGCGCCGGGCCTCATCTGCCTTACCGGCGGCGATGAAGGTCCGTTGTGCGCTGCGCTTGAGCAGAACGGCAATGCAGATATGATTCTTGACCGGCTCGGTTCGATCTACAGTCGCGGAAATATGGGCCGCGGAAATGTCTATGTCGAGATTCAGCGCCACCAGCAACGCGAAGAAGAGAGCCGGAATCAGTCGTTGCTGAATCTTGCCGCGCGGTTCCGTCTGCCGATCGTTGCCACGAACGGCGTGCGTCATGCCGAGCCGAAGGATCGCGAGCTGCTCGACGTGCTCACCACGATCCGGCATCACACATCGCTCGATAAGGCCGGCCGTCTGCTCACCGCAAATGGCGGACGATTTCTGCGCACACCGAAGGAAATGGAAACTCTCTTCCGCGATGTGCCCGACGCTATCGCCAATGCACGCATTGTGAGCGAGCGGCTGGAATTTACCCTGGACGATCTTGGCTACCAGTTTCCGCACTATCCCGTGCCCGCGGGCGAATCAATGGACAGCTTTCTTGAAAAGCGCGTGGCGGAAGGCGTGAGGAAACGCTACGCGACGCCCGCGAAACAGCATCTGCTCGAAAAGGCGCGCTTGCAGGTTGAGCGAGAACTAAGACTGATTGCCAAGCTTGGCTTTGCCGGATACTTCCTCATCGTTTGGGACATCATCCGTTACTGCCAGCAAAACGGCATTCTGGTGCAGGGCCGGGGTTCGGCGGCAAACTCCGCCGTTTGCTATGCACTGGAAATTACCGCTGTCGATCCGGTGGGGATGGAATTGCTCTTTGAGCGTTTCCTCAGCGAGAGCCGGGGTGAGTGGCCGGACATTGATTTGGATCTTCCCTCCGGCGACCAGCGAGAACAGGTAATCCAGCGCATCTATGAAAAGTACGGCGCGCTGGGCGCTGCGATGACGGCGAACGTCATTACCTATCGGGGCCGCTCAACCGCGCGTGAGGTGGGCAAGGCGCTGGGCTTTGACGAGCCTACGGTTGCGCGTCTGTCCGGCCTAATCGGGCATTGGGAGTGGCGCGGGCCGAATGACACGATGGCAAAACACTTTGAGCAGGCGGGATTCGATATACGTCATCCACGCATCGCGGCTTATCTCGATCTGTGCCTGCGGATGCGCGACCTGCCGCGACATCTTGGGCAGCACTCCGGCGGCATGGTGATCTGCGCGGGAATGTTGAATCGCGTAGTGCCGATCGAGCGCGCATCCATGCCGGGCCGCACCGTTGTGCAGTGGGATAAGGAAGACTGCGCGGATATGGGCATTATCAAAGTTGACTTACTGGGCCTGGGAATGATGGCTGTGCTCAAAGACTCGATAGAACTGATTTCAAGCCACCAGCAGGAGCAGGTTGACCTTGCCACATTGCCAGAGGATGCGACCGTCTATGAGACGCTTCGCAAGGCCGACACCGTGGGAATGTTTCAGGTGGAGAGCCGCGCGCAGATGGCTTCATTGCCGCACAATGCTCCAGTCAGGTTTTACGATCTGGTGGTGCAGGTGGCGATTATCCGGCCCGGCCCGATTGTCGGCAAGATGATGCACCCTTACATGCGGCGTCGCCAGGGCAAGGAAGAGGTGAGTTACCCTCACCCGTTGCTTGAACCCGTACTGAAACGCACGCTGGGTGTGCCGCTCTTTCAGGAGCAGCTTTTACGCATGGCTATGGCCGTGGCAAGTTTCAGCGGGGCCGAAGCTGAGGAGTTGCGCCGTGCTGTCGGGATGCGCCGCTCCATGCAGCGCATGAAAGATTTGGAAGGCCGCTTGCGTTCCGGCATGACCGCCAACGGTATCCTCCCGGAGACGCAGGACAACATCGTGCAGAGCATCGCGTCATTCGCAATGTACGGGTTCCCTGAGTCGCACGCGGCCAGCTTTGCGCTCATTGCATATGCATCGGCTTATCTCAAGGTGCATTACCTTGCTGCCTTCACATGCGCCATGCTCAACAATCAGCCGATGGGATTCTACTCGCCTGCCGTGCTCGTCAAAGACGCGCAGCGCCACGGTTTGCGCGTGCGCCCGATCAACGTGCTTCGGTCGGACTGGCTCTGCGCGCTTGAAGTCGAGCCGGATGGTTCGCTCTCGCTCCGCGTTGGTTTGAACTATGCAAGGGGACTCCGGCAATCGTCTGCGGAGGCATTGCTGATGGCCCGCACCCGCGACGGCGCTTTTCTGTCTGTCGACGATCTGGCCTCGCGCGTTCCGCAGTTGAACCGCAAGGAACTCGTCACGCTGGCGCGCATCGGTGCGTTCAATTCATTTGGAGACGTGGAACACCGCCGTGACGCGCTTTGGCAAGTAGAACAGGCTGCACGTCCTGTGGGGCCGCTGCTGCGCTCTTCCCTCGCAGGCAACGCGGCGGATCTGAGAAAGTCTCCACTGCACGCCATGACAACAGACGAGCGCATCGTTGCCGATTATTCCGGCACGGGACTAACGACGGGCCCGCACCCGATGGCCTATTGCCGCGCTGAACTGCGTGACGCAGGCATTCTTGCCGCAGCCGATCTAGCCGGCGCGCGTAATCACCACTCAGTGACCGTGGCTGGCGCCGTCATTGCTCGCCAACGTCCCGGTACGGCCAAGGGATTTGTTTTTCTCTCGCTCGAAGACGAGACGGGAATCTCCAATATCATCATTACCCCTGACATGTTCGAGCGGGAGCGAATCGGCGTGACCCGCAGCCGGTTTCTTCAAATCACCGGACCAGTCCAGAATCAGGATGGGGTTATTCACGTCAAAGCCCAGCAAATCGCGCCACTGGAAATCACGCAAGCTGCCATCGGCTCCCGCGATTTCCATTAAGACTCGCCAGTCAAATCCTGCCACGTACTGGATGACAATCCAGCCACACACCTCTCCTTCTTAGCACCGTTCCGCGGGTTACTTTGCACTAATCGTTCCAGACCAAAACGTGAAAAACGCCGCAGCCATTCCCAAGTTGGTTTTCTCTAAGCCTTTCACCCAGTCCTCGATTCAAAACACACATCCATGTTTCAAATTCTGTGCGAAGCTTGAGGAGTTTTGCACGAACTTGAAAAATCTCGGTTACCGACTTGGCTGCGCCACAAAATCTCGGCCGCCTGCGAAATGCCAACCAACCGATAAGGTTTGGAAATTTTGTCCGTGACCATTGCAGCTCCTGCTCCACCACCGATGCCAGCCGTCAGCGAAATGTGCTCCGTTAAGTTTGAGCGGGACCTTCGCCGCCCGGTTCGCATGGACAACGAAGGAAAGGCGTGTCTCGACGAAGTCGTGCTCAGCCTGCAGCACAGCTCCGATGCAACGCTGGTCCTCGTTGGGAATTCTTCAAGCGCCGAGAAGGGCAGCAGCAAGCTCGCATCCGAGCGGGCGATCAACACAAAGGCATACCTGGTTAAAGAGAAAGGCATCGACTCATCGCGGATCACGGTGTACACCGGCTCGCAGGATGGAAAAGTCGTCTCCACCGTCCTTGTTCCGGCCGGCGCAACATTCGACAGCACCGGCGATACGCCTGTGCGGTAGATGTCGTTTCTCCTAAAAAATCGCGGGAGGTTGGCTTTTCATCCTCCCGCGATTGCGCCAAGGATCAACAACGGCTCTCGACCCGCCGAAACCGCATCGGGCAGCGGTTTATCCGGCGATTCCAGTGACCAGTCTTCCTCGCACACAAAGAAGCGCAGAAACGCGCGGCGCTGGCCGGTTTCATATTCGCGAATCGTTCCGCGCAGCACGGGATAGCGCGACTCAAGCGCATCAAGAACCGCCCGCAGCGTGACCGGCGCATTTACTTCGAGCAGCACATCGCCGTCGACATGCGCCAGGTTGCGCAGATGATAAGGCAGCGCCACCCGCACCGTAGCCGCGCTCGTCTTCGCCGCCTCGGTCAACTTGGCCGCCTCGCTCAACGCGCAGACTCTCTCATCGCTGCCCTCTCGCTTCCTCGTTGCCTCGTTGCCTCGGTCCCTTGTTCCCTTGGTCCCTAGTTCCCTGCTTCAATCCAGCGTCTGCACTTCAACCGAAAGCACCGCCGGCAGATCGCGCACAATCGGCGCCCAGATGTCGCCCGCGTCAGCCGATGCGTAAACCTGCCCGCCCGTGGTTCCAAAGTAAATCCCGCAATTGTCGAGAGTGTCCACGGCCATCGCATCGCGCAGCACGTTCACATAGCAATCTTTTTCAGGCAGCCCCTTGGCCAGCGGCTCCCACTCATTGCCGCCGGTGCGGCTGCGATAAACACGCAGCTTGCCGCCGAGCGGAAAATGCTCCGAGTCGCTCTTGATCGGCACCACGTAGACCGTCTCCGGCTCATGAGCGTGCACGTCGATTGCGAATCCGAAGTCAGTGGGCAGGTTGCCGCTCACCTCGCGCCAATTCTCGCCGGCGTCGTCGGTGCGCATCACGTCCCAGTGCTTCTGCATAAACAGCACATCTGGCCGCGAGCGGTGCATGGCCACGTGATGCACGCAGTGTCCGACTTCGGCATTGGGATCGGGAATGAACTCGCTGCGCAGCCCCTTGTTGATCGGCTTCCACGTTGCGCCGCCATCGTTGGTGCGAAACGCTCCCGCAGCCGAGATGGCAATGTATATCCGCTTCGGATCTGTGGGATCGAGAATGATCGTGTGCAGTCCCATGCCGCCTGCGCCCGGCTGCCACTGAGGGCCCGTGCCATGCCCGCGAAGGCCGGAGAGTTCCTGCCAGTTCTCGCCGCCGTCAGTCGAGCGAAACAGCGCCGCGTCTTCCACGCCGGCGTAAACCGTATCCGCATCGCTGAGCGAAGGCTCGACGTGCCACACGCGTTTGAACTCCCACGGATGCTGCGTTCCGTCGTACCACTGGTGCGTGGTCAGCGGCTTTCCCGTCTCCGGCGACACGTCGTATACAAACCTGTTGGGCAACGCCTTCGGCGGCCCGGGAGCAGGAATCGCTTCGTTGGGCAATCCCGGCTGGCGCCACGTCTTGCCGCCGTCGTCAGATCGCTGGATCAGTTGCCCGAACCACCCGCTGGTCTGCGACACGTAAATCCGGTTGGGATTAACCGCCGAGCCCTTCATGTGATAGATCTCCCAGCCCGCGAAGAACGGCCCGCTGACCGTCCAATCCTTGCGCTTGCCGTCGGAGTTCAGAATGAACGCGCCCTTGCGCGTCCCCACAAGCACTCGCACGTTGCTCATTTCTACCTCCTGCTTACCGCCGCATTTCAACGCCCTTTCCCGCTGCAATTCGGGCACTGAAATTATGGTTTTGGGTCACTGCTTTGTCATTCTTCGCAATTCCCCTGGCAAATTGCAAGCAAATTGCGCCCACATCGGTCTAAGCTCCTGAATAACACAGATTTGTTATTGAAATCTCGAGTTCAAACCACCAGAATTACCATGGCTCACTATCGATAACCTGCGCAAAGGAACGAAATACCCAATGCGCATCCGAGTTCCACGGTCTTTCCTCCAATCCCGAGTCGGGCAGGCGCCAGACGATGATTCCCCGCAAGTCGTTGCAATTATTGGTTTTCGTTCCGCTCGTTGGCTGCTTGGTTGCAGGGGGCGCGGCGCGCGCTCAGGTCGCCGATCGCATCCAGCGCTCGATTGATCCTGATCAGACGCAGCCACTGGCCAATCATCATCCGATGTGGGCAGTCGCCGCCAACGACACGGGAGATGTCCCAGCCAATCTGCAGATCCAGAGCATCACGCTGGTTCTCGCGCGATCCTCTCGACAGGAACTGGCATTCGAGCAATTGCTGCGCGATCAGCAAGACCCCGCGTCGCCGGAGTATCACCGCTGGCTTACGCCGAACGAAATTGGCGAGCGCTTCGGATTGTCTGACAACGACATTGCCACGCTCACCGGCTGGCTGCAATCCCAGGACTTGCAGATCAGTTGGGTCGCGCCGAGCCGCGCTTTCATCGGCTTCACGGGAACGGCGGCCAACGTGGGCCGTGCCTTTCAAAGCGAACTCCACTATTACATGGTGAACGGCAAGCAGCGCATGTCGGTTTCATCCGATCCCATGATTCCCGCGGCACTGGCGCCAGCCATCAGCTCTGTCCGCGGGCTTTTCTCCATCGAAGACCGGCCATCCCATTTCGTCACGACTGCGCAATCGAGCTCACCTGACCTGACCGTCTCCAGCGGCGGGGTGTTGTATCACTTCCTTGCGCCGGGCGATTTTGCAACCATCTACGATTTGCCGGCGAGCCTGACTGGCTCCGGAACGACGATCGGAATCGTGGCCGAGGCGCGCACCGACGCAGCCGACTTTACCAACTTCAAGAGCATTACCGGTTCAACATTTGGCAACCCGATCGAAGTGATTCCCACGGCCTATGGCGGCGTCGATCCAGGTCCGGCCTATCTCACCTCGCAAAGCTGCAGCGGTTCCTGCACGTTGCTGGATTACCAGGCCGAGGCCACGCTCGATGTGATGCGCGCGGGCAGCGTGGCTCCTGGAGCAAAGCTGCTGTTGGTCGCCGCCTCGGCCGCCAGCGGCGGCATTGAAGACGACGCACAGTACATTGTCCAATCCAACCCGGTTCCGGCTCAGGTAATGACCATCAGCTTCGGTCTCTGCGAACTCGAAGCCGGAGCACAGAATGTAAATTTCTGGAACGCCTTGTTTCAGCAAGCTGCCGGCGAAGGCATTTCGGTATTTGTCTCCTCAGGTGATTCCGCCGCATCGGGGTGCGATACCGCCTTCACGACTCCACCGGCGAGCCCCAACCCAATCAGTCCGAATTACATCTGCTCCTCAAGCTACGCCACGTGCGTAGGCGGGACGGAGTTTAACGACGCCAGCAATCCCACCGTTTACTGGAACTCGAGCAACGGCATCGGCGAAAAATCGGTGATCAGCTACATTCCCGAGGGCGCCTGGAATGAGCCGCTCAATTCCAGTTCCAGTCCTCAGGTTGCCGGTACGGGCGGCGGCGTGAGCAGCTACATCTTAACTCCGAGTTGGCAAACGGGAACCGGCGTGCCCGCTGCGCGATCCGGGCGCTATACGCCCGACGTTGCGTTTTCATCCGCGGACCACGACGGTTATTTCGCTTGTTTCGCCGCCGGCGGGGGAACCTGCGTGAATAGCGGCGGTAGCACTCCCTTCTCAGTTTTCTCGGGCACATCGGCGGCTGCTCCCGCGATGGCGGGAGTTGCCGCGCTGCTTGACCAGAGCCTCAGCACACCGCAGGGCAACCTGAATCCAACGATCTATGCCATGGCGGCAAGCGCTCCCGCCGCATTCCATAAGGTGTCAGTTACCTCAAGCGGAGTTTCAAACTGCACCGTAAGCACGCCGAGCATGTGCAACAACAGCGTTGCGGGGCCAACGGGGCTCGCCGGCGGCCAGGCGGGCTTTCTATTAGGTGCAACCGGCGGGTACAGCGAGGCCACAGGACTCGGCTCTCTCGACGTGACTCAGTTCATCAATAACTATTCTTCAAGTTCCAAATTCGTGCCTACAGTCACGTTGTTGGGCCCGCCCTCGGTCAATGTCTCGCAGTCGGCGTCGGTGTTGATTACCGTAACCGGAAATTCCACGCCTCCCACAGGCTCGGTGACACTCTCGAGCGGCACTTACGAATCTTCATCGTCTACCCTCGACATACCCGGCGCCAACAGCAATGGCGTATACATCGTCATTCCCAGCGGAGTACTTGCTCTCGGAACCGATGCCATCACCGCGAACTACACATCCAATTCCTCTTCTTATAGCGGAGCTTCAGGATCGACGACGATCAACGTCACCGCTACGACCAAGACACCGACGGTGACTGTGACCCCGTCACCCTCCACCGTCTCAACCACGCAATCGCTAGTGGTGACTGTCGCCGTCGGCGGCGGAGCCGGCAATCCCACCCCAACGGGAAGCGTTGTGTTCACCGGTGGAGGCTACACATCGGCGGCCGTCGCGCTGTCCGGTGGCAGTGCTTCGATCATCGTCCCGGCTGGAGCGCTCGCTGTTGGAATCGATCCCATTACGGCGACTTACACCCCCGACGCCAATAGCTCGTCCGTCTATGTTGGTGTTGCCGGTTCGAGCACAGTCAATGTAACTGCGGCGACAAAGACAAATCCCAATCTCGTCTGGAACACCCCTGCGCCCATTGCCTACGGCACACCCCTGGGAGCCGCGCAGCTTGACGCCACCGCAGGCGTGGCCGGAGCCTTTGCTTATTCTCCGGCGGCCGGAGCGGTACTAACAACGGGTTCGAAAATACTGACCGTTACCTTCACTCCCACCGATTCCACCGATTACGCAACGGCTACAAGCATTGTGACGCTGACGGTGAATAAGGGCACGCCAACCATCACCTGGGCTACACCCGCTGCAATCATCTACGGAACAGTACTGAGCGTTACGCAACTTGACGCGACAACCAGTGCGTCGGGCACATTCGCATACTCGCCGCCGGCGGGCACGCTCCTCCATGCGGGCCAGCAAATCCTGTTGGCAAGCTTTACGCCGACCGATACAACGGATTACAACGCCACGTCGGCCACAGTCACGCTGACCGTCAACAAGGTCACGCCGACCATCACCTGGGCCACTCCCGCGGCCGTCGCAGTTGGAACTGCGCTCACCTCTGCGCAGCTAAACGCCGCGCCAAGCGCGCCAGGCACGCTGGTCTACACGCCCCAGCTCGGAACCATCATGTCCACCACCGGGAACATAACACTCTCGGCCAGCTTCACTCCGAATGACGCCGTCGACTACAACGGCGCTTCTGCCACGACTACGCTCACCGTGGACCCCGGACCTCCTCCTACATTCGCAGTTACCGGAAACGCGATCACAGTCGAGCCCGGCACAACCATCGGAAATACCTCGACCATTGCAGTAACTCCATCGAATGGCTTTACTGGAATAGTTAGCCTGACCTGCGCTATCACTCCCGCTGCCGCAAACGATCCCGCGACATGTAACATCCTGCCATCCTCAGTTACCATCAGCGGCACAACCGCACAAACTGCGACATTGACTGTTTCCACTACGCTGGCGACCGCTCTCAACCAGCCTTTCAAGCTTTTCTGGCCGTCGGCGGGCGGGGCAACTCTCGCACTGGCATTTTTATTCAGGATTCCGAAAAGGCGGCGTAACTGGCTGGCGATGCTCGGCCTGTTCTGCCTGCTCGTTTCCATTGCAGGCATCGGCTGCGGCAGCAGTACCTCCGGCACTGGCTCCGGCACTGGCTCCGGCGGCGGAGGGGGAGGCGGCGGTGGTTCAAGCAACACCGGCACCACGGCGGGAACCTACACCATCACCATTACCGGCACTTCAGGCTCGACTGTCGAAACCAGCACGGCTTTCCTCACCGTGCAGTAACTCCCGCTTGACGCGAGTTACTGCCGCTCTAAGTACGCAACGTTATCATTGCGCCGTCACTGAAACGATGTGTACCGGCCCAAGAAGGCCTGACGGCAAAAGCGGCGAGTCGGCTTTGTACGGCGTGAAGTCGGCGGACGCATATTTCTTCAGCGCCCACGTCTGCTGATCGCCGATCATGCGGTTCACCCAGAGATTGGTCACCTTAATCTCAATGTCGTTCTCGCCAGGCTTGATTGCGTCGGTAACATCGACCTTGTAGGGCGTCTTCCACAAGATGCCGAGATCGACGCCATTCACCTTCACCGCCGCGAGCTCACGCACGTCTCCAAGATCCAGCCAGAGATGCGCGCCTTTTGTCACATCGTCCGCCGGAATGTTGATTGTCTTCGAGTAAGTAGCCGTTCCGGAGAAATACTTGACGCCCTCATCTGAAGCAGGCAGCGGCATTTCGGACCAGGAAGCCAGATGCTGAAAACCGACAGCCTCAGGAGCACCTCTTCTCTGCTCGAAGCTGACCTTCCAATCTTGACTGAGTGCTTCGTCCAGGCTGCTAATCACAGCCTCCCACGGCTCGGGAAGTTTCAGTGCGATCTTCGTAGACGGCTTGCGAAAAACAACAAACGTCGTCCCATAGCGATCGAGCTGCAATGGCACCGTCGTCCGGCCGTCCGCAGTAGTGCTATACGAGGTAGGCCGCGTTTCGCCGGTCGCAGGATCCCACAGCTCAGGCGTCTTCCCATTGACGCGAAACGTTGCGCCGACACTCTCCGCTCGATTCTCGCGGTTGTCGACGAAATAAACGTCTCCGTCATCAAGCTTGCGATGCAAGAACATTAGACTCGCGCCCTCTACCCGCTCCTTGTACTCCCAATCGCGCGCTACGCCTAGAGCCTGTTATTAACTTCATGCGAGCAGCCTGAAGAGGCTGGCGATCATGAGGCAGGCGAAGGCGAGGAAGTGGAAGGCTCCGAGAGTTGTT
>Ga0208357_1000031_pt1 | contig 97052 bp, 95 predicted proteins | sample NGESurdeep092012_6_FD_184487 | JGI IMG/M metagenome (GOLD analysis project Ga0208357, IMG submission 184487) | Arctic peat soil microbial communities from Barrow, Alaska - NGEE Surface sample F52-2 deep-092012 (SPAdes) | ecosystem: Environmental > Terrestrial > Soil > Wetlands > Peat ...
GCCCGCCGCTGACGGCCAACCCTACGTGCGCGACTAGCTCGTCGCCCCGAGCGCGCCCACGACGTGGGCGGCGGCCACCATGGCGTCGACCAGGGCCGCGTGCGGCTCTTCGCCGTTGAGCCGCGCGCCTAGGTATGTTCCCGTCGCCGCGTCGCCCGCGCCCGTCGTGTCGACGACAGTCCCGTTGCTCGCGCTCGCACGAAAGCGCTCAGCGCCGCGCACCCCGAGCGCGCCGCGAGCGCCCACGGTGATGACGACTTCTTCGAAGAGCGTGCCCAGTGCGTCGAGCGCGCGTTCGACGGTGTCCATTGAGGTTAGGGTCAGCGCCTCTTGCTCGTTCGAGAAGAGCGTCGCGGCGGCCGCGGCGGCGTCGAGAAAGACTGCCGGCGTCACCTCGCGAAGGGGCGCCACGGAGCAGACGTCGACTGAGGTCGACGACCCGCGCTCTCGCGCCAGCGCGAGCGCGTACACCGCCGTCGCCCGGGTCGACGCGTCGAGCAACAGATAACCCGATACGTGCAGGTGGTCAAAGGGCTCTTCGAGTTGCGCGGCGACGAACGCCTCGCTAAGACGTGAGTTCACGCCGCGATCGGTCAACATCGAGCGCTGTCCGTCGCTCGCGACGATCGACACCACCGTGCCGGTCGAGCCCGCGATCGATTCCAACCGGGACGTCACCTGCGCGTCGCGTAGTGCCGCCACGAAGAGGTCGTGCGCGGCGTCCCGGCCGGCGGCGCCGACGTAGAGCACGTCGTGGCCGCCCCAGCGCAGCGCGATGGCCAGATTCGCTCCCGAACCGCCTCGCGTGACGCGAATGTTGGCCGGCGTGTCACTCGACGTGGCCACCGCCGCGGTGGGTTGCACGACCACGTCGAGCATGACGTCGCCCAGGACGATGACGCGTCTCGTCACGCGAGGTCGCGCGCGATCGACGTCGCGATCGCGCCCGCGAGACGTGCGTTCGCGACCACGAGGTCGCGATTCACCTGCACGCTGACGCCCGCCGTGTGACGGGCGAACTCCGCGAGCAGCGTCGGGGTGACCGCCTTGCCACTGACGTCGTCCAACCGCGCCTTGGTGAGGGCACTCGCCAGTGCTTCGTCATGGAGTTGGCGATCGAGCTCCTTCTCGGCCGCGACGGGGTTGGCGACCAAGAATCCCGTCGGCGAGAGTTCGCGGTGTCGCAGAAACGCCGCGGCCGCCTCGTCGGCGTTCGCCACCGACCAGTCGAGCTCGAATCCGCTGTCGCGCAAATAGAAACCGGGAAAGCGGCGGGTGGCGAACCCCACGACGGGCACGCCCAGGGTGTCGAGTCGTTCGAGGGTGGCGCCGATGTCGAGGATCGACTTCACACCCGACGCCACGACCAGCACCGAGCGCCGCGAGAGCGTCGTGAGGTCGGCCGACTCGTCGAAACTTTCGTGCGCGTCACGGTGCACGCCGCCGAGGCCGCCCGTCGCCATCACGTGGATCCCGGCGTGCTCGGCGACGGTGATGGTGCCCGCGACCGTCGTGGCGCCGTCGGCGCCCAGGGCGAGGGCCACGCCGAGGTCACGGGCCGAGAGTTTCGCTGCGCGGTGTTGGGGATCGGCGAGTCGCGCCAGTTCCTCGGCCGTCAATCCCACGACGACGCGTCCGTCCAGCAGGCCTATCGTCGCGGGGACCGAGCCGCCGTCACGCACGGCCGCTTCACACTCGCGCGCGACGTCGAAGTTCACCGGTGAGGGAAGTCCGTGCACGACGATCGTGGTCTCGAGGGCGACGACGCCGCGGCCTTCTCGAAGTGCAATCGTGACTTCGTCACTGGTGACGACGGAGGAAAATCGAAAGTTAGTCACGCAGCGCAAAGTGTACAGTGAGGACGTGAGTTCGGCCGCTGAGATCGCGTGGGACGACCTGCGCGCATTGGCTCGTCAAGCAGCGACGCGCTCGTACGCGCCGTACTCGAACGTGACGGTGGGCGCGGGTGCGCTCGCCAGTGACGGCACCACGGTCGTGGGCTCCAACGTCGAGAACGCGAGCTACGGATTGACGCTGTGCGCGGAGTGTTCACTCGTGAGCGATCTCATCCGCCAAGGCGGCGCGCGACTCCTCGCGGTCTCCATCGTCGCGGGTGACGGCGCACCAATCGCGCCCTGTGGGCGCTGTCGCCAGTTGCTCTTCGAACACGGCGGTGGCGAGTTACTCATCGACGCCGGCGACAACGCCGCGCCACGACGACTGAGCGAACTGCTACCCGAAGCCTTTGGCCCCGAGGATCTGGGGATACGGCGCAACCCGTGAGCGTGTACTCCGCGGTGGACGTCATCGCTCTCAAGCGCGACGGTGGCGTGTTGAGCGACGAAGAGATTTCGTGGGTCCTCGACGCCTACGAACGCGGCGAGGTCGCCGAAGAACAGATGTCGGCGCTCCTCATGGCGATCTACTTCAACGGTCTTAACCCGGAAGAACTCGACACCTGGACCGACCGGATGATCGAATCGGGCGAACGACTCGACCTTCGAGGACTCTCGCGTCCGACCGTCGACAAACACTCGACGGGCGGCGTCGGCGACAAGTTGTCGCTCATCGTGGCGCCGCTCGTGGCGGCGTGTGGCGCCGCCGTGCCGCAACTTTCCGGGCGCGGACTCGGCCACACGGGGGGCACGCTCGACAAGCTCGAATCGATTCCCGGATGGCGAGCGTCGCTCACGAACGACGAGATCCGTGTCCAGCTCGAGACGGTGGGTGCCGTCATCTGCGCGGCGGGGTCGGGACTAGCGCCCGTCGATCGAAAGCTCTACGCCCTGCGCGACGTGACGGGGACCGTCGAGTCGATCTCTCTCATCTCATCGTCGATCATGTCGAAGAAGATCGCCGAAGGTATCGAGGCCCTGGTCCTTGACGTCAAGGTCGGTCGTGGCGCGTTCATCAAGGATGTCGAGCGCGCCCGAGAACTCGCCACCACCATGGTCGGGCTCGGCCGTGCGCACGGGGTCAAGACCGTGGCCCAACTCACCTCGATGGACGCGCCGTTGGGCCAGGCGGTCGGCAACGCGCTCGAAGTCACCGAAGCCGTTGACGTGCTTCGCGGTGGCGGTCCGAGTGACGTGCGCGAGCTCACGATCGCCTTGGCGACGCTTATGACCTCGCTCGTGGGGCTTGACGCGAGCCCCGGCGACCGACTCGACGACGGCTCCGCGTACGACGTCTACGAACGGATGATTCGAGCCCAAGGTGGCGACCCCGAGGCGGCGATGCCGCTCGCCGCGCTACGAGAGGACGTCCTCGCGCCCGACGACGGCGTGGTGACGTCGATTGACGCGTTGGCCGTCGGCGTCACGGCGTGGCGCCTCGGCGCGGGTCGAGCCCGCAAGGAAGACCCCGTCAGCGCGGGCGCGGGCGTGACGTGCCTGGTGCGCGAAGGTGACCGGGTCGCCAAGGGTCAGCCGCTCTTCACGTTGCACGCCGACGACGAGGCGCACCTAGGAATCGGTCGGGTGACAATCGCCCACGCGGTGTCTCTCGGGAGTGCGCCGCGCGCAGAGACGTCGCTCCTGCTCGATCTCATCGAGGAGTAGTACAGCACGAAGGTCGAGCTCTCGACGATGTCTAGAAGCGATAGAGCGTGACGGCGAAGCTGCCCTTAGCGAAGGCGAGAATCCTCGTTGCCTTCACTTAGAAGACAATGACCGGTCCGCCGCCGTCCGCGTGGAAGAAACCGTCGCGCACTTCGTAGTGCCAGCCGCCATCCCACTTCGTTTGCCACGCCTCACTCAGGCGCTGCAGTTCGCCGTCGTCACTCACTTGGAGGGCTTCTCCTTCGACGACGACGTCGAGCCCCCGGTCCCAACCGTTGCAGCCCGTCGTCAGGGCGACGTTGGCGTTACGTCCAATGTTGATTGCCTTTTGCTCGTGGATACCGGTGCAAAAGTGCAGTGCGTCGTCAAGCCACACCGCGACGAGTGGCGTGACGTGTGGTCGAGCGTCGTGGCGAACCGGGGTGATCCAAAATAACTCCGCCTCTTCGAGCACCTGGCGCGTCACGTCCCACTCCGTGGCGACGGCGTCGGGGTCGGGGTCGCTGAACTCCTTGTACAGAGTGGTCGCGGGACGGTTCAATGGAGCTCGCTCCTTCGCTGTCGAACGATCACGTCCGAAATGTAGTGAGTTGTTTCACGAAGTGACGGTGCTTCGATACGAACGAGTGCCGTCACCACGAAGGAATCGACACTTGCACAATCGCCGACGCTCGCTAGCCTTGCGTGATGGCACGTACCGAGTTGACACTGGAGACGATCAAGCGAGCGCCCAAGGTCCTCCTGCACGAACATCTCGACGGTGGACTACGACCCGAGACGATCCTCGAACTCGCGACGGATATCAACTACCAGGGTCTGCCCACGACGGACCCCGACGAGCTTCGACGGTGGTTCATCGTGGACGCGCCGGGTAGCGACCTCGTGCGCTACCTCGAGGGGTTCGTCCACACCATCGCTGTGATGCAGACGCGCGACCAGCTCGTGCGCGTGGCGAGCGAAAGCGCGATCGACCTCGCCCGCGACGGCGTCGTCTACGCCGAGGTGCGCTTCGCGCCCGAACAGCACCTCCACGCCGGACTCACCCTTCCCGAGGTTGTTCGCGCTGTCCTCGACGGCTTCGCACTCGGCATCAAAGAGGCCGCGAACGAAGGACATCGCATCGTCGTTCGCGCCATTCTTTCGGCGATGCGCCAGGAGCGTCTCAGTGAGACCATCGCCGAACTCGCGGTGAGTTTTCGCGACGAAGGCGTCTGCGGCTTCGACATCGCAGGTCCCGAGGACGGCTTTCGCCCGACCGATCACCTGCGCGCCTTCCACCTCATCCAACGCGAGGACTTCCATCTGACGATCCACGCTGGCGAAGCCTTCGGACTCCCCTCGATCTGGGAGGCTGTCCAGTTCTGTAACGCGGAGCGTCTGGGCCACGGCGTGCGCATCGTCGACGACATCCACGAGGTCGACGGCCGCTACGAACTGGGTCGCCTCGCGAACTACGTGCGCGACCGTCGTATCCCGTTGGAGGTCTGTCCCACGTCGAACGTCCACACCGGCGCCGCGACCTCTCTCGCCACGCACCCGATCGACCTCTTGAAACGACTGCGCTTTCGCGTGACGTTGAACACCGATAATCGACTCATGAGCGGCATCACCTTGAGCGGCGAGTTCGAGACCTGTGCCACCACCTTTGGCTGGACGCTCGACGACATGGAGTGGCTGACCCTCAACGCCGCGAAGAGTACGTTCTACGAGTTCGACCAGCGCCTGGCGATGATCAACCACGTCATCAAGCCGGGCTACGCGGCGCTACGAACTCTCGACGCGAAGTAGCGACGCGAGACTCTCTCGTACGCCGTCGACCAACGCGGCCGCACGAGCGCGCTGTTCGCCGAGCGACCCTTCTCGAGGCGGGGTCACCTCCACGTAGGCCTTCACCTTGGGCTCGGTCCCCGAGGGACGCACGATGACGCGACCCATCGCGCCGAGGCCGAGGAACAGACCTTCGGTCGCCCGAAGTCCGCGCCAGCCCTCGTTGAGGTCGGCGACCACGCTCACGGCGAGCGTGCCCAGTGCCGTCGGCGGCGCGGACGCGAGGTTCGCGACGACGCGTCGAATGGTCGTGGGACCGTCGGGACCGTCGGCGCGAAGGGCGAGTTGGGACGTCGCGTGGACACCGAAGCGCGATTCAAGCTCGTCGAGTCGGTCGCACAGCGTCTCACCCTTCACGGAGAGTTCGTGGGCGAGACGCGCCAGCGCCAGCGCCGCGGACAGTCCATCCTTGTCGGCGACGGCCACGTCGACGGCGAACCCGAGGGCCTCCTCGTAGCCGAAGCCCAAGACGCCGTGTCCGGCGGCCCGAGCGATCCACTTGAAGCCCGTCAACGTGGTGACGATGTCGACGCCCGACGCCGTCGCCATCTTCTCGAGCATCGTCGAGGACACGATGGTGGTCGCGACCACGTGGCCCGCGGCGGCGATCTCGTCGAGCAACGCTGAGGCGAGGAGCCAGCCGATCTCGTCACCGCGCAGGAGTTGCCATCCGTCGTTGGTCTTCGTCGCGGCGCCCAGACGGTCGGCGTCGGGGTCGTTGGCGATGATCAGCGTCGAGTCGGTCTCGTCGGCCGTCTCGATGGCCCGTTCGAGCGCGCCGGGCTCTTCGGGATTGGGGAACGCGAGGGTGGGGAACGACCCGTCGGGCTTGAACTGGGCGGCGACGGGTGTCACGTGCGCGTAGCCCGCGTCAGCGAACAGTCTCATCATCGATTCGCCTCCCACGCCGTGTAGCGGCGTGTACGTGACGCGAAGGCCACTCCCCCCGTCGACACGAAAACGATCGAGAACGTGCGAGCGGTACTCCTCGAGCTGTGCCGCGGCGACGATGACGTGACCCAGCGCCGTGCGGTCGGCCAACGTGGCGGGACCGGCGTGTCGCGCGTAGCGCTCGACGATCTCGTCGTCGGGCGGAATGATCTGTGCCCCGTCGCGCGCGTAGAGCTTGTAGCCGTTGTCCTCGGGCGGGTTGTGGCTCGCCGTGATCATGACGCCCGCCGCCGCGCCGAGAGCCTTCACGCAGTAGGGCACGAAGGGTGTGGGCAGCGGTCCCGGTAGTTCGTAGACGACGGCGCCCGCGCCGAGCAAGACCTCGACGACTTCGTCGTTGAAGGTCTCCGAACCGCGTCGCGCGTCACGACCGACGACGACACCCAGTTTGGTGTCGACGCCGAGCTCGTCGAGCCACGCGAGCACGCCTTGGGTGGCTCGACGCACGGTGGCGCGGTTCATCCCGGCCGGTCCGGCCATCTCGGGACCTCGAAGCCCGGCCGTGCCGAAGGTCAACGGCGTGGCGAATCGGCGCTCGAGTTCCACCTCGTTGTTCGCGTCGAGCAAGTCCTGCAGGGTGCGTCGATCGTTCTCGTCGGGATCGAGCGCGATCCACGCGACAACCTCGTCGCGCAGTGACGAGGTCACAGGACCGGAATGACCTGGGCCAGCAGCGCCCCTAAGGACGCGGCGGCCGACTGGCCGGCCTCGAGTACCTCGAGGTGGTTCAACGGACTCGTCGAGACGCCCGCGGCGAAGTTGGACACCAGACTGAGACCGAGCACTTCGGCATCGAGGTGTCGGGCCGCGATGGCCTCGAGCACCGTGGACATGCCCACCAACGTGGCGCCGAGCGTGCGCGCCATCTCGATCTCGGCGGGCGTCTCGTAGTGCGGGCCGCGAAAGCCGATGTACACGCCTTCGTGGAGGTCAGGGACCGTCGCGTGCACCACACTTCGCAATCGGGCGCTGTAGAGGTCGGTGAGGTCCACGAACCTCGAGCCGTACCCCTGCGGCGGCGGTGCGCCCTCCATTGGCGAGGTCCCCGTGAAGTTGAGGTGGTCGCGGATGACCGCGACGTTGCCGGGCCTGACGATCAGATCGAGTCCACCGCAGGCGTTCGTGAGAACGATCTTTTTCGCGCCCGCCGCGATCAACGTGCGCACGGGATGGACGACCTGGCGCGCGCTGTGGCCCTCGTAGAGGTGGATGCGTCCCGCCACCAGTGCGACACTGACGCCACCAACGTCGAGCGAGAGGATCTGTCCCTCGTGGCCCGGCACGGTCGGCGCGTCGAAGCCACTCAGCGACGTGGTCGCGACGACACTCGACGGTGTCCCGAGCGCGGCGGCGCCCTCGCGCCAACCCGAGCCCAAAACGACCGCGACGTCGTAGTCGTCGACGCCACTCTTCTCTCGAAGTTCGTTCGCGGCGCGTTGGGCGAGCTCGTAGGGATTCGCCACTATTGACCGATCGTGTGCCACACGGTGGAGGTCTCGACGAAGGCGCGAAGACGACGAAGGGAGGCGTCGTCGTTCGGTCCCGGTCGCAGGATGCGCTTGATGGATCCGGCGCCGAGTTGGGCGAGCTCGTCCGCGAACGCCTCGTCGACGCCCGCGAGGTCGATCCCGTCGACGTCCTCGTGCGAGGCGAGCGTGGGTGCCACTTCACCCGTGACGCCCGTCACGATGTTGATGACGCCGTCGGGAAAGTCCGACGTCGCGGTCATCTCACCGAGGAGGACCGCGGGCGTTGGTCGCTTTTCGCTCGCGACCACGACCACGGTGTTGCCGACGGCCACGGGCGCGAGCACGGCGTTCACGAACGCCTCGAGCGAGGAGTCCTGGTCGGCGAGCACGCCCACGACCCCGCTCGGCACGGGTACCGAGAAGTTGAAGAAGGGACCGGCGACGGGATTCGACGAACCGAGGATCTGGGCGATCTTGTCCGTCCATCCCGCGTACCAGACGATGCGGTCGATCGTCCTCGACACCGTAGCCTGCGCCTTCTTGGGCGAGAGACCCTCGGCGAGGTGGACGTGGTAGGCCAGTTCGTCGCGTCTCGACTCGGCCATCTCGGCGAGTCGGTAGATCACCTGGCCACGGTTGTAGGCGCTCTGCGCCCACCACTTGGACTGCGCACCCCTCGCCGCGACGACCGCGTCGCGTACGTCCTTGCGCGAACCTTGCGCGACGTTGGCGAGGAACGCACCCTTGGCGGAGGTGACCTCGTAACTGCGCCCCGACTCCGAGCGCGGGAAGGCACCGTTGATGAGGAGTTTGTAGGTCTTTCGAACGTCGAGGCGGTCCTCAGACATTGAGGTACGCCTCGAGACCGTGTCGCCCGCCCTCGCGACCGAAACCGGACTCGCGCACGCCGCCGAAGGGGCTCGCCGGGTCGAAGCGGTTGTAGGTGTTGGCCCAGATGACGCCGGCGCGAAGTCGCTCGGCGACCCAGAGCGTGCGCGAGCCCTTCTCGCTCCACACGCCACAGGCCAAGCCGTAGTTGGTGTTGTTGGCCTTGGCGACAGCCTCGTCGGGGGTGCGAAAGGTGAGCACCGAGAGCACGGGGCCGAAGATCTCCTCGCGCGCAATGCGGTGGGACTGCGCCACGTCGGCGAAGACGGTGGGCGCGAACCAGTAGCCCTTGTCCGGCAGCGGGCACGAGCTCGTGTAGCGCGTCGCGCCCTCTTCCTCACCGTACGCAGTGAGTTCTTTGATGCGCGCGAGTTGCGCGGCCGAGTTGATCGCCCCCACGTCCGTGTTCTTGTCGAGCGGATCGCCGACGCGCAGTTGATCGACACGTCGAACGAGACGACGCAGCACGTCGTCAGCGACGGACTCTTGGACGAGCAGGCGGGAACCGGCACAACAGACGTGGCCCTGGTTGAAGAAGATGCCGTCGATGATGCCTTCGATCATCTCGTCGATGGGCGCGTCCTCGAAGACGATGTTCGCGCCCTTGCCACCGAGTTCCAAGGTCAAGTGCTTGTGACTCGTCGCGACGCGCTGCTGAATCAGTCGACCGACTTCGGTCGAACCGGTGAAGGCGATCTTGTCGACGCCGGGATGATCCACTAACGCCGCGCCCGTCGTGCCGTCGCCGGTAATGATGTTGACGACCCCCGGTGGCAGTTCGGCCTGTTGGAGGATCTCGGCGAGTATCAACGCCGACAGCGGTGTCGTCTCGGCGGGCTTCAAGACGCAGGTGTTACCGGCCGCGAGCGCCGGCGCCAACTTCCACGCGGCCATGAGCAGCGGGAAGTTCCACGGGATGATCTGGCCCGCGACGCCGAGTGGCTTCGGGTCGGGTCCGTAGCCCGCGTAGTCGAGCTTGTCGGCCCAGCCCGCGTAGTAGAAGAAGTGGGCCGCGGCGAGAGGAATGTCGATATCGCGCGACTCGCGGATGGGCTTGCCGTTGTCGAGGGTCTCGACGACGGCCAACTCTCGGGCACGTTCCTGGATGAGACGAGCGATGCGAAAGAGGTACTTCGAACGCTCGGCGCCGGTGGTCGTGGACCACACGGTGTCGTAAGCGCGTCGCGCGGCGTAGACGGCGCGGTCGACGTCCGCGCTGGTCGCGTGGGCCACGTTCGCGAGTGGCTCTTCGGTGGCGGGATTGAGGGTGACGAAGGGGTCGTGTGATGAGGGGTCACTGAACTCGCCATTGATGAAGAGTCCGTAGCTGGGCTTCAAGTGCGCGGTGGCGGCCGACTCGGGTGCCGGGTCGTAGATCATCGCGCCGAGCCGTGAGTTCGTCAGTTCGTCACTCATCAGTCGCCGCTGAACTCATCGGCGCGCACGTACGAACCGCGACGTTGCTTGAGTCGCTGCATTAAGAGATCGTTGAGGAGCGACGACGCGCCGAAACGAAAACGATCCGGCGTCAACCACTGCGACCCCGTTGTCTCGTTGACGACCACGAGGTAGCGAAGGGCGTCCTTCGACGTGCGAATGCCGCCCGCCACCTTCACGCCGACGACGGCGCCCGTCGCTTCAGCGAAGTCGCGCGCCGCCTCGAGCATCACGAGGGCCGTCGGCAACGTCGCGGAGATCCCCGCCTTACCCGTCGAAGTCTTGATGAAGTCAGCGCCGGCGAGCATGGCGATCCAACTCGCCCGGCGTACGTTGTCGTAGGTGGCGAGCTCGCCGGTCTCGAGAATCACCTTCAGGTGCGCCGTTGCGCACACCTCTTTCACCGCGACCACCTCATCGAAGACTTGACCGAGTCGGCCCGAGAGGAAGGCGCCGCGATCGATCACCATGTCGATCTCGTCGGCACCGGCGCTGACCGCTTCACGTACGTCGAGCAGTTTGACGTTGAGCGACGCCCGGCCGGAGGGAAACGCCGTCGCGACGGACGCCACCTTGACCGCGGACGCACCGAGGACGTGGCGCGCGTGCGCGACGAGGTCGGGATAGACGCACACCGCCGCGGCACTGGGCACGCTCGGGTCACTGGGATCGGGACGCATCGCCTTCGCGCAGAGCGACGTCACGCGACCCGGGGTGTCGGCGCCCTCCAAGGTCGTGAGGTCCACCATCGAGATGGCGAGGTCCAACGCGGCGAGTTTCGTCGATTTCTTCAGCGAACGCGTCGCGAGCTTGGCGGCTCGCGCCTCGGCGCCGACGGCGTCCACCCCCGAGAGCCCCGCGAGGAGCCCGCGCAACTGCGACTCGGATTCGATGACCGGTACCGTGGAGACGCTCGGCATGTGCACCTCACGCTCGTCACCGGTCACGAGGCGAAGCGGTGCGGTACTCACCTGACTCAGACTAGCAATCGTTAGTAGAGCCCCGTTAGAGTGAACCTTCGACGTAGCGCGGCAGTTGACCCGCCGACAGTCGCTCGTCCAGCGTCGGCGCGTCGGTGTCCTTCTTACTCACGATGGCGTCGCCCATAAGGGGCCACGGTACATCGAGCGTCGCGTCGAAGGGGTTGATCTCGAGCTCCTTCGCCGGGTTGAAGGGCGACGACAGGAGGTACGAAAGAGCACCCAGTTCACTGGTCACGCAGAAACCGTGCGCCGCGCCACCGGGCAGTAAGACCGCGCGCTCCTCCCCGGCCGCCAGATGCACGACCTCGACACGTCCGTACGTCGGTGATCCCACGCGGACGTCGACAATGACGTCGTCGAGCTCACCGTAGGCGCAGGTCACGAGCTTCGCTTGACCCTCGGGCGCGAGCGAGTAGTGCAGACCGCGCACGACACCTCGCCGGGACATCGAGAGGTTGGCCTGGTGGATCGGAAAGTTGACCCCGATCTCTTCCAGATCGTCGCGCTTGAACCACTCGCGAAAGTAGCCGCGCTCATCGGCCCAGACCGGTGACTCGAGGACGAACGCGCCGGGGATCGAGAGTTCGCGTACCTCCACTACCCACGCTCTTTCAACGGTCGCCACCACGGCTCGTTCTCGCGGTACCACTTCACCGTGCGCGCGAGTCCCTCTTCGAAGTCGACGTCGGGCTGGTAGCCGAGTTCGTCGTGGATCTTGGTCCAGTCCACGCTGTAGCGACGATCGTGGCCGAGTCGGTCGGCGACGGGTTCGATCATCGACTCGTCGGCACCACAGAGCTCCAGGAGAAGGTACGTGATGGCGACGTTGGTGAGTTCGGTGCCTCCGCCGATGTTGTAGATCTCGCCGGCGCGCCCGTCCTCGAGCACGCGCAGGATCCCTCGGCAGTGGTCGTCGACGAAGAGCCAGTCTCGAACGTTCAGTCCATCACCGTACAGCGGGACCTTGACGCCGTCGAAGAGGTTCGTCACGAAGAGCGGAATGAGCTTCTCGGGGAACTGGCGAGGTCCGTAGTTGTTCGAACAACGCGTCACCATCACGTTGAGTCCGTAGGTCCGCTGATACGCGAGCGCCGCCAAGTCCGAGCCAGCCTTGCTCGACGAGTAGGGCGAGTTGGGCGCCAAGAGGTGGTCCTCGCGCCAGGCGCCTTCGTCGATCGATCCGTAGACCTCGTCGGTGGAGACGTGCACGAAGCGCTCGACGCCCGCTCGACGCGCGCTCTCAAGTAGTTGCTGCGTGCCCATGACGTTGGTCTCGTAGAAGAGTCGAGCGCCGGTGATGGAGCGGTCGACGTGACTCTCCGCGGCGAGGTGCACGACGGCGTGCGCGCCCGAGAGCACTTCGTCGACCACCAACTCGTCGGTGATGGAACCCTTGACGAACGAGACACGCGAATCGCGCCGCACGACCTCGAGGTTCTCCAGTCGTCCCGAGTACGTCAACGCGTCGAACAGCACGACGTCGTCGTAGCCGAGTCGCTCCGCCTGAGCGACCAGCACTTCACTTAGTCGCGACCCAATGAACCCGGCCGCCCCAGTAATCACAACGCGCATGGCGTACCTCGGCCTTTAGAAGGGGGCTAGAGCACTTCTATACTAATGGAGTGAAGGGAATCATTTTGGCTGGCGGCACCGGTACGCGCCTGCATCCCATTACTCGTGCGGTCTCCAAGCAGTTGCTGCCGATCTACGACAAGCCAATGATCCACTATCCCTTGAGCACGCTCATGCTCACGGGGATTCGTGAAATTCTCCTCATCACGACGCCCCACGACCAAGACGCGTTCTCCCGGCTCCTCGGTGACGGCTCGACGTTGGGCGTCAAGCTCTCCTACGTCGTGCAGGACCGGCCGAACGGTCTCGCCGAGGCGCTGATCCTCGGCGAGAAGTTCCTCGACGGTGAGAAGTGCGCGCTCATCTTGGGTGACAACCTCTTCTACGGTCCGGGTCTCGGGACGCACCTGCAAGAGAACACCAGCGTGCAGGGCGCGCTCATCTTCGCCTACCAAGTCTCCAATCCCTCGGCCTACGGCGTCGTCGAGTTCAACGACAACGGCCAGGTGCTCTCGATCGAAGAGAAGCCCGCCAACCCGAAGAGCACCTACGCGGTGCCCGGCATCTACTTCTACGACGAGCGCGCGTCGGACTTCGCGCGACAGCTACAGCCGAGCGAACGCGGCGAGCTCGAGATCACGTCTCTGAACAACGCCTACCTCGAGCGCAACGAACTGCGCGTCGAGGTACTCTCGCGCGCGACGACGTGGCTCGACACCGGTACTCACGAGTCGCTCTACGAAGCGGGTGGACTCATCCGCACCCTGCAGCACCGCACCGGCATGCGCATCGGTGACGTCGAGCAGATCGCGCGCGATCAAGGCTGGATCTGATTACTCTCGAGTACGTCGAGCGACTGGGTGACCCGCACCGCTGACCTAGAGTAAAACCAGCCAAACGCCAAGGAGCTCGCAATGTCCACCATCGAAATCTTTCGTCCGCGTCAACGAGTGCTGGCCGACGTCATTCCCTCCTCCGTACTCGCCGAAATCGCGCTCGTCGTTGGCGCCGCCGCGCTGGTCGGCGTCCTCGCGCAAGTGAGCATCCACCTCAGCTTCACGCCGGTGCCGGTCACGGGTCAGACACTCGGCGTCATGCTCGCGGGCACCGCACTGGGTTGGCGTCGCGCCGGTCTCGCGATGATGCTCTACTCGGTTGCGGGCGTGGCCGGACTGCCGTGGTTCGAACATCACTCGAGTGGGTACGCCTCCTCGTCGTTCGGCTACATCGTGGGCTTCGTCGTCGCCGGCGCCGCCCTGGGCTGGCTCGCGTCACGTGGCACCGACCGCACGGTGACGCGAGCGCTCGTGTCCATGGCCGTGGGCGACGTCATCATCTTCATCATTGGCGTCACCTGGCTCGCCTTCGCGCTCCACGTCGGACCCGCCAAGGCCATCCAGTACGGGCTCACACCGTTCGTCTGGGGCGAACTCATCAAGGCGGGCATCGCCGGCGTCGCGCTCCCCTCGTCGTGGCGACTCGTGGACCGCATGACCAAGAAAGAGTCCTAAGCGGCCTCTCGCCTCAACACCGGGCGCCGTCGCGCGTCACTCGACGCAACGCCGGTGAAAGACGAGCTCGGGATCACCCTCGTCGAGTCCGTCGAGTTCACCACTGAAGAGCCAGCCCTCTCGGCGCAACAGACTCTGCATCGCGAGGTTGGAGCGATTGGTGGACGTGAACATCTCCGACGTCGTCGAGTGACGCAGCGCAGCGCGAAGTAGTTCGCTCCCGATTCCTTGACGACGACGATCAGCGTCGACGACGAGCAACTCGACGAAGTCGCGCCCGAAGAACGATCGAGGGTGGAGGGTGGCGAACCCCTCGACGCGGCCCTCGCTCTCGACGACCAGGCAGTCACCAGACTCGAGGCGATCGGCGAGGAGTGAACGTCGATCAGTATTCGCCCACGCACGGTCGTGGATAGCGCGTACCGCGTCCGCGTCGACCGTCGTCGCTTGGCGAACCGCCCCGGACAACTACGTACGCCAGCCCAACACTTTGGCTTCGTCGCCGTGGGCCAAGTACTTGTGCTTGGACAACGTCGATCGGTCGAGCGTCGCGTACCGCGTCGCGACGTCAACCGCGTGACGAAGGAGCTCGCCCTCACTCGCGACGGCTTCGACGATGCCCGCGGCGAGGGCCTCGGGACCGCTGAAACGCTTCGCGGTCGTCGCGGCGACGATCGCCGTCGCGCGAGGAAGTCGGTGGTCGAGGATCGACCAGAGTCGCTCGTCGAGCGCGAGACCGATCTCGGCCTCGTTCATGCACCAGTAGCCCCGGTCCTCGCGCATCACGCGGTAGTCGAAGGCGCAGCTCAATAACGCCCCACCGGCGAAGGCGTGACCATTGAGGGCGGCGACGGTGTACGCGGGAAAGAGGAAGAGGCGCGCGATCGTTCGTTCGAGTTCTTCGAGCGTCGCGTGGAACTCCGTCGGATTGGCGCCGAATCGCGCGAGGTCGAGACCGTTGGAGAAGAACTTTCCCGTTCCGGTCACCACGACCGCGAGGGGTCCGCCGGTGGCCTCGAGTTCGTCGAGGAGCGTGTTCACTCGCTCTAACGAATCGGCGTTGAGACGATTTTCACCGTCGTTCCAGGTAAGGATCGCGACGGGACCTTCGTGTCGCAGCGAGATGTCCATAGCGCGAGCCTAGACAGGGTCAAGAGCCAGGGGTAAGTTAAGAACATGAGCGACGAACCAGAGATACCCGAGCCCGACGTCTCGGAAGAACACCCCGTTTCCGAGCACTGGGTATGGGTCGGCGCGCACCGTCCTCCGAGTCCGCGCGTGCTCTTCGATCACATGACCGCCGACTGGTCGCTCGCGAAGATCTCGCACGACGTCCATCCCGCCACCATCAATTCGTCCGCTCGGCGCCAGCGTCTGGCCAGTCGATTCCCCGGCACGACCGTCGTCGTGCCGACGGGCAACTTCAAGACGCGCGCCAACGACACCGACTATCGCTTTCGCGCGGGCACCGACTTCTTCTATCTGACCGGCTGCGACGAGCCCGACGCCGTGCTCGTCATCGCACCCAGTGGCGCGAGCGCGACCACCACCCTCTACGTCCCCCATCGACGGGACTCGTCGACCCACGAGTTCTACACCGACGCGCGCTACGGCGAACTCTGGGTCGGCCCTCGCCGAGGGGTCGACGAAGCGGCGATCTACTACGACATCGACACCGCGCCCCTCGAAAACCTCGAGAAGGACCTCGTGTCCCTCGGCGGCGCCAACGTCGTGACGTTGCGCGGCTTCGACGAGGGCGTCGACGCCCTGCACGAAGAGAGCGAAAAGGACGAGGAGCTCGCGAACGTGCTGAGCGAGCTGCGCCTCGTGAAAGACGACTTCGAGGTCGCCCAGCTCCAGGCGGCGATCGACTTCACCGTGAAGGGCTTCGAGGACGTCGTGCGGGCGCTGCCGAGCGCGGAGGGCCGCGGCGAGCGGGTGATCGAAGGCGTGTTCAACTTGCGCGCGCGCGTCGAAGGTAACGACGTGGGCTACGACACCATCGCGGCGAGTGGCTCGCACGCAACGACCCTGCACTGGACGCGCAACAGCGGCGACGTGCGCCGCGGCGACCTTCTGCTGCTCGACGCCGGCGTCGAGTGCGACAACCTGTACACCGCCGACGTGACGCGCACGATGCCGATCAGCGGTACGTTCTCGCCGGCGCAGCGACGCGTCTACGAACTCGTCCTCGCGGCGCAGACGGCCGGTATCGCCGCCGTCAAGCCCGGGGCCAACTTCATGGCGCCGCACGACGCCGCGATGGCGGTGCTCGCCGAAGGACTCTTCGAGATGGGCATCTTGAAGGAAGAGCCCGTCGTCGCCCTTCGAAAGGATCGCCAACTGCATCGGCGCTACACGTTGCACGGCACGAGTCACATGCTCGGCATCGACGTGCACGACTGCGCCAACGCGCGTAACGAGTTCTACTGGGGCGACTTGGCCGAGGGCTTCGTCTTGACGGTGGAGCCCGGTCTCTACTTTCAGGCCAACGACCTCACCGTGCCCGAGGAGTACCGCGGGATCGGTGTGCGCATCGAGGACGACATCCTCGTGACGGCGTCGGGCTCGAGGAACCTCTCCGCGGCGCTGCCGCGCGAGGCCGACGACGTCGAAGCGTGGATGGCGTCGCTGTGGGCCAAGGGCCCGACCAACCTAGGGTTGTGACGCCACGGCGACGTCGCGCACCGTGGCGTCGTGCGTCATTTCACAAGAATGCTCCGACGCGTAGTTTCAATTTTCGTTAAGAACTATCGTCACCGTCGACGTGGCGACCACGCCGTACGAGGACGGCAACGCAACGACTTCCCCCGATAACTCGGTGCAACTTCCCGTCACGAAAGTTTGACGAGACCTTTTCGCAATCCATACGCGCAACTTACGTTCGCTCTCTAGCTTGTTGATGTGCCCGAAAGTTTCGGCGTAGCAAACAGCAAGGAGTGAAACATGGTGTTGATCCTGTTACTCAGTGTCCTACTCGTACCCCTCGCTTTGGGCGTCATCTTCGTTCCACTCGTGATGGGCGTGCGGGCAACCCGTGCGGCACATCACGAGCACGTTCTACGCAACGCTGACGGTTCCCCCGTCGAGGTCGGCCAGGTTCACGACCCCGTCATCGTCCGCGCGGCGTAGTTTGACGGATCCCCTTGCGGGTCGCTAGACGGTGACCCGCAAGGGGATCCGTCGAGGTCCACGAACCTGACCCGGCGCCCACGTGACGCCACTCGGATCGGCCAGTTCGAAGGTCGGATAACGCGTGATGAACTCCTCCAACGCCACCCGTAGCTCCATGCGCGCGAGGTTCGATCCCACGCAACGGTGAATACCCAGCCCGAAGGCCGCGTGACGATTGATGGCGCGATCGATGACGAACGTGTCGGCGTCCTCGAAGACCGCCGGGTCTCGGTTCGCCGCCGGGAAGCCCAGGAGGACCCAGTCGTGCTGCTTCATGGGACAGCCGTGAAAGTCGAGGTCTTCCTTCACCAGGCGGGCCATCGTCACTGGTGCGTAAAAGCGCAAGAACTCTTCGATGGCGATGGGCATCAACTCGGGTTCGTTGACGAGTCGCGCGAGGTCCGCCGGGTGCTGGGCCAGGTGCCAGAGGGAGGAACCGATCGCCGACCACGTGGTGTCGATGCCCGCCACCAACGTCAAGACCATCGTGCCGCGCACGTGCTCGAGGGACAGCTTCTCGCCGTTGAACTCGACGTTCAACAGATAACTCGTGAAGTCGTCGCGCGGTCGCGCGACGTGGTCGTCGATCTGCGCGTTGAAGTACTCGGCCATGGGCAAGAACAACGGCCCGCGCTCCTCGGGCGCGAGGTCCACGAGGTCCAAGACGACGTGGACGAACTCGCGAAAGAGGTCCTCGTCGGCCTCGGGAAAGCCCAGCATCGTGGCGATGACGCCGGGCGAGATGAACTGGGCGTAGTTCGCGCCCGCGTCGAACTCGCGCTGGTCACCGAGTGCGTCGAGGTGCTTCACGCACAAGGCCCGCACCTGGTCCTCCATCGCGTTCACGGGACCGGGCGCGAAGGCCGGCAGGATCAGACGGCGGGCGAACTGGTGAAAGGGTGGGTCGGACGTGATGGGCGGCGCGCCACCCATGGGCGCTGGCGGCGCGTTCGGCGGGAACTTGTTGTTCGTGACGACCACCATGCGACTCGTGAAGTGCTCGGTGTCGTTGGCGATCTCGGCGACCATTTCGTGGGTCGTCGGGAACCAGCCCCCGGCGTAGCGATCGGTGTGCGCGACGGGACAGCGATCACGCAGGTCCTCCCAGATGGGATAGGGATCGTGCACCCAGGCGGGGTCGGTGTGATCCCAGTCCGTGGCGAAGTCATCGACCGGTCGTTTCGCCTCGGCCTCGGCCTCGATGGACACGACTCAGCTCAAGATTCGTAGCGGTAGGTTCCTCGGTCCTCGGATCTGACCTTGGGCCCAGGTGACTTGATCCTTGCTCTCGAGTTCAAACTTGGGGTACCGCTTGATGAACTCCTCGATCGCCACGCGCAGCTCGAGCCGCGCGAGGTTCGATCCGATACAGCGATGGATGCCGAGTCCGAAAGCCACGTGGCGATTCTCCGCGCGGTCGATGATGAACTTGTCGGCGTCCTGGAAGACCACCGGGTCGCGATTGGCCGCGGGGAATCCGAGGAGAATCCAGTCGTACTCCTTCATGGGGCATCCCAAGTACTCCATGTCGGCCTTCACGAGGCGCGCCATGGTGACCGGTGCGTAGAAGCGAAGGAACTCCTCGATGGCGACCGGCATGAGGTCCGGCTCGTTCACGAGCCGCGCCAAGTCGTCCGGGTGCTGCGCGAGGTGCCAGAGCGACGCGCCAATGGCGCCCCACGTGGTGTCGATGCCGGCAACGAGGATCAAGACCATCGTGCCGAAGACGTGTTCGACGGCGAGCTTCTCTCCGTCGATCTCCGCGTTCAAGAGGAACGACGTCAGGTCGTCGCGGGGGTCCTCCATGTGCTCTTCGATCTTGGTGCGAAAGTACTCCTCGACCGGAGCGAACAACTCGATCCGCTCCTCTTCGGGTCGGTCAATCGACTCGGTGATGACGTGCACGCACTTGACGAAGATGTCCATATCCTCTTCGGGAAAACCGAGCATTTCTCGAATGACCGACGGCGGAATCAAGCGCGCGTAGTCGGTCGACGCGTTGACGACGCCCTTGGCGATGATGTCGTCGAGCAGGTTGTTGCAGAGCGCGCGAATCTGCGGCTCGAGCGCGTTAACGACGCCCGGCGAGAACGCCGGCAGGATCAACTTTCGCGCTATCTGGTGAAAGGGCGGGTCGGACGTGATGGGCGGGGCGAGACCGATGGGCGCGGGCAGGTCCTCTTCGGTCGGTCGACCATCGTGCACGATGACGTCGCGACTGGTGAAGTTTTCGGTGTCCTTCGCGATCGCCGAGACGCCGGCGTGCGTCGCGGGAAACCACGCGCCGCCGAATCGGTCGGTGTGCGCGACGGGACAGCGTTCGCGTAGGTCGTCCCAGATCGGGTACGGGTCGCTCACCCATTCGGGGTCAGTGTGGTCGAAGTCGGTGGCGAAATCGAGGACACGGGGCTTGTCGGTCACGACGACTCCTCGATGAAGATGGCGTGCTCCGGGCAGTTCGCCTGGGCCAGTCGCGCGAGATCGATCGTCTCGGGGGTGAGCGTTCCGTCGCCGATGACGACGCCGTTGCCGAGATCGTCGAAGTCGAAGATGCCGGGCGCGATGGAGAAGCAACGGCCCTGACCCTGACAGAGATCGGCGTCAATGACAACCTTCACGTTTCCCCCAACTGTCGATCCATTCGTGACCTTACTACTTGGTAACAGTCTCAAGAATGGCACGTCGGTGCTTCAAGCGGTCTCGATCTCCTCGCGACTGATGCCGAGAAAGTAGAGCACGGCGTCGAGGTAGGGCACGGACAACGCCGTGTCAGCGTGCTCTTGGACGAGGGCCTTCGCGTTAAAGGCGATGCCCAGTCCGGCGACGGAGAGCATGTCGATGTCGTTCGCGCCGTCACCCACGGCGACGGTCTGTTCGAGGGGCACGCCCACCTCGGCGGCGAAGTGGCGCAAGGCACGGGCCTTGCCCGCGCGGTCCAGGATCTCACCGACGACGCGACCGGTGAGGACACCGTCACGAATCTCGAGTTGATTGGCTTCGAAGTGCGTGACGTCGAGCTCGGCCAAGAGTGGGGCCAGCACCTCCACGAAGCCGCCCGACACCACGGCCGGCACGTAGCCGAGACGCTGCAGGGTGCGGACCAGCGTGCGCGCACCAGGGGTCAGTCGGAGTTTCGCGCGCACGTCCTCGAGCACACTGACCGGGAGGCCGGCCAAGAGTTCCACCCGACGCTTCAGGGCTTCGGCGAAGTCGATCTCACCGTCCATCGCGGCGCGCGTGATGGCGGACACCTCCTCGGCGCGCCCGCAGGCTTCGCCCAGGAGGTCGATGACCTCGTCTTGCAACAACGTCGAGTCGGCGTCCATCACGACGAGGTGCTTCGCTCGACGGTGCAGCCCCGCACGCTGGACCGCGAGGTCGAGCCCGCTCTCCTTCGCCACGAGCGTCAACGCCGCGCGAAGCAACGGGTGGCTCGGGCCAATGACGATGAGTTCGTAGCAGTCGACCGGGTAACTCGCCAGATGCACGATTCGTTCGCACGTCGCGGCGCTCGCGGCGATGGCGTCGAACACGCCCTCGAGCTGGCCGGCCGTGATCTGGGGCGCGAGCATCGTCACCAGGAGGCGTCGACCATCGACCTCGTCGTTGGGGATCACCTCGTCGACGTGCACGCTCATCCCGTCGCCCTCGATGTTTCGCTGCTGAAGGGTCGCCAAAAGAGACCCGTGCGTGAGGTCCTCGTCGCTACTGACCTCCGCGCAGAGCACCAACGTGCCGCGAATGGTGATCTGGGCCACGTCCATCAGGTGCACGTCGCCACTCTCGAGCGAGTGCAGCGCGCGAAAGAGTTCCGCGCCGACGCCGATGCGGTCCGGTCCACTCACGGTGACGAGGAACGTTGAACGAGACATGGAAAGAGCGTAGAGGTTTGTCACGTGGCCCTAGGCCGCGTCGCCCGCCGCCTCGCGTTGCTCGCGCACGTCGGCGACGTGCGGATCGGTCCTCGCGTCGAAACTCCAGAGCGACGGCAACGCCGCGGTGACGACCGCCACGGACCCCGTGCACGCGAGGCCCCCGAAGGTGAGTGAGAAGCGCAACGTCGTCCACGCGGCCATGACGCCCGCTCGGAACTGGCCGGCGGTTGGACCGAGCGAGTACGAAATCATCTCGATGCCGGCCATGCGACCGCGGACGTCCGGCGGGATCGACTCGTTCCACATGGTGGTGCGAAAGATGCCACTGACGGCGTCGGCCCCGCCGCCAATGGCGAGCCCCACCAGCACGAGCCACAGCGACGACGAGAAGCCGAACAGCGCGATCCCGAGTCCCCACAGCGCGGCCGAGATAACGACCGCACGACCGTAACGATGGACCAGGCGCGTCCAGCGCGACGTCAGCGTGGCGAGCAGAGCCCCGCCCGGCAGTCCGGTGTAGAGGATGGCCAGCGCGTACGTCTCGTGAAAGCGCGTGGCCACGAAGGGCAGCATGACGACGGGAAAGGCCAGGATCATCGCCAGAAGGTCGATGACGTACGTGCCCACGATGTCGGGACGACTGCGGGCGTAGCGCAGCCCCTCGCGAAGGGCCGCGACGTCGCCCACGCTCGAGGACAGCTGGGGCGGCGTGGCCCGCAACGTGAAGAGCAGCACCAACGAGAAGGTGAAGGTCACGACGTTCGCGACGTAGACCGAACCCGCGCCCCACGCCACGGCCGCCAGTCCCCCGAGGGCCGGACCGATGATGGAGGCGGTCGTCGAACGGACGTTGGACAGCGCCGACGCGGCGCGCTGCATGTGGTGCGACACGAAGAGCTGGTTCAGTGCCTCGATGCTCGGTCGTTGGAGGCTCGACGCGCCCGCTAGGAGCGCGGCGTCGAGGTAGAGGATCCACACCAACGGGTGCGCGAGCAGGGCGTTCACGACGAGCGTCATCGTGGTGATCATCATGATCACTTCCATCGAGATGATGAGACGGCGACGGTTGAGGCGGTCCGCGAGCACGCCGCCGTAGAGGCCGAAGAAGACGAGCGGCGCCAACTCCACGAGGCCAATGGCCCCGACGGCGAGGGTCGAGTGCGTGAGCTGCTTCAACTGGAAGGGCACGGCGACGTAGGTGGCCTGACTGCCGAGCGCGGTGATGAAACCGGCGGTGTAGAGCCGGCGGTACTGCTTCGAGACGCGAAGCGGTGTGAGATCGATACCGAAGAACCCTTGGCTCACGCAGGTCCCGCGAGCCAGCCCTCACTCGGGCTGTAGTGGCGAAGCACCTTCGCGGGCACGCCGCCCAACACGACGTGGTCGGGGAACGAACCGCGCACGACGGCGCCGGCGGCGACCGTGGTGTTGCGCCCGAGGGTCGTGCCGGGCAGGATGACCACGTTCGCGCCGAGCCAACTGCCCGAGCCGATCTTCACGGCCGACTCGCTCGGACGTTGCCAGCCGACGGGCTCGTCGATCTCTTCGTACGAGTGATTCTGGTCGGTGATGTAGACGTAGGGACCGGTCTGGATGTCGTCGCCGAGTTCAATGGACCAGTGGCCAATGATGTGCGAACCACGACCGATCACGCAGTGCCGGCCAATGGCGACGGTCGGCGTGGCGAGCATCGACTGGTCGCCGTTGATGCCAGCCGTCAAACAGACGTTGGGGCCGATGAGGGTGTCGTCACCGATGGAGAGGTACCGCTCGTTGTAGATCACACCCTGAGGCGCCATGAGGGCCGAGTGTGCGCCGAAGTAGTGAAACTTGCTCGCGTAGTCGTCGTCGGACCCGACGATCGCGACCTCGTTGAGGTAGCGACGCCACCGGCGCACGCCCGAGCCCAAAAGGCGGCGGAACTGAAGACGGAAACTCACCTCGGTCACGCTACCAACGTGACGCACGATCAACGGAAGTAGCGTCAGGCGATGGTAGTGGACGTCGCAGTGATCGGCTCGGGATTCGGTGGTCTCGGCGCGGCGATCCGACTACTCACGCGCCACTTCGATCCACGAGACCACCGCATCTCGACGTCGAAGACCTCCGAGGTCGATTAGTCGAGACTGATCGGCGTGTCAATGTCGAGACCCTCCGCGGATCCGACAACGTCGGGCACCAGCGCGTTCGCCAGGTGCGCACGCACTCGTTCGTCGATCTCGGCCATGGTCTGAGGATTCTCTCGTAAGAACGTCTTCACGTTCTCGCGACCCTGACCCATCTGCTCACCTTCGTAGGTGAACCAGGCGCCGGCCTTCTTCACGAAGCCCAACTCGACGGCGACGTCAAGCACCGAACCCTCACGGCTGATGCCCTGGCCGTACATGATGTCGAACTCGGCTTGGCGAAAGGGGGCGGCGCACTTGTTCTTCACGACCTTCACGCGCGTGCGGTTACCCACGACCTCGGTACCGTCCTTGATCGATTCGATCCGGCGAATGTCGAGACGCACCGACGAGTAGAACTTGAGCGCGCGTCCACCAGGGGTGACTTCGGGGCTCCCGTACATGACACCAATTTTCTCGCGCAGTTGGTTGATGAAGATCGCCACGGTGTTGGACTTCGAGAGTCCACCCGTCAACTTGCGAAGTGCTTGGCTCATGAGGCGAGCCTGCAGACCCACGTGAGTGTCGCCCATGTCGCCTTCGATCTCGGCGCGCGGCGTCAACGCCGCCACCGAGTCGATGACGATCACGTCCAGCGCTCCCGAACGGATCAGCATGTCGACGATCTCGAGCGCCTGCTCACCGGTGTCGGGCTGGCTGATCAAGAGGTCGTCGACGTTCACCCCAATGGCACGCGCGTAGACCGGATCCATGGCGTGCTCGGCGTCAATGTAGGCGCACACGCCGCCGTTGCGCTGCGCTTCAGCGACGACGTGCATGGCCAGCGTTGACTTACCGGATGACTCTGGTCCGTAGAGTTCGACGACGCGACCGCGCGGCAGTCCTCCAATACCGAGCGCCATGTCGAGCGCGAGGGCGCCCGTCGGGATCGACTCGATGTTGAAGTTCATGTTCTCGCCCATGCGCATGATCGAGCCTTTGCCGAACTGCTTCTCTATCTGGCCGAGCGCAGCTTCCAGAGCCTTGTCGCGATCATCGGTTGCCATTACTGTCTCCTTCGTCTTTGTCATGGGGGCAAGTTAGATGGCCCCAGTGACATCGGTCGGTCTCCGCCTAGGTTTCAGGATACTACGAACACCTGTTCGTACTCGGGATTCGGCGAAGTCTTCGAGCAAAAAAGTCCGTACCTCAAATTTACCCCCGAAAGGGGTGAACCATGAGTAATCAAAGCCCTTTCGATACGGGCCTCGGCTGACCAGTCACGTCAAATTCTTCACGATCTTTAGTCCCAGATCAACTCGCGAATATCGTGCATGGTCACGGCCACATCGCCTTCGTATCCAAGAACTGCAACACTTGCCGAGTAGGCGACGTCACACGGAAAATCAATAATTTGCGCCTTCAAGAACGGTTCATCGGGGACGTTCCATACGGTTCCCGTCTGAGCATGCTTCCGCGCCAATTCAATGCGGTTCATTGGCCGTCGAAGCCCCTCGCCGGTAGCCTTCAGCAACGCCTCCTTGCGGGTCCACAGGGAGGTGAAGAACGCCGCGCGCAATGGTTCGGGATAACCGCGATATGTCGCCAGTTCCGCATCAGTGAGTACTAGTTCTGCCATACGATCCATCGAGCGATCGGGGCGTACGGCTTCAATGTCAACGCCGACCCGGTACCCCCAGCAACCCGCGAGTGCAACCCACCTCTCACTATGCGAGATTGATACTTCGAGATTGTGTTCGCCGCGAACCATGTCGAGCCGCGGCTTGCCGTGAGGTCGTGCGCAATTGGAGCAAACTCGGTCTATGGGTATCGCGGCTTCTTCAATTTTGAAGACACGACTGGCCAACCTGCGCAGCATGGCGACGCCAATGAGAAACCGATCTCGATCGTCCGCTCGCGAATAGCCAACGAGTCTCTCTCGTTCGGAACTATCGAGCAGCCTCTCCCAATCGGACCGTACGCTCTCGATGCTGGCCATCCAAACGTGAACGGCTCCGGTGGTGAGACTTAGCTCGCCTCGAGCGTCCACTGCCATTTATGCCCCAAACAATTGGCCGAGCGAATCACATTGCGTGAACGCGACATTAGTCGGTGGAGTCATCAGGTCCGGAGGGACAAGGCTGCGTCACTGCCGGTGACCGAGGCGCGGACCGGTCTCTGCGTCGGGCCCGCTGGCTCTGAGTCCTTCGCATCACGGGCGCTGCGGTACCACCGCGGACTGACGCGTCGACCAAGAACGACGTGGCGACTCTTCTACCTACGCGGCGTCACTAAAACCCGGCGCCGACGCTTCTTGGACTGGTCGTGGTGGTGGTTCAACCACCGGCCTTCTTGATCACGACGTCCGACCACTTGCCCCACTCATCGGTGAGATTGCCCTTCACCTGTCCTTTGGCGGTGTCGTGGAAGAAGTAGTACAGCGCCTTGCCGGCGTAGGTGACCTGCAATTTTCCGTTGGACCGCTTGGTGCCGAGTTTCGCGGCGTTGACGCCAGTGCCCGCCGTTGCTTTCGTGACGCCCTTGGGCAGCAGGAGAGGGGGCCAGTATTTGAAGCACGAACTGCCACACGCGGTGGCGTTCGACTTCAAGGTGTAGAGCGTCCTCCCGCTCACGAGGATGGTGCCGAACTTGGAACTCTTTGCCGTTGAGACAACAACGCTTTTCGTCGTCGCGTGGGCTGCGACTGGAGCCATCACCGTTGCGGACAACGTGAAAAGGGCCATCGTCGCGACCGCGATTCGCACGGAAGGGACTCGGCCGGCCGTCGCTGGGTACTGCTTCGTCTGTTCCATGTCGCACGTCTCCTCGTAGATCTCGATATCGCAGGTGCGCCGTCGATCGCCCGGCGACGTGCCGCTCGTCGACACGATGCACCACGTCTTCACTTCCAGTTCTACAGTTCTACGAAAGAACCCCGGGAAGAGATCACTTCCGCGAACTCATTCTATTTCCTAAGACGATGCCTGCGCTGGGCGGTGATTCGGACCCCAGGTATGACCGTCATCACTCACGCCAGGCGCTATTTAATTGAGGCGAGAAAGCCGAATTGAATACGATTGCCGCGATCGGGCTTGGGTGATCGACGACGATCTCATTCATCATCGCTCTGGTGTCGGAGAGCCATCGTAAACGGTCTCCGACTGGCGGATACGAAGTTGATACGTCAGACTCGTTGCCTGCGATAGTTAAATCCCTCGATGTCCTGTGAGAAACTAACTCGGTGATGATTCGAATTCGGACGTCCCGAGACGTACCTGCGTGTGTCGCCATTGCCATAAAGGTTCACGACACGGATGGTTACCCGCATTTTCTCCCCGGGGACTTCGAATCCTTTCTCGTGCGGCCCGACGCGATGAACGCGTGGGTTGCTGAGGATGACGGCAAAGTGGTCGGACAAGTATCGCTCCATCGGAGCACGATGCGCGAGGCGATGGAGTGCGCGAGTGCGTTCGCAGGGGTGGGTCCAGAGTCCTTGGCCGTGGTCGCCCGTCTGATGGTCGCACCTGAATCTCGGGGTCTTCGAATCGGGCAGTCCCTCCTCACAACTTGTACCGAGCACGCGCGAGAACTTGGCCTCACGCCAATGCTCGACGTCGTGACGAGCTCGCACCACGCCATCGAACTCTACGAGAGGTGCGGTTGGACTCGGGCGGGTGAGGTTCGTAGCACGCTGAGCAACGGTGCAACGTTGGACGAGTTCGTCTATCTGTACATCTAAATGGCGTGGCTCATTGTGGGTCGAGCACGATGACGCGTCGCTAGTGCAGCAAACTGCGGCGCGCCGACGTTCACACCATGACCGAACCGCATCTCGCTCACGTACAACTTAGAAATGTACGGATTCGTGGATGATCGAACAGTGAGGTCCTGGACGTCGGAGATGAGAGGACTAGTCGCTCAGCGCCTGGTAGACGAGTCGCTGGAGGTCACGCCGAATCGGGTAGGTGCCACTCGGCAAAAGCTGGGTGTAGAAGCCCACGGTCAGATCTTCGACGGGGTCGACCCAGAAGGTCGTCGACGCCGCACCACCCCAGAAGTACGAACCTTCCGAGACGAGCGACTTGTTTCTGCGTCGATCGATCATCGTCGACATGCCAAAGCCGAAGCCCTGGCCGGCGTACGCGGCCTCGGCGTAGGAGTCGACGGCGAGGTCCACGAGGTCGCCGTCGTTCGGCAGATGGTTCTCGACCATTAGTTCGACGGTTCGACTCGAGAGGAGTCGTACGCCGTCGAGCTCGCCCCCGCGCAGCAACATGTTCATGAACCGGTCGTAGTCGTAGGCCGTCGACAACAGCCCACCGCCGCCGCCCAGGATCCGCGGCGGGTGCAGTGAGTATTTCGCTAGTTCGTCGTAGGGAAACGAGTCCCCGTGCGAGGGGACGTAGAGCATCGCGAGCCGCTCGGCCTTGTCGGGCGGGCACCACCACTCGGTGTCGGGCATGGCGAGCGGGTCGAAGATGCGCTCCTTCAAGAAGACGTCGAGGTCTTGACCACTCCAGATCTCGATGAGACGACCCAAGACGTCGAAGGAAACGGAGTAGTTCCACTTGGTACCAGGCTGGAAGAGCAACGGACTGGTGCACCAGTCGTCAACCGCTTGGGCCAGGTCGGCGTCTTTCTCAAAACCGAAGTCGTAGCCCTTGTTACGGTAAATCTCGTCGACGGGATGAAGGTAGTTGAAGCCGTAGGTCAGTCCGCTCATGTGCGTCAAGAGATGGTGCACGCGCACTGGTTCCGTGACGGCTACGGTCTCGTGGCTCTCGGGCGTGCCGCCCTGCCAGACGCGAGGCTCCTTCAACGCGTCGATCCATTGTCCGACGTCGTCGGTGAGATCGAAGCGGCCCTCTTCGTAGAGCATCATGACCGCGACCGCGACGATGGGCTTGGTCATGGAGTAGACGCGCCATATCGTGTCGTCGGTGACCTCGAGCTCTTTCTCGCGGTCGCGGTGACCGCCCTTGTCGCTCCAGACCAGCTGTCCCCCTCGAGAGACCGTCGCAAGCCAGCCGGCCAGTCGACGGTCGTGGACGTAGCGATCGAAGGCCGGCTTGATTCGCGCGAGACGCTCACGAGAGAAGCCGAACGCCGACGGGTCGACGTCAACCTGGAGTGACGACAAAGCCACCTCGCTTTCTCAAACGAGGTTAGGTGAGACCGTCGAGACTTACGTCCGCTCGAGGCGTCGACGAAGGAAGTCGAGGGCGCTAATGGCGCTGTAGGCGCGCACGCGTGGTCGATCCCCCGGGAGTCGAAGTGCCACGTGCTCGACGCGATCACCGAGATCGAGCCCAACGAACACCGTCCCCGCGACGTGCCCATCTTGCTCTTCGGGTCCGGCGACGCCCGTCACGCTGAGACCCACGTCAGCGCCGAGTAGCTTTCGCACGCCCACCGCCATCGACTCAGCGGCGTCCGCGCTCACGACCGGTCCCTCGGGCACACCGAGCACGTCGAACTTCACTTGCGAGGCGTAACTGACGACGCCACCGCGAAACCACTTCGACGCGCCCGCGACGTTCACGAGGCGGCTCGCGATGAGCCCGCCCGTCAGTGACTCCGCCACCGCCAGCGTCAGCCCGTGCGCGAGGAGTTGCTCCGCGATCACGTCCTCCATGGTCTGGTCATCGACACCGAACGTGATATCGCCGAGCTTCTTCTCAATCAGCGCTCGCACCGTTCGTTCTTCGTCGGCGAGCAGCGTCATAGCCTCTTCATCGTTGTCGCCGCGAGCCGTGATGCGAACCTTGATCCCTTCGATGCCCGACGCGAGAAAGGCAATCGTCACGCCGCCGCCGCCCGCGAGCGCGTCGAAGCGCTCGGCGACGGCTTCACTGAGCGCGGACTCGCTCGCGCCCCACGTGCGCAACACTCGGCTTCGGATGACCGAGGTCTCGCCCGCGTCGCGTTGACGTCGAAGGAGATCGGGCAGGATTGCGCGATCGAACATGTCGCTCATCTCGTAGGGCACGCCCGGTACCGCGTAGACCACCTTGCGCCCGACCAGGCAGATGAGGCCCGGCGCCGTGCCACGGGTTTGGGGAATGGTCACCGCACCCTTCGGGACGTCGGCTTGCAGCAGGTTGTTGTCGGGCATGACGCGCCCGCGAGACTCGAACATCGATCGAATCGTCGCCACCAGCGCGTCGTCGCGCTCGAGTGGCACGTTCATCACCTCGGCGAGGGCGGCGCGCGTGATGTCGTCCTGCGTCGGGCCGAGCCCGCCGCAGACGATCATCGCGTCGCTTCTCGCGAGCGCCGTTCGAAAGGCCAACACGATGCGTTCGTGGTTGTCACCCACGTGTTGGTGGAAGTGCGAGGAGATGCCGTTCGCAGCGAGGCGTTGACCCAGCCACTGCGAGTTGGTGTCGCAGATCTGTCCAAGTAGAAGCTCGGTACCAACCGCGACGATCTCAACTCGCACGCGCGACGACTCGCTTCCCCACGGCGTAGTACTGCCATCCGGTGTAGAGCGTGAGCACGACCGCCAGCCAGATGGTCACGAACGCGAAGGCCGGGTGGTGACCGGTGATCGGCAGTACGCAAAAGCCAATGGCCCAGTCCTGCACGAAGGTCTTCCACTTGGCGAGTCGACTGGCTGGGATCGACATTCCGCGCCGCGCCGCGCGCGCGCGGTACACGCTCATCCAGACCTCACGCAGCGTGATGATGATGGCCGGCACGGCGAAGAACTTGATGCCGTGCGGTCGCGACACGATGATGGCGTAGAGCCCACCGAGGACGATGACCTTGTCGGCGAAGGGGTCGAGGAAGGCGCCCGAGGTCGTCGTACCGTGACGGCGCGCGACGATGCCGTCGAAGTAGTCCGACGCCGCCACCGACAGTCCCACGATGGTGGTCCACCACGAGATCCGATCGAACACGATCAAGTAGATGAAGAAGGGCGCGACGACGATGCGAAACGCCGTCATCATGTTCGCGGGCGTCATCAGTGCCGTCGGGCCGTAGGTACGTTCCGTACTCATAGCGCGACCGCCTCGAGGTCCGTTCCGTGACTCGCCACAATCTCACACTCCACCATCGAACCCACGATAAGTGAGGGATCGACCATGACGACGCCATCGATCTCGGGACATTCGCGCACGCTTCGACCTACACCGACCGAGTCGATGAGGAGCCGTTGGCGCGTCCCGACGAGAGCGTCACGTTTCTTCGCGGTGATGGTGTCCTGCAGTTCGGAGACTTCGCGTAGCCGTTCGAGGGCGAGTTCGTGCTCGACGGGCTCGTCGAGGTCGTTCGCGTAGGTGCCCACCTCGGGCGAGAACGTGAAGAATCCGGCCCAGTCCAGTTGAGCACCCTCGATGAAGTCGAGCAGCGCTCGCTGGTCGTCCTCGGTCTCGCCCGGATAGCCCAGGATGAACGAGGAGCGAAACGTCGCGTCGGGTTCGACCGCTCGAATCGCCGCGATGCGTTCGAGGAAGCGCGCTCCGTCACCCCAACGACGCATCGCGCGCATGAGGGGCCGCGACGCGTGCTGCAGCGAGAGGTCGAAGTAGGGCACGCCCGTCGCGAGGATCGTCTCGATCAGACCCTCGGTGAGTCCCGACGGGTACAAGTAGAGCAGGCGAACGCGCTCGACTTCGCGACTGAGCGCCTTGGTGAGTTCGATCAGGGGCTGCGTACCGCCGTCGTCGAGCACTTCGAGCGCCTCACCGCGTCCGGCCCGGCGCCGGTCGTGACCCCAACTCGCGAGGTCCTGGGCAATCAAGACGAGTTCACGCACGCCCCCGTCGACGAGGGCGCGCGCCTCAGCCAAGATCTCGTTGGTCGAGCGCGAGCGCTGGTCACCACGAAAGGTCGGAATAGCGCAGAAGCCGCAGCGCCGATCACAGCCCTCGGCGATCTTCACGTACGCCCACGGCGCCTTCGCCTTGGGCCGCGGCAGGTTCAACAGGTCGAACGACGACGTCGGACGTGCTCGCAGCGTCACCGGCGTCGAGGGCGTGACGCTCGTCAGACTCTCGCCAAAGCCGGCGACGAGATCGACTTCGGGTAAGGCGGCCGCGAGCTCGTCGCCGTAGCGTTCGGCCATGCAACCCGTCACGACGAGACGCGCACCCGCCAACTTTCGATCGGCGAGGTCGAGAACGGTCTCGATGGACTCCTCGCGGGCGGCTTCGATGAAGGCGCACGTATTGGCCACGACGAGTTCGGCGTCGTCGGCGCTCGTCGCGACGAGGTAGCCCTGGGACTCCAAGAGCCCGGCCAACTTGTCGGAGTCCACCTGGTTCTTGGGACAGCCGAGCGTCTCGATCCAGTACCGCACCACAACTCCTTCACGTAACAACACCGAGCGCGGCGCGCTCGGTGTGAAGTGGCGGAGAGGGAGGGATTTGAACCCTCGGGCCCACTTTCGCAGGCCGCATTCTTAGCAGGAATGTGGTTTAAACCGAACTCACCCACCTCTCCCTCGACACAGCCTACTAAAAAGCGCTCCGTCGTATCACGCGAGTTTCACCTGCGCGCGACGTATCGAATCGAGTGCCACGCACCCGTAAGCACACGCGGGTCAAGGGTTACACTAACTGGCACTGTGACGCGAAATCGCGTCAAGGAGGGATGACCATGCGCCCAGTTCGACTCGCTCTCGCCGGAGTTCTCGGTGCGTCACTGCTCACGACCGCGACCCTGACTACGGGTGTCGCCGCGCACGCCGCCACGACCTCGAGCGCACTAGCCGCGTGCAAAACGTCCATCGCGTCGCACGAGTTCACGAAGGGCAAACTCACCGTCGCCACCGACACGCCCGCCTACACCCCCTGGTTCATCGCCAACAAGCCCTCGAACGGCAAGGGGTACGAGTCGGCCGTGGTCTACGCCATTGCCAAGGTCTTGGGTGTGAAAAAGTCCAACGTCACCTGGGTCGTCGAGCCGTTCGACAACAGCTACGTGCCCGGCGTGAAGAAGTTCGACTTTGACATCAACGAGATCTCCTACACGGCGGCGCGCGCGAGTGCCGTCAGCTTCTCCACGAGCTACTACGACGTTCAACAGTCCATCATCGCCCTCAAGTCCAACCCCATCATCACGAAGCACACGGCCAAGGAGCTGAAGAGCTACCAGTACGGCGACCAGATCGGGACGACCGGACTCGCGTACATCAACAACCACATCAAGCCCATCAAGCCCGCGCGCATCTACTCCACCCTCGACGAAGCGGTCGCCGCGCTCCAGAGCAAGCAGATCGACGCACTGGTGATCGACACGCCCACTGGTCAGTACATGGCCTCGGCGCAGATTCTCAACAAGGCGAAGAAGTCAATCGCCGCACAAGTCGGACAGTTCCCCAGCGTCGGCGAGCACTACGGACTGCTCTTCTCGAAGGGCAATCCCCTCGTGAGTTGCGTCAACACCGCGATCGCGACGCTGAAGTCGAACGGCACCCTCAGTGCGCTGCAGCACAAGTGGCTCGGCATCTACGTCGGCGTTCCCGTCATTAAGCCCTAGCCGTGTCGTTGACGACCGACGAGAACTCGGCGTCCACTCCTCCACAACTCTTCGCGTCACGCCGTCGACGCCTCCTCGTGGGACGCCGCGGTCTCGTGGTCAGTGTTCTTTCGACCGTGGTCGTACTGCTGGTCATCTTCGCCATCTTCTGGCTCGCGCCGGGCGGGCCGGTCTTTCGATCCTTCTTCTTCAACCCCCACGACATGTGGCAAGCCTTCGTGGGCGACCCGCAAAAGGGACTGCTCTCGGTGGGCCGAGGCCTCATCACCAACATCTGGATGTTCCTCTTGAGCGAGGTGCTCGTCCTCATCTTTGGTCTCGTCATCGCCACGCTTCGCCTCAGTCAATCGCCCGTCCTCTTTCCTTTTCGCGCGCTCGCGACCATGTACGTCGACGTGATGCGTGGCGTGCCGATCGTGCTGGTGATGTACATGATCGGCTTTGGTCTTCCCGAACTCAACCTCGGCGTCCTCTCATCGCAGTCGCCCGCGGTGTACGGCTGCGCGACGTTGACTCTTTCCTACAGTGCGTACGTCGCTGAGGTCTATCGCGCCGGCGTGCTGTCCGTGCCCCGCGGACAGCTCCTCGCGGCGCGCTCGCTGGGACTGACCCACACCGCCACCATGCGACGGGTCATCTTGCCCCAGGCCGTGCGCAACGTGATCCCTCCGTTGTTGAACGACTTCATCTCGATGCAGAAGGACACCGCGCTCGTCTCACTGTTGGGCGCCGTCGAAGCCACCCGAGCGGCGCAGATCTACGGCGACACGGTGTTCAACTTCAGTGGCTTCACCGTGGCGGCGATCCTCTTCTTGCTCCTCACGATCCCCATGACCCGATTCACCGATCACCTCATCGCCCGAGACCGCAGCCGACGCCTGGCCAGTACCTAGTGGGCGCCGTGCTCGAATTACATGAGGTCGTCAAACGATTTGGGGACAACGAGGTCTTGCGCGGGGTATCCCTCAAACTCGACCCTCACGAGGTGGTCTGTCTCATCGGGGCGTCCGGTTCCGGCAAATCGACGCTCCTGCAGTGCGCCAACCTTCTCGAGACCGTCGACGCGGGCACCATCTCACTCTTCGGCCAGTCCCTGCAGGACCCCCGCGTCGACCCCGATCTCGTTCGCCAACACGTGGCCATGGTCTTTCAGTCCTTCAACCTCTTTCCGCACCTCAGCGTGCTCGACAACATTCTCGTCGGACCCGTGCACGCCCTCAAACGTCGCCGCGCTGACGTGCGCGAAGAGGCACTCGCGCTGCTCGATCGCATTAACCTGCGCGACAAGGCCAACGACTATCCTGATCGTCTCTCGGGCGGTCAGCAACAGCGCGTAGCAATCGTGCGTTCACTCGCGATGCGACCTTCACTGCTGCTACTCGACGAAGTCACGAGCGCCCTCGACCCGACGCTCGTCGGTGAGGTGCTCGATCTCCTCACCGATCTCGCGCACCGAGGTACGACCATGCTGATCGCGACGCACGAGATGAACTTCGCCAGGGACGTCGCCAACCAAGTCGTCTACCTCGACAAGGGCGTGCTCGTGGAGCAGGGTACGCCCGAGCAGATGTTCTCGAACCCGCAACACGAGTCCACGCGGCTCTTTCTCGAGCGCGTCCGCTAAGAGGCGTGCGCGCGAATCTCGGGTAGTTCGAGCACGAGGTCAAAGAGCTCCTGATCGCGATCCCACGTGAGGTGGGCGCGCACCTGTTCCAGAGGGAGCCAGACGAGGACGTCGACTTCCTCGTTGGGCTCGAACTCACCGTGTTGTTGCGCCCTCATCAAGTAGTACGCGACGATCTTCGACTTGCCCTTTCGGTGCGTGTAGTTCGTCGTGCCGATGAAGCGCACGACCTCACAGTGCAATCCAGTCTCTTCGAAGACTTCGCGACGAGCGCCCTGTTCGAAGGTTTCGCCCTCTTCGATCTTTCCCTTGGGAAACGTCCAGTCGCCCCGCGCCTCGCGGTAGATGCAGGCGACTTCCACTCGACCACCGGGCACGAAGCGCGTCACGACGCCGCCGCCCGCGCGAATGAGATCGTTCGGTGCGTCGCTGGGGACGATCAGTTCGCCACTCAAGAGGTACACCCGGCTAACGGTAGATGACGGCACGTCCAAACTCGGGGATTACGTGACCTCGATATCAATAAACCCATCGTACGTACAGTAGTAACAATGCTCGACGGGACACTTCCACTCCGGTGATGCCTCACGGTTGCGTTCTGGCGCGTTGGAGCGGACGTCGTCACGGACATGAGAAGCGCTCGATGATGTTCCACGTCGGCCGCGTGGCACGTCACCGCGTCGGACCCGTCAAGAATCAGACGCTCATAACACGTGCGTCTCGGCACGCCTCGGGCGGCACAAGGGCCTACTTCGGACACCGACACGTGCCATCGGCGTGGTCAGATTTCTGACTTTTTCACTAAACTTTGTCGGATGAAGGGCTTCTTCTCCTTTCCCAATCCCGTCAATGACGCGGCGGCGCGTTCGGTGGCGATTGGCGTCGTCGTGATGGCCGTCGTCGCCTTCGCGACCGGCAGTGCCTGGATCCTCCTTCTCTTGACGTACGGCTTTCTCGCGCGCGTCGCCGCGGGGCCGAAGATCTCTCCTCTCGGGTGGTTCGCGGTGCACGTGAGCGGGCCGCGGCTCACGCGTTGGCAGAAGCCCGTACCGGGTCCCCCGAAGCGCTTCGCGCAGGCCCTGGGACTGGCCCTTTCGCTGGCCGCCTTGGTGACGTGGCTCTCGGCCGGTTGGTTGGACGCGCGATGGATACTGCTGCCGCTCATCGGTGCCGCGTCCCTCGAGGGATTCCTGGGGTTCTGCCTCGGGTGCACCGTCTTTGGCTGGTTGATTCGCGCCGGCGTCATCCCCGCGTCGATCTGCGCGGAGTGCGGTGACCTCTCCGCTCGATACCGACGCGCGGGCTTCGAGGTCAAGTAGAGATTGTCCCCACGAGAAGGGCGAATCGTGCCGCGGTCGACTCTTCTCTAGGCTGACGACTATGCCCACGTTTCGTTCGCGGTCCCGTCCGCGCCCTCGTTGGCGTCTCATCACGCTCAGTTCGGCGCTGGTTCTCCTGGGCCTGCCGGGGAGCGCGATAGTCGCGAGCGCGAGCGACGCGCGCGTCGTCGTCGCGGGTTTGACGCCACTCTCGACGAAGGACGTCGTCGTACACAGGTCCATGACGACGTCGTTCGACCTCGCACTCACCCAGACCCACCAACGCGCACTCCGTGCGTTCATCGCGAGTCTCTCCAACACCGCCTCGGCGAACTATCACGACTACCTGACGCCCGGTCAGTACGCACGCGACTACGGCGCGACGACCACGACCGTGTCGGCCGTGCGGACGTATCTCGCGAGCGAGGGCCTGCACGGGGGGGCGCTCAGTAAGGGACACAACGTCTTGCGCGTGAGCGGCAACTCGGCCAGCATCGCGCGCGCCTTCGACGCACCCGTCGAGACGATCCGTCTCAGTGACGGTTCCCTGCACGCGCACTTCATGGCGACCGCGTCACTGCCGCGCGCACTCGCCGGCGACGTGACGGCCGTCGCGGGTCTCTCGACCGTGCAGCCCGACACCACGAACACGTCGACACCCCAGGCCACCACGGCGCCGACGACGTGCGCCTCGGCGGGCAGCTCCACGGGCACCACCCCCAACTCCGTGGGGGGCTACACCGTGCAACAGCAGTCCGCGCTCTACGGGTTCAGCACGGCGTGGGCCGCGGGTGACACGGGCGCTGGCCAGACCATCGGCGTCTACGAACTCGCCAACTTCAACTCGGGCGACGTCAGCACGTTCTTCACGTGCTACGGACTCTCGCCCACCCTCACGCAGATCAACGTCGACGGCGGACCAACGACGACGGACAACGCGGGCAACGCCCCCGACGAAGCCACGTTGGACGTCGAAGAGGCCGCGGCGCTCGCGCCCGGTGCGGCCCTCGAGGTCTACCAAGGGACCCAGAACGGTAACGGCCCCACCGACATCTACTCCCAGATGGCCAGTGACAACACCGCGACGATCATCACGACCTCGTGGGGCATCTGTGAAGCGCAGACCAGCGGCGCCGCCGTGACCGAGCAGGCCATCTTCGAAGAGATGGCCGCGCAGGGCCAGACCGTCGTCGCCGCGGCCGGCGACACCGGGTCGTCGGACTGTGAGGGCACCCCCACCCCCACGAAGCCCCTCGCCGTTGACGACCCCGCGTCACAGCCGTACGTCACGGGCGTGGGCGGTCTCACCGTGTCGGACATCGCGCCGCTCAGCGAGACCGTCTGGAACGACAACTGCCAGCAAAAGGGTTGCGGAGCCGGTGGTGGAGGCCAGTCGACGCTGTGGAGCCGCCCCTCGTGGCAAGTGGGCCCTGGTATCAACACCGCGACGCAGACCCGACGCATGGTGCCCGACCTGTCGGTCATGGGCGACCCCGGCACGGGCTTCATCCAGTACTTCACCGGAAGTGCCAACGGTCTCTGTGACCACACGTGTTCGGGTGGCTGGGGTGCGATCGGCGGTACGTCCATCGGGGCGCCGCTCGTGAGCGCGCTCGTCGCCGTCTCGGCTCAGTCCTGCGCCACCCTCTCGGGCGGTCGCCTGGGCTTCATCAACCCGTCGCTGTACGCCATGGCGTCGACGGGCTTCGTCGACGTCACGACGGGCTCGAACAATCTCTACAACGTCGGTGGCTTCAACGCGGGCGTCGGCTACGACATGGCGTCAGGGCTCGGCAGTCCCAACGGCGCCGGGTTCATCGCCGGACTCTGTCCCGCGCCCGTGTCGAGCACGACGAGTTCCTTCGCGCTCTCGAGTTCGACGGGCGTCGCCTCGTCGCCCGGGCCCAGCGTGACGGCGACGTTGCGTGACGCGAGCGCTCGACCCGTCGTCAACGCCGCGCTCAAGGTTACGGCCATCGCCGCGGGCGGTACCTTGAGCATCAACAACGTCCCGGACCTCTCGGACGGCGTCGGCAAGGCGACGAGCTCGGTCTCAAGTAACGCGACGGGTGTCGCCACGTTCAGTGTCGGGAGTTCCATCGCCCAGAGCGTCGCCGTCACGGTGAGCTACGCCGGCCAGAGCATCTACACGACGACGATCAACTTCACCGCGGCGACCACCTCGGCGAAGACGAAACCCGGACCGCCGACGATTCTGAAGCTGTCGCCACTCGTTGGTGGCTTCACGCTCACCCTTCGAGCGCCGACGCGGACCGGTAACAGCGCCATCACCTCGTATCAGTATTCGATCAACGGCGGAAGGTCGTGGACCCCACTCGCCAAGGGTCGAAAGTCCGTCAACGTCGTTCGACTCTCGAGAGGCAAGCTGTACGGCGTGGTCGCGCGCGCCCTCAACGCGATTGGACCAAGTCGTTCGTCCGCCACGAGACGAGTTGTCACGCGTTCGTAGCAATTCACTAGGACTTCAGGTTCTCACAACCTGTGACCGGAGTCGGTCGATGCATCGGACCTAAACTTTGTGACGGTGAAGGTCGCTATCGCAGCGGGCGCGTCGCCCCCCAAAGGACGTGAGTGAAGATTCGACGTATTGCGCTGGTAGTCACAGTTCTGTTGGCGGGCACTTTCCTCGCGGAGAGTTCTTCGCACGGCGCGACGACCACCGCGCCGGTCGGTCTGCCGCTGTACCAATTCGCCGAGACCGGCGCGCAGCCCCTCCCCTGGAACGCGGTGTCGCTCAAGAGCAAGATCGACGCCACCACCATGCTCGGTGGGCCGCACGGCGCCACGAGCGCCACCGAGGGCGTTCTCGCGTATCGAACCAACGCCAGCCACCTCGCGCTCTTCACCCAGAGCGTCGGGGGCGCGACGCGCTGGACGGACTTCACGCCAGGCAACGACGTGCCCACGCCCGCGGCCGACCCCATTCCCTTCTTCGATCCCTCCAACAACGTCGATCTGCTCTACGTCGACGACACCGGTCACGTCATCGTCTTGAGTCCGAACGCTCCCTTCACGTCGCTCTGGACGCACCTCCAGCACGCAACGCCGTGGCGGCCCTACGTCACGACCGACCTCACCGACTTGACGGGCGTCCTCGCGTCGAACGGACTGCCGAGCATTCAGGTCACCGGCACGACCGGCACCGTTGCCTACCGGACCGCGAACAACACCATCGAAGTGCTCACGCTCAACTTCGTGGCGGGTCAACCGGTGCCGGTCTACACCCAGGACGACTTCACCGTGACGAACGTGGGCGCCGCCACGAGCCCTACCACCACGACCACGACGCCCTCGTCGTCGTCCACGACGACGACCAAGCCACCCGCTACGACGACCACGGCGACACCCGTCAGCGCGACGGGCTTCGCGAGTGACCCCGTGGTGCTGCCCGGGGCGACGCCCACCTTCGCCGCGACCCTCAACAACGGAGACCTGGCCGTCTACACCAGCGTCGGCTCGTCGCTTCGGAGCTGGACAGGCGAGAACCTCACCACGTTGACGGGCACGCCCACCGTGACCGGCACGCTGGCACTCGGCACGAGCCCGTCGAACATCGACCTCGCGGCGTTGACGAGTAGCGGCAGCGTGGAACTCTTCACGACGCAGAACGTCACCTCGGCGGTCGCCACGCACGTCTGGAACGTCCAGAACGTGACGAGTCTCGCCACCGGCGCGCCGCCCCTCGCCGGCACCCTCTCGGTACAGGTGACACCAACCCAGGTGGCCGTCGCGGGTCAGGCCGCGAACTGGGGTGACCTCTTCGTGCTGTCGAGCGCCAGTGGGTTGGCGCCATGGACCTCGACCGACGTCTCGGTCACGGGCGGCAGTTCGTCGCGCGCCGTCGGGAGCATCGTCGCGGGGCTACAGATCAACGGTCAACTCACGCTCTACGCCGCCGGTCTGAACTCACCCCCGCGTCAAGGCGTCGGGGTCTACGCCATCCCGAGCGCGAAGTGGACCAAGGCCGTCACCGACGGCTGGCCCATCATCTCCGAGACCGGCGCCCTCGGCACGAGGACCGCGCCCTGGGTGGGCTTCACGAGGACGACGAGCGTCGCGTCATCGCCCGACTACCTCATGGGCCAATCGATCTACAACGCGCACAAGCACGTCACGTGGCTCGACTTCTGGACGGTGAGCGGACCCCTCGCCGGACAGCCAATGACCACCACGAACTACTACGGCCACGGCTACGCCGCGGGCGTCTGGGTGGCTACCCAGATCGACTCCTACCGCGCGCTCGGCGTGGGACTCAAACCCGACTGGGTCATCTTCGATCCCGAGGGCTACCCCGACAACCACTCGGGCCTCGACGCGCCCGGGGGCTCGAGTACCGCGACAATGGCGAAGTACGGAACCTACTGGGCTTCGATGGTGAAAGGCTGGCAAGAGGGTATCAACGCCGTCGATCCGAGCCTCAACGCCGGGGTCTACGCCTCGCAGTCCGAGTACCGCAACTACCAACTCTCCACGCTCTCGCTCCCGGTCTTCATGGCCATCGCCTTCGGTGGCGGCGGCCCCATCCCGGTCGCGGGCGCGTCGGGCAGCAACGTGCGTGGTTTCATCTCCTTCGACGCGGTCTGTACCCCGGCGTCGCAACTCCAGAGCGAGGCGACGACGTTGCTGAACCCGCCCTGGGGTGGTCAGTTCAACACCCTGCAGTTCAACGCCGGCGTCTACTGCGCGCCACCCGCCACCTAGTCTTAGCCCATGAGCGATAACGCCGACGCCAACGCCAACAAAGCCCAGGACCTCAAGAGCCGCATCAAACAGATGACCCAGCCGATCGTGGACTCGCTCGACGCGAGACTCTCGGCCCAGGTCGACAAGCGCGTCGACCAACGAGTGGACGAGACCCTCAAGGATCGACTGTCGGTGATCGAACGCGCCATCGCCGATCTCGACCGAGCGGTCCACGAACTCCAGGACCGACCGAAGGACTAAGTCTCTTTCGCGGACTCCGACCCGCGCCGCACGCGGTCGCGTTTGATGGCCCATCGCACCGTCACCACGCTCAGCACGACGACGGCCACGACGAAGACGGAAAAGACGGCGACGAACACGCCACGAGGCTAGGTCGTGTCACAGCGTGGCGCCAAACTCTTCGTATGACTTCACTGCTCGACGCCTCGCCCCTCAGCGTGATGGACGTGCTGCGCGGCGAACGCCGCACGAGACCCGTCGCGAACGCCATAGCCGCGCCGGGACTGCGCGCCGTGCTCGAGGACGGCATCTTCGAACTCCTCGGGCCGGCGCTACGCGACACGCCCGTCACCGTTCGCGCCTCCTCGCTTCGCTCCGGCACCGCCAACGACCCGTCCCACTCGACGTTGGCTCTCGTTCGTGGGATCTTGATCACTCAGGCGCTACGTCTCATGAGTGTTGGACTCGACGTCGACGACGCGTTTCACGAAGCCCTGCTCGCGTGGCGCGCCGACGTGGGCTCGAACGATCTCACGAACGTGGTCGACCACCTCGACGCTGACGAGCGCGCTCGCCTCGTCACCGACGTCACCGCGCACTGCGTGACGCTGAAGCGCTCACTCGGGCCTCTCTCCACTCGATGGCAGCCGCGCACGTCGCTGCGCGCGTACCAGCGACTCGCCGGGGGCAACGTGGTGCTCCGTGACGTCGTCGATCTCATGGTTGGCACGACGACGAGCGACGTCGCCTCGGTGGCGCTGCTCGACGTGACGACCTCGCCCTTGGGCGAGGGGGCCGAGCGCGTGATGCGCTACCACGCCCTCGTCCAGACGCTACGTTCTTCCATCGCACCGCTTCGCACGTCGATGTTCTCCACCGCGACGGGCGAGCTCTGGAGCGTCGACGTCGACGACGAACTGCTGACGCGCTCGGCCCTCGAGGTACTCGACGTGTTGACGCGGATGGTTGCGACGCCGTGACGGCGCTCACGCACCGTCGCTACTCGAGAAACGTCCTCAATCGACTCATCGACGACGCGCCGACGATCCCCCAGCTACTCACCGACGATCACCGCCGATCGCTCAGCGCACGATTTCGCGCCGTCGCCGGCGCCGATCATCGCCGTCTCGACGCCTGGATGGTCGAACGCGCCGGCCAACCTTTCGGTACCTTTCGCTGGTCGCCCACAACGGCCAAGCGCGTCGTCGGGAACGCCGCGCTGCGCCGCGCGCTCAACGACCTCACGCTCACCTCCTTCGACGCGGTCGACATCGAAGTCACCGACCAGCTCCTTCGCGCCACCTCGGGCTACGCTCGGCCCGGTTCCCTCGCCTTCTACCTCGCCCAGTCGTCGCCCTCGGTCGTGGGTCTCGTCGCCGCCGAAGCCGCCAACTGGGTGACGCAGCTCGGCGAGGCCGCCGAGGGCATCGCGGCACCCTGGTCGGTGGCGACGAGTGACGCGTACTACGACGTGGCTCGCGCGCGCACGACGCTGCGGGGACGACGCGACCTCATCGTGGTCCGTGGTCTGTCGCGTATCTTGTTGCGCGTCCGTGCCGGCGCGCCGGGCAAGAGCGCCGGACCGGGGCTGCGCGCCGACCTCACGATCGACGCGTTGGCCAACGACACGGGCCTCGCGGCGGCTCGCGTCCTCGGGCTTTGGCCCGAAGCGGGCGTGGTGCTGAGCGTGGACGGGACGATGGAAGATCTGCGCTTGGGTGCGCGCGATCTCGTGCGAACGGCCGTCGCCAACCAGCGTCACCGGCTCTTCCTCGCGGCGTAAGTTTTAGCGAAGGGCCCCGCCTACTAGCGTGGTTCAGTCATGTCGCTACGAACTTCCCTTAGAAATATTGCCATCATCGCCCACGTGGACCACGGAAAGACCACGTTGGTGGACAAAATGCTCCGCCAAACGGGTTCCTTCACGGCCCACGAGGAGGTCACCGACCGGGTGATGGACTCCGGCGACCTCGAGCGCGAAAAGGGCATCACCATTCTCGCGAAGAACACCGCCGTCAAGTGGAACGGCCTCACGATCAACATCATCGACACGCCCGGTCACGCCGACTTCGGTGGTGAGGTGGAGCGCGGTCTCGCCATGGTGGACGCCGTGATCCTGCTCGTGGACGCCGCCGAGGGACCGCTACCCCAGACCCGTTTCGTGCTGCGCAAGACCCTTGAGAAGCGCCTCCCGGTGGTGCTCGTCATCAACAAGGTGGACCGACCCGACGCGCGCGTCACCGAGGTCGTCGCCGAAGTGGAGAACCTCTTCCTCGACCTCGACGCCGACGAGCACCAGATCTCCTTTCCCATCCTCTACGCGAGCGCCCGCCAGGGCTGGGCCTCGCTCGACCCCGACGTCGTCACGAGCGACCTCACCCCGCTCTTTCAGACCATTGCCGACTACGTGCCCGCGCCCGAGTACGAGGAGGGACACGGCCTCCAGGCCCTCGTCTGCAACCTCGACGCCTCGCCCTACCTCGGTCGCCTCGCGCTCTGTCGCGTGATCAACGGGAACTTAGAACGCGGTCAGCGCGTGGCCTGGTGTCGCATCGACGGCACGGTCGAACACGCCAAGGTCACGGAGCTCTTCATCACCGAGGCGCTGGAACGCATCCCCGCCCAGAGCGCCGGACCGGGCGACATCGTCGCCGTCGCCGGTTTCGAGGACATCACCATCGGTGAGACCCTGGCCGACGCCGAGAATCCCGAACCCTTAGAACCCCTGCACGTCGACGAGCCGAGCCTCTCGATGACCATCGGCATCAACACGTCGCCACTCGCCGGCACCGAGGGCAAACTGCTCACCGCGCGCATGGTGAAGGACCGCCTCGACAAGGAACTCGTCGGCAACGTCGCGCTGCGCGTCTTGCCCACCGATCGTCCCGACGCCTGGGAGGTCCAAGGACGCGGCGAGCTCCAGCTGGCGGTCCTCATCGAGACGATGCGCCGCGAGGGATTCGAACTCACGGTCGGCAAGCCGCAAGTGGTGACGCGCATGATTACAGAGAAGTTGCACGAGCCCATGGAGCACGTCACCATCGACGCGCCCGACGACTTCGTCGGACCGATCAACACGCTCCTCGCCACGCGCAAGGGCACGATGCTCGACCTCGTCAACCACGGCACCGGCTGGGTGCGCATGGAGTGGCGCATCCCGGCTCGCGGGCTCGTCGGGATTCGCACCGAGTTCATGACCGAGACCCGTGGCGCGGGCATGATGCACACGACGTTCGACGGCTACGACCCCTGGTACGGGGACATCCGCCTTCGCCAGAAGGGCACGCTCGTCGCGGACCGTCGTGGCGACACGACCGCGAACGCCCTGCTCGACCTCGAACAGCGCGGCGTCTTGTTCGTCGGCCCCGGCGTCGAAGTGTACGAGGGCATGATCGTCGGCGAGAACGCGCGCTCCGACGAGATGAACGTCAATCCCACCAAAGAGAAGAAGCTCACCAACATGCGCGCGTCGGGCAGCGACAACACCGAAAAGATCGCGCCGCCGACGATCTTCTCGCTCGAGCAGGCGCTCGAGTTCATCGCCGACGACGAGGCCGTCGAAGTCACGCCCAAGTCGGTGCGACTACGCAAGGTCGTGCTCGACGTGGCGTCGCGCCACCGTCTTCGCAAGAAGGGCTAGGGGACCGCTCAACTAGGGTTGTCCCCGGAGGGATGACAGAGCGGACGAATGTACCGGTCTTGAAAACCGGCGTGGGCTTGCCCACCGTGGGTTCAAATCCCACTCCCTCCGCCAACGTGGCCTCGAAGAGCACGACGACCCCGCGCCCTAGGGCGCGGGGTCGTCGTGCGAAAGCTTCGCGTGTCGCTACTCCTTGGTGGTGGCGACGGTGACCTTACTCAGTTTGGTACGGGTCACGATCCGGTACGCGACGTGCACCGTCACGCGTGCAGACAAGAAGGCGCCAACGGCCTTGGCGCGCCGCAGGGCCAACGTTCTGTTGCCCTTGGCGTAGCTGCTCACGGTCACCGAGGCGCCCGGCACCAACTTCCTCGAGAGGGACGCGAGCGCGCCCTTCACGCCGGCGCTCAGGGCGACACTCCTTGCTCTGAAACCGAGGCCCACTGTCCCGGGCCGCGCGGGTAGCGCGAGCGCGACGGTCGTCGCGGATGACGACACCGACTCGTAGGTGGTGTCGGCGGCCTTGGTCGCGGTGACGACGCACGTGCCCGCGGTCGACGACCTCAACGTGGAGCCCGAGATCGTGCAGCCCGTGGCCGTGCCGTTCGTCACCGTGTAGGTGACAGCGCCCGTACCGGAACCACCGCTGGTGGCCAAGTGCAACGCCGTACGCGCACGACCGCTCGTCGTGGTGACGGTGAGCGATGACTGGACGATCAGCGTCGAGGTCAAGAGGACGATCGGGTCACTGGAGAAGGTGACGGAGACCGTGCCGGCGGTCGTCGCCGTGCCGTCGGCGGTAGCGCCCGAGGCGGTCACGATGTAGATCGAGTCACCGACCTTGATACTCGGATCGGTGATGGTCAACGTGATCGGGGACGAGGCCGCAGGCGACGACAAGGTCGGCGTCTCCCATGAGACCCCAAAGGCGGCCACGTAGCCCTGACCAGCCGGTGGCGTCACCGACGAGGGACTCGTGATCGGGTAGATGCTCACCGTGGTTCCGATGGGCAACGCGCCCGCGGGAACAGAGACCGCGGCAGTGCTCGCGCCCGACGTCAAACTCAGTGACGTCACGGTAGCTCCCACGGTCACTGAGACCGGCGTTCCAAACGCAGCCGCCGGCGCTCCGGCCGGAGGTGGCGCGTTGGCCGGACCGGTGACTGAACCGCCGCCACCGCCGCCGCCACCGCCACCGCCGCCGCCACCGCCGCCCGTACTGACGGCGATGCTCTGCTGAACCTGTGTGGCATTCGCGTATTGGCTGGACGCCGACGTCGTGTCGTTGAAGTCCACGACGCAGGTGCCCGCCGCCGTGAAGGTCACAAGGTTCGAGGCGATCGTGCAGCCCGAGGACGTTGAGTCAAGGGTGATGGCGACCGTGTCGCCCGACGTCGCCGTCGCGCTCGCCGAGTAGGTGCCGCCAACCATGCCGGTACCGGGTGAGGTACTAGGAGTGATCGTGTTCGTGACTGACTTCTTCGCCACCAATGCGACGTTGGACGTCGCGGTGTTGCTCGCCGTGATGGCCTGCGAAGGAATCGTCTGGGAGATGTAGTTGGACGTTACCGTTCCACCGCACGTTGGGTCAACCAAGACCGTGTAGTTGTGGGGAACTAGAAGACCGGTGAGCAAGTACACACCGCTACCGTTCGTGGTTTCGGTGAGAGTGAAGCTGCCGTTCACCTCTTGTGCGGTGACACAGACGCCACTGAGAGCGGCGCCACCGGAAGCCGCGGTGATCGTGCCGGTGATCGCGCCGCCCATGGTCAACTCAGCGTTGATACCGGTCTGCGACGCGACGCTCGGTCCATTGGTCACGGCGACGGGTACGGCACTCCCTGCCGTGGCCGTACCGGTGGCGGTACCGGTGTACCACTCCTGTTCATACGGACCAGCGCTCCCAGCGCACGCGTAGAAGTCAACGACGTAACTTCCAGAAGCGAGATTGGCAACGGTGTACGTGCCATCCCCCGCGGTCGTTGCGGTCCCGTAGCCGACGCCCGTGGTGTAGGCGTAGACACAGATGCCAGCAATGGCGGCGCCCCCCGAAACGTCGGTGACGGTGCCGGAGATCGTCGCACCCAACTCCATGGTGGCGTTGATGCCGGTTGCCGTGGGGACCGCGGTGCCGCGATTCGCGACCGTGCCGCCCGCCGACCCGTTGTACCACTGCTGTGCGTACCCACTCACGCCGCAATTGGAACCGGAAGTGAACTCGACGTTGTAGCTGTCAGAAGTAAGGCCAGTGACCGACCACGCACCGGTCGTCGCGGCTGACGTCGTGACGGCGGTCCCAGTTCCACCAGTTGACGAGATGGCGTACACGCAGACACCCCCAAGACCCGTCGTGCCATCGGGGCCATAAACGTTCCCCGAAATGGACGTCACGGCGGTGGCGCCGGCGGGTGCTGCGGGCATGATGGTCATCACACCGACGACCAGTGCCGAAGCGAAGAAGCCGAAGCTCAACCGACGCGTTGCTATCATTACGAACTTTTTCATAGTGTCCCACCTTCATGAGCGTCGCCTACGCGACCATGAGCACTTCTAACACAGAAAGAACCACCGTGTCCATGTCGCTTGGGTTACATGTCATCCAATGACAACTGCGAAGGCCGGTGATCGTACGGAAACCCTCGACTTTTGTCAACGGGCTCACTAGCAACTCACCAACGATTCACAGATAATCGCGGGATGCATTGAAATGCGAACCGTCGAGTTGTGCCACGTGCCTCGAGCACGTGGCGTGGGTTAGCTCGTCACGTCGTGTCTAGCGTTGTTCGAAGTACGCCTTCATCGGGTTGAAGTAGCTCTGTTGCTAGCCGGCGTCTTCGTAACCACGGTGATCCGACGGGACGTTGCCGTGACGAACGGTGACGAGCGTCGCGTCATCGTTGCCGTCGAGGAGTACTTCGACGCGCGAGTCGTCGTCGTCATCAGTGAACTGCGACGAGCGCCACGACTGAACGATTCGGTGAGCCGATTCAAGCTCGAGCGTCGTGCCGTGGATGTAGCCGTCCCACGCGTCGAAATCGTCGCCCACCGCTGGTCCCACGTGTGCCGCGGCGCCGGTCATCGAGGTATGTCCCTCACTCGACATCCACGCCGCGTAGATATCGCCGGGCGACGCAGGTATCTCATCCGATACCTCGAAGTCGTACGTCACGATCCCCTCCTCGAGTCGGGGCGACGTCGCACGCGACGTCGCGCACTCAATCGTCATACTTAGCACGTCGACGGGTCCGCGCGAGCGTCGAGTGCCGTCACCGCCGTCGAAATGACGTCGACGGGGAGCCGCCGGCTACGACGGTCGAACGCGAGCGCGAATGGCGTCCATCCACGTGGCGGCGGACCGACGGGCCTCGCCCACCTCTTCTCGTCGGTCACGTGCGCCGTCGCCGGTGACGGGGTACGAGCCGAGGAACTTCACGCGCGCGAGATGCGCTTGCAGGTCGGTGAGACAGTCGGCCACCACGTCGTCGGCGACGTGACCTTCGAACTCGATGACGAAACAGTAGTCACCGAGGCCACGCTTCGTCGGTCGACTCTCGAGTTTCGTCAAGTTGATGTCGCGCGCGGCGAAGCGGCCAAGTATCGCGTACAGCGATCCGGGACGGTCGGCGTCTTGAAAGCAGACGATGGTCGTGCGGTCGTGGCCGGTGGGAGCGGCGACGTTCTCCCGGCCGATCAGCACGAAGCGCGTGGCGTTGTCAGGGTGGTCCTCGATCTCCGCCATCACGACGTCGAGTCCGAACAACTCACCCGCGAGCGCGGAGCCCACAGCCGCCCACGGTTCGCTCGACTCGGCGACGTCGCGCGCCGCCTGTGAGGTGGACGTCGTCTCGACGCTCGCGAGTCCCCACGTATGCAGGAAGCCGCGAACTTGCGCGAGCGCGTGCACGAAACTGCGCACGGTCGTGATGTCCTTGATGCCCGTGCCCGGACGCGCCAGCAGGTGCAGGTGAATTGGTAAGACGATCTCTTGGAGGATGATGAGGTCGTGCGTGAACACGAGCCCGTCGATAGTCGCCGACACCGTGCCTTCGAGCGCGTTCTCCATGGGGACCAGTCCCTGATCGAGCGACCCGTCCGCCACCGCGCCCAAGAGGTCCTCCAGCGAGGTGTACGCCACGGGCTCAGCATTGTCGAGCGACGTGACGGCCTCGTGCGAGAACGAACCCTCAGGTCCGAGATAGCCGACGCGGGCGGTTTCCATGTCGGGGATGCTACTTCGTGGCCCGCAATACCTAAGTGGACTCGACTTTGTGGGATTCGTTTGAGGCCGTACGATGTCTAGGGACCAAAATCGAAAGGGGTGCAATGGGGCACGAAATGTTTGAGTTCGACGCGACGCTCGGTGACGCTGTATTCGAGTACTGCCGCGAGCGACTCGCCATGGACCCCGTGCCCCTCGACTTCGGTAGCCTGCGCGCCGTCGCGCCCGAGGTACTCGAGGGTCTTATCCGACCAGAGGGTCGTAACGCCAAAGAGGTTCTCGACTTCTTCGAGACCACCCTCGCGCCCGCCGTCGTCTCCATTGACTCGCCCGGCTTCTTGGCCTTCATCCCGAACGCCCCCACCAAGAACTCGCTCCTCTTCGACATGGTCGTCGCCTGTTCGGGGTTGAACGGCACCAGTTGGCTCGAGTCGAGTGGCGTCGTCGTCGCCGAGAACCAGGCCCTCAACTTCATCGCCGACGCGGCGGGTATGGCGCTGAGCTCCGGCGGGGCCTTCGTCTCGGGCGGATCGATTGGCAACCTGTCGAGCCTCACCGTCGCGCGCGACGTCGGACGCGCCAGGCGTCCCACGCTCAACCCCCGTGACGTGCGCTTCGCGATCTCCGAAGACGCGCACTCGAGCATCGGTAAGGCGCTGCACGTCTTGGACGTGGACACCCTCACGGTCGCCACCGACGACCATCGCTTCACGCGCGAGGCGCTCGAGTTGGCGCTCGCGGCCGACGCGCACCCCGAGAACGTGATCGGCGTCGTCGCGACGGCCGGCACGACGAACGCGGGCATCGTCGACGACCTCGAGGGACTGGGGAGTTACGCGCGCGAACACGACCTCTGGTTTCACATCGACGGCGCGTACGGCGGCGCGGCCATCTTCTCCTCCACGCATCGCCACCTTTTCACGGGCATTCGCCACGCCGACAGTTTCATCGTGGACCCCCACAAGTGGCTCTTCGCGCCCCTCGACTGTTGCGCGCTGCTCTATCGCAACCCCACGGTGGCGAGGAAGGTCCTCGCCCAACAGGCGAGCTACCTCGACGTCCTGCACGAAGGGTCCGACGACGAGTACGAGTGGAACCCCTCAGACTTCGGGATCCACCTCTCGCGACGCGCGCGAGGTCTGCCGTTCTGGTTCTCACTCGTCACCAACGGCTCAGCCGCCTACGAGACGGCCGTGCAGAGCGCCATCGACCTCGCCCAACGCACCCAGGAACTCATCAATGAGAGTGACCACCTCGAGATGGTGCGACCTTCGGACCTCTCGATCGTGCTCTTTCGTCGAAAGGGCTGGAGCGCCGAGCGCTACAACGAGTGGAGTCACGAACTGCTGCGACGTCAGGTCGCGTTCGTCACCCCCACGAAGTGGGAGGGCGAAACGGTCGGACGAATCGCGTTCCTCCACCCGAACACGTCCGAAGAGACGGTCCGCGAGATCATCGACTCGCTACGCGACTAGCGCAGCAGCAGCGGGTCGCTCGGGTGACGGTTCGCCTCGCCGTTCTCTTCGCGGCGACGCCACGCGACACCACCCAAGGCCTCGAGCACGATGCGGTTGCCGAGGTAGGCGGTGATCTCGGCGTGGTCGTAGGGCGGGGCGACCTCGACGACGTCGACACCGGCGATGGGCACGCTCATCGCGACGCGACGAACGGCGTCGAGGAGTTGACGACTGGTGAGACCCCCCGGTTCCGGGGTGCCGGTACCGGGCGCCGAACCGGGATCGACGACGTCGACGTCGATCGAAAGAAAGACCGCGTCGCAGTCGGTCATCGCGAGGTCGAGGGCCTCGTCGAGCACGTCGTCGAGACCGCGCGCGACGATCTCACCCATCTCGAACGAGCGCATACCTTGTTCCGCCATCCAGTCCAGCGTTGCGGGCTCGGGCCAGTAGCCACGCAGTCCGATCTGCAAGAAGCGGTCGCCTCGACAGGCCCCCGACTCGATGAGGCGCCGCATCGGGGTGCCGTGACCGTAGAGCGATCCCATTTGGCTCTGGCCGGTGTCGGCGTGCGCGTCGAAGTGAATTACCGACACCCGTCCCCAGCCGACGTGACGCGCCACGCCCGTCACGTCCGCCAGCGCGATGGTGTGGTCGCCTCCGAGGATGATCGGCAGCACCCCGGCGGCCGCGACCTCCGTCACGCGCTCTTCGAGTAGCGCCAGCGAGCGCTCCGTGTCGCCCGAGGGCATCTCGACGTCACCGAGATCGACGACGCCGAGGTCCACTAAAGGATCGACACCCAGCGCCAGCGAGGGACGTTGGCCGTCGTGGGGCAAGTAGTCCGTCGTTCGAATGGCCTGGGGTCCGAAACGGCACCCCGGGCGGTGCGAGGTGCCCCCGTCGAAGGGCGCGCCGATGATGACGGCCTTCGCGCCCGTCCACTGCGTCGCGTCGTCGGGGTCGGCGGCGGGAACGCCGAGGAAGGTGGCGTCAGGGCCGTAGAGATTGCCGATGCGGGTCACGTCAGACGAGTCTAGAAACGATCGGCCCTACGACTCGAACGCCGACGCGAGGTCCCTGGCGACCTCGTCGAGGTGGCGCGCGTAGATCGACAGGTGGCCTTCGGGCGCGTGGCGGTGCGTCGAAGCGCTGGGCACGTTGGCCGCCAGCCAGACGCCGTGGGTGGGCGGCACCATGAGGTCGACGTCGCCGAAGTAGAGCGCCACCGGTACCGCGATCGCGGTGGGGTCGAAGCCCCAGGGCTCCATGAACGCGACGTTGTCGTCGAAGTAGCCACGCCAGTCGTGGGCGAACCCGTAGCGGATGCCCGTCGCGAAGAGTTCGCGGGCGTGGTCGTCCTCCAGGACCTCGCGATCGGCGTCGGGCAAGAGCCCGGCCATCATCTCAACGACGTTGTCCGCGTCGATCTCGGCCATGAGGGCGCACGTGGACTCCATGTACGCCTCGTAGGCCGGGCCGCCCGTCTTAGCGAGCGCGAACTCTTCGAGATTCTCCGGACCCATGCCGTCCGTCCAGTCGAAGTCCACATCGCTCGGGGTGACACTCGCGAGCGTCACGGCCTTCACGCAGCGCGGCGCGTCCACTGCGGCGCAGGCCAGCGCGTGCGGTCCCCCGCCGGACCAGCCGAGAGCCACGTACGAGTCGCGACCGAGCGCGTCGAGCGCGGCGTGCACGTCGTCGACGACCGACGCGACGTTTCTCCCCTCGTGGCGCGTTGACGCGCCGTAGCCCGCGCGCGAGGTCGTGACGAAGAAGAGTTCACCACTCTGCGCGAGCGGCTCGAAGGCCAGCATCGTCTTCGTGGATCCCGGTGTGCCGTGGTGAAAGACGACGGTGTGGCCCGCGGGGTCACCCATCGTCGCCACTTCCAACGTGCGTCCATCAGGGCAGCTGATCATCTGTTCCAGAAACGCCACGGGCCCCCGATCGAACGACTTCCCTCACCCTACGCTGCGCGCATGGCCCGTCGCCGTTGCGTCAGCGCTACGCGCACCATCGCCGCGCCCGCGTCAGCGATCTTCGATCTCCTCGCCGATCCCCGTCGGCACGCCACCTTTGACGGCTCGAACTCGCTGCGCGAACTGAAGAGCGGTCTCGAGCGTCTCTTCGTGGGCGCGACGTTCGCGATGAACATGAAGATCGGTCTGCCCTACTTCACCCGCAACGTCGTGGTCAACTTCGTCGAGGACACGTCGATAGCGTGGCATCTCTTCGTGCACTGCGTGTGGCGCAACGACCTCGAAGAGGTACCCGGCGCCACGCGGGTCACCGAGTCCTTCACCTACGACAATCCCGCCGGACTCGTCGTCATGGCTTTGGGCTTTCCCGAGAGGAATCGCCGGTCAATGGCGGCGACGCTCGAACGACTCGAGCGCCTCGTTACTTCGTCACCGTGACGGTAGTGCCGGTGTCGAGGAGTTCGACCCAGGTCTGACCGGGGGTGAGCGCGATGGGGCTGCCCGTCGCCGTCTTGTACTGGACGATGTCGGCCTTGGAGGGTCCGCGTGACCACGTCCCTCGTACCTCTTTGCCGGCGCTGAAGATCTCGACCTGGCCCGAGCCCTGGAGGTTGCCGTAGGAGTTCTCCGTGCCGATGCCGTTCACGTAGGTGATGTACATGACGACGACGTTCTTCGGCGACTCTCGAACGCCGGTACCCGTGACGTCCGCCTTACCGAAGAGCGTGCGATCCCACGACGACGTGGTGGCGTCCCAGGTCCAGGTGACGGCATAGATACTTGGAAAGGGTACGACGAAACTCGCGACCTTCGCGCCCACGGGCTTCTGGTTACTCGGGCGATACGTGAAGAGGGCGGGCGGCGGCGTCGGGGTGCCCTTCATCACGAAGAGCAGCGGCGCCACGGCGAAGAGGTTGTGCGGCGCGTAGCGATTGGGGTCGCGGAACATCGCCGCACCGGCCGAGCTCTCGTCGACCAACTTGACCGGTGCGGTGGAAATGCTGTTCACGGCGTAGGCGGCGCCACCGGAGAACGCGAAGATCCCCCCGAGCGGCCAGACGACCTGGGTGTCGGTGGGTCGCACCGAGCGAACCGGTCCCACTTTCGCGGGGGCCTGCGAGTTGAAGATCGCCGCGAGACGCGTGATGCCGCCGTTCACGATCTCCTCGTAGACGACGTCGGCCTGGTCGACGCCCCACTGGGGCAGCGCCTCGGGCGTGTTCTCAATCTTGATCGCGAGCGCGGGCCGCGTGAGCGCTGAACCCGAGGGGTCAACGACGCCCGTCAGTGGCGCGTTGGAGTAGTGCGGCGCGGACGTGGTGGACGTCGTGGTCGCGGTGGTGCCCGGCGTCTTCGACTTGAGTTGGGAGTAGGCGACGCCGCCCGCGCCGATCACGACGAGCACGGCCAGGAGAATCAGATATTTCCGCATCCAATAAACCTAGTAAAGGCCACGCGTACCAAAGGGGCAGCTACGCGGCCTCGGCGAGGAGTTTCACGATGGTCGTGTGGGGCAGATTCGTCTCTTTACTGAGGTGTTCGGAGCCCTCCACGATGCTCCACCCGGTCTTGACGTAGAAATCCAGCGCGCTGTCCCTGGCGTAGGCCCACACCTGGGCGGCGCCCCGCGCGCGCAGCGCGTCGCAGGCGCTCTCCACGACGATCGCGCCGTACCCTCGACCCTGCACGTCAACGTCGGTCGCCATGAAGCGCAGTTGGTACGACACCAGCTCCTCGTGCACGGGCGCCGTCGTCAGATAGAACGACGCACTCACGACGAGGCTCTCGTCGACGTAGCCCCCGAGGTGCAGGGCCGTTTCCTCATCGTCGCGAGGATCCGCGACGTTCGCTGACGGATCGTTGTTACGAAGGATTCGCCGACGCAGCTCGTAGAGGGCCGACGCCGCCACGGGCACGACACGGAGCTCAGGCGTTGTCAACGGCCCTCCTCATAGTGATCAAGGTGATGGTCGGGTCGCGGTACATGCGTCGCGCCACGCCCGTCTCACGAAAGCCCGCCTTCTCGTAGAAGGCGCGCGCTCGAGGCAACGACGTCGTCACGTCGAGGTGCAGCGCGAGCGCCCCGTCGCTCCTCGCCCACGCGACGACCGCGTCGACCAGGCACGACGCGACGTGGCCGCCGCGGGCCGCGGGCGTGACGTACATCGCGTAAAGCCAGTGTTGACCGGGGTGATCGTCGTGAAATCCCCCCGCGGCCATGCCCAGGACCGCACCATCACGTTCGACCAGGAAGTAGCACTGCTCTTCGATCATCGCGCGCCAACGGTCCTGGGGAAAGGCCAGCGCCGCCAGGAGCGTTGACCCGTAGGCGTCGGGGGTGTCGCGCAGCGCCTCGAGGCGGATGGCCTTCAAGGCCATCCAGTCCTCGCTGCCGGCGCGGCGCACGAGCAGCGTCGTGTCGCTCATCGAGCCTTCGTCCTGGAGATTCGCCGCCGTCGCACCTTTCTATTGTTTCACGCGCTCGCCGCGAAGATGATGTGGCGCCTCGCTACGTCGTGACCGTCTCGAGGCGCTCTAAACGAGCGGAGTAGATGGAGTACCCGTCGATCTGGCGAACGAGGAGCGTCGCGATGACGGTCGCGGCCAACATGGGGATCATGATGTTGAAGCCGCCGTGGGTTAGTTCCAACACCAACACGAGTCCGGCGAGGGGAGCCTGCATGCACGCGCCGATCATCGCCGCGGCGCCCACTACGGCGAACGCGCCGACCGGTGTGCCCGGCCAGAGATGGATCCACAGTGCGCCCAGGAAGCCGCCCAGAACGGCGCCCGTCGCGAGGAAGGGGGTGAAGAGACCGCCGGCCGCGCCACTGCCGAGCGTAAGCGCGGTGACCAGGGGTTTAAGGGCGAAGAGGGCGAAGAGAAGACCGACGCCGCCCACGCCCAAAAAGGCGTCGTGGGCCATACCCTTGCCGTTGCCGAAGAGCTGGGGGTACCAGAGTCCGAGCACCCCCACGACGAGGAAGGCCAACGGCATCGCCCAGAAGATGTGCGCGCCACGGGCGCGATGAAACGACACCCACCCGATGAGGCGAACGTAGAAGACGGCGAGGAGGCCAATGACGACGCCCGCGAGCAGCGACCACACCATCAGTGACGCGCTGAAGCGATAACTCGGGATGTCGGGGTACGTGGCCGTGCTCGGCAAGTAGACCCACGCCACGGACGTCGCCACGAGCGACGTCGCGAGCGCGGGAAAGACGACGGGCAACGCAAAGCTCCCGTACAGCACCTCGGCGGTGAAGAGTGCGCCACCCAGGGGTACGTTGTACACCGCGGCGAGACCGGCGCCGCCGCCGCAGGCCACGAGTAGACGCTTCTGCGCGGGCGCCAAGCGACACCAACGCGAGATCACCGAACCCGACGCTCCACCCATCAACTTCGGCGCGGCTTCGCGTCCGATCGACGCACCAAGACCGATGACGACCTCCGACACGAGCGACGTGAGCAGGCTCCGCCGGGGTGAGAGTTCACCGTCGCCACTCCACACCGCCTCGTCGATGTCGGATCGTTCGTTCTTCAGGTACCGGCGGATGAGGTACCACGAGACCGCACCGATCACGCTGGCGAGAAGGAGCGCCGTAACCCGACGCAGTCCGGACACGCGCGCGACGGCACCCTGAAAGCTGCCCGAGTGATAGTGAAACGCCGCGTGCTCGACGAGCGTCAAGATCCACATCAGCAGGTCGCCGAAGAGTCCCGCCGCGACGCCCGTCAGGATCACCGCGAGCCAGAACGTCGGCGTGAGGCGGGCGTCGCCGTCGTGCGTGACGTTCGGTTGCTCCATCGCGCCCCGACCGGAGGCGATTCGCCGTTTGATCAGCGGCTGCGGTACGCGCTGGCGTTCACTCTCGCCACTCGGTTTGGGCACGCTCGTTCACCTCGGCTAGCGAACTGCCAGCGTAGTCGCGCGACTCGCGGCCAACGACCTGACAATTACGACAATGTCACTAGAACATGTGCCGTCGCCAGGACGTGGCGCCGTTACTGGTCGGTGAGATTCAAGGGACCTTCGCCGAAGTCACGACGCGCGGCGAGTACGGGTACGCGCCGTCGCGGCACCAACGTGTGCCACGGCTGTTGACTGCGTCCGACGACGGCGCGCGCGAAGGGCGTGCGCGCGACGACCGCACTGAAGAGCCACCCGGTGAGGTACGTCAGCGTCACGGCCGCGATCAGCAACAGCAACCACGGCACGTGGTGAAACAGGTTGAAGTGGACCGCCCATCGATGCAGTACCAGTATCCAGATCATCTGCGAGACGTAGATGCCGTAGGCCGCCTCGGAACCCGAGGCAGTGATGGCCCTCGTGCGCGCGCTGCGCTTGGGACTGACGAGGTACACGCCGAGCAGGTACACGGCGAGGATGGCGCCCACGTCATAGGGGATAACCGCGGCGGCGAAGGGATCGCCGCCGGGCACGATGATCTTGGGCAGCGCGACGCCGTGGCGAGCGAGGTAGTCGAGCACGATGGGCACGGCGCCCGCGAGCAGCGTCCAGGCGAGAATCGATCGCCGGTGGCGAACGACCCAGTCGTGGAACGTCTCGAGGTAGAACGCCGCGACGACGCCCCCGAGGAGGTAGAGCGAGTAGGAGAAGACGAGACGTGTCTCGAACTTCGACGAGATCACGAAACCGAGCCACCCGCGACGCAACAAGTAGGGAAAGAGGATCTGCCACGCGAGCGCGCCGCCGACGACGTAGCGATGCGACGTGGGAAAGCGACGCAGAAACTTAAAGACGAAGGGGAAGACGACGTAGAACTCCAAAAGCACGACCAAGAAGTAGAGGTGGTAGTACCCCGTGAAGAGGGCGAAAAGGAAGTTGTGTGCGCCCGCCGTGCTGAAGAGTGCCGACAGAGGAATACGGAAGTACGGAAACGTCGTCGACGCCGTCATCGCCGCGATCGGGAAGTAGATGACGGTCCACACCAGGTACACGAGACCAACCGCCATGAAGCGACGCTTCCAGTAGTAACCCATATCCACGGTCGCTTTGTCGCGATAGCTGTAGGCCAACATGCACGCCGACACGAAAAGGAAGGCGTCGCGCGAGAAGTGCGTCAACGTCAGAAGGCCGGACGCTAGGAGACTCGTCGACAGCGGTGAGAAGTAGAGGAGCGCGTGGGTGGAGATGACCGCCGACTGCTTGATCGGGCGCATCGCGTCCACGTGATCGAGACGTTGACGGGTGCCGCTCGGCGCCACCTCGGAGACTGTGCTCATGATCGTCCTCGTCGAGGGAGCTTAGTTCGACGTTGCTCTTCGACCACGACTTTAGAGGCGCTCTTCGAAGGCGACGACCACGTCGCCGTCTCGAAGGAGAGCCTTGCGAATCTTGCCCGTGGCGTGCGCGGGAAAGCGGTCGACGAACTTGACGACCGCCGGCCGGTAGGCCTTGGAGAACGCGTCGTTGGCCGTAGCGCGCAGGCGCGCGACTAACTTCGCTCTCGCCTCGATTGACGTGAGCACGACGGCGTCGTCGGGCTGGACGTAGGCGACGGGCACTTGACCGAACACGTCGTCGGATTCGCCGATGACCGCGACGGCGGCGACACCCTCGACGGCGACGAGGACGTTCTCGATCTCGAGGGGGTAGATCTTCTCGCCCCCGCGATTGATGACGTCGTCACTTCTTCCAACGATGAAGAGATACCCGTCGTCGTCCAAGTACCCGAGGTCCCCCGTGCGCAACCACCCATCAGCGTCGAAGCGATCGTCGTAGGCGTCACTCTCGTAGCGCGTGATGACGGTCGGCCCCTTTATCTCGATGGACCCGACGCTGCTCGCGGCCGTTGTCGACGTCTGGTCATCTCCTCTCACGACGCGCACCTCGACGCCCACCGCGACGCCCACCGAGCCAGACTTTCGTGCGCCGTTCAACGGCGTCGCGCAGATCTGGCTCGCCGCTTCGGTCATCCCGTACGACTCAATGAGGGGTATGCCAGTCGATGCCTCGAACTCCTCGAAGAGGGCGGGCGACAGTGGGGCCGACGCGGACCGGATGAATCGAAGCCTCCGCGAAGGGTGCTCGTCGTCGTGCAGGGTGGCCAGGCGCGAGACGATCGCCGGCACGGCGTTGATCCACGTCACTTCAGCGTCATCGACGATCTTCCAAAACCCCGTTCGGTGGAATCGTTCGTCGAGAACGAGCGACGCGCCCGCGCTGAGTGTGGAGAGAAGTCCCACGACCTCCGCGTTCACGTGCCAGAGCGGCAAGGGATTGAATCCCCGATCGGCGACGTCGAACTGATTGTGCTGAGCGACGAGCGCAGCGGTGGCGAGCAACTGGACCACGGGCAGCGCCACGACCTTGGGCGTACCCGTCGTGCCCGACGACGACAGCAGTACGCCGCCGCCGCGCCCGCTCTTGAGGGCGCCTTCGCCGGCGCCCAACGAGGAAACGTCGGGTGGCGCGTCCTCGAGGTGGTGCCAGGACACGGAGGAGTTCTGCGGCGCTGCGTGGTCGCTGAGTACCGCGAACAAGCCGAGTGATCGAGCTCGCGCGTCGACGTTGGACGAGAGTGACGTAATGATCGTGGGGTCGAGCGGCGCGACCCAGACGCCCGACGCCAGGCCCGCCAAGAACCATGTGGAGAACGTCAGTGGATCGCCGATCATCAGGCCCACGCGGTCACCGGGCCCCACGCCCCACGAGCCGAGTCGGCGGCGCACTACGGCGACGCCGTCGAGCAGCTGCGCGTACGACAGGCTTCGAGCGCCCCGGGCCTCGAGGAGGTACGGCGCCGACGCGCGCGACGCGCCTTGGGTCGCGATCAACGCGTCGAGGGGGTTGAGGTCTGAACCAGAGGGGGGAGGTTCCATTACTGCAGGGGTCAGTACATCATTCGATGGTCAAGGTAGTGCTTGAATTCGATGAGGTTCGAGGAGGGATCACAGGCCACGAACGTCTGATGGACTTCGACCTTTCCCTCGAATCGAAGGCTCACGTCGTTGTAGAGCGGTACGCCGCGCTGCTTGCAGAGTTGGTAGAGGGCGTCGAAGTCTTCCTTCTCGCGAAACGTCACGCCGAAGTGACGAGGGTACATGGGCAGTTCGCTCATTGGCGTCTTTTCCTCTGGCGCGGGCGAAAGGTGGCAGACCAGCTGGTCGCCAAAGAAATCCAGAGTGACACGATCGTCGTAACGACGAGCCAACTTGCATCCCAACTTGGAGACGTAGAACTCCTGCGCCTCGTCGAGATCAAACGACGGAATAGCGAGATGAAAAACGTCGCGACTTTCCCTCATCGTTCGTCAGTCGAAGTCGCAAAAGACGGGCTCGAACGCGAGCAACGTCTCACTGCGTAAGCCCATGCGAATGGTCTCGAGGGGAATGACGTCCGTGACCGCGATGTTGCCCAAGTTGGCGTCGGGTCCTACGCGTCGAACGAAGTAGGTCTGGAGTTCCGTCGAAGGAGCCTCGAAGAGCAGGCGGTCGTGATCGACCTTCGCCGAGAGGATCTCTTCGACCAGACCGTAACGAAGCTCTCCGTTGGAACGACAGATGCCGCCCTTGCCGCCTTCGCGCGTCTCAAGGGTGACGAGATGCGCGCCGGCGTCGATGTCGGCCTGGATATAGCTGATCCACTTACCCGGGGCCATGATCTCGGACTTCGCTTGATCCTTTGAGCCGACCTCGGAGATGACCATGAAGTCGTCGGAGAGACGCTTGACGTAGTCGGCCTTGTCGTCGTTCGTGATGTCGATCGTGCCATTGGACACCTCGACGAAGCGGCAGCCGTACCCCAAGCAGAGACTGCGAAACTCGTCGAAACGATCCTGCGAGATGTACTTTTCAAAGAGCGTGCCGCCAAGGTAGAAGTCGATGTTCGCGTCTCGCAAGACGTCGAGCTTCACTCCGAAGTTCTTTGTCACGACCGACGTGCCCCATCCGAACTTGATGAAGTCGATGTGTTCACCTTGACTCTCGATGACGTCAACAAAGTGATTGAGTGGTACACCCTTGTCGATGACCATCGTCAAACCGACGGAACGGGGCTTCGAAGCTCTCGGAGGCAGTTGTAGTGACATGACTCAATATTAGTTGTGGACTTCTAATTTTTCTTGGGCCCCACTAAGGCCGACGTAAAACCTTGCCCTTTAATTCCTTGCGTTTCGCGAGCGTGCACGACACGTCACTCTTTGAAACTCCTGAGAATCGACTCGCCGGTCGCGTCGACGCCTCCGATCGAGCGACATCGTTCTCACGACCGCGAGCGCTCCGCGTCCACGCGTCACGCGTCACGCGTCACGCGCACAGCGGCGCGCACTGCCCCCGCGCGCCGTGCCGTCACTTCCACGTCAAGCGTCGACACTTCGACGCGGTGCGACGCTTCGCCGGCTCGACGTCGTCGCGGTGCATGAGTTCGTCGCGACTCACGCAACCACGTGATCGGTAATCTGGACGTCGTGACGTTCACCCCTCAGCGTGAGTTCTCAGCAACGTTGGTGCGCCACGGCGAAACCGACTGGAACGAGTCGCGTCGCGCTCAAGGACATAACGATTCCTCGCGACTCACCCCGCAGGGCCGAAAACAAGCACGTTCGCTGGCAGAATCCTTCAAAGGACAGGGTTTTGAGCGTCTTTTCGCCAGCGACCTGGACCGAGCAACGGAGACCGCCTCCATCATGGGCGCGGTTCTCGGCCTCACGCCGGAGACCAACGCCCTGCTCCGTGAACGGAGTTTCGGATCGTTGGAGGGCGGCCCCGTCGCGAACCTCACCGGTGACGTCACGGGAATAGTGAACGACGTCGTCGTCGATCCTGACGCTCGGCCACCCGGTGGCGAATCATTTCGCGACGTGGTCGTACGTGCCGGACTCTTCATCGAACGAGTAAAGGAAGAGTTGCCAGCGAGTCGACTACTCGTGGTCACCCACGGCGGCACAGTGCGCGCGCTTCGCGCCTACTGGTCTGGCGCGACGCTCGAGGGCCTCGCGTGGTACCCCGTCGGCAACTGCAGCGTCTGGTCACTCGACGACGACGCGACGTAACGAAGTCCGAGTCGGGGCTCGCGCGGAACTCGACGGCGCTACAAGAGTGCCGCGGCGCACGCGATCGCTGCGACCGCGACGATCGAACCTAGGAGAGAGAACGTCACGACCGAAGGTCGTTGGTCGTGACGCCGCGCGATACGCATCCACAGCAGCGACGACAGCGCGCCCGTCACGAGGATGTTCGGACCGAGGTCGAGTCCTAACAGCAACGCGTACGGGTGCGCGAGTCCGTGCGCGGCGAAGAGCGACGCCGCGGGCAAGTTGTTGATGACGAGCGAGGCCAGAGCCGACGTTGCGATCGTGGCGGCGACGCTGGCGTGACGCAAGAGATTCGTCGTCAGGTTCGAGTAGCGGGCGAACCAGCCCACCGTCACCGCGACGACGAAGAGAAGCGAGAGGGTCCAGGGATTCGTGACCGACAACGCCTCGCGAAGCGCGGAGCGCCTCTTGACGACAATCTCGTAGAACTCAGAAGCCACACCCACGAGAAAGACCCAGAGCGCGGGCTTGGACAACAGCAGCATGGCGAGCACCGCAAAGCCCACGGCGATCACGCCCGGCCCAAAGATGAAGGCGGTCTTGGTCCTCTCGGGCTTCTTATCGGTCTGGCGCAGCGCCCGCCACCGCCACGCGAGCACGACGGCGATCGTGACGACGACCGACGCGGTCCAGGGTAGGACCATATGGCGGGCGAAGGAGGATCCGGACGCGGTTCGCCGCGAAAAGATGAGAAGGTTGGTGAGATTCGACCCCAGCAGCAACAGCGAGGCCGAGTTCGACATGAAGATCGTCCCGTAGAGAAACGCCTTCTCGTCGGTTCCCTTCGCTCGCGCCGCGAAGAGGGCGACGGGCGTCATGAAGACCACCGACGTGTCGAGATTGAGCACCGCCGTCACCAACGCGACCGCGACCATCGTGACGAAGAAGAGCGAAACCCCACCGCCCGCCACGCGCGCGCACCCCGCGCCCACGAGTCGAAAGAGACCCTCCCCCGACGCCACGTGACCGATGAGAAGGAGACCCGCCACCAAGACGAACGGTGACCAGGTGGCACTGATCGTCTGGGCGAACTCGTGCATGCTGTCACGTTAGAGGGCGTCACCGATGCAACGAGAACAACCTCGTGCGACGAATCGTCGCGCCAGTGGCCACGAAAGGAGTTACTTACGCGCTCGCCTCACCGATGACCGGCCACTACTGCGCTACGAAGCTACGCGTCGTGCAGACCCTCGTCAGCGATTCAATCGGAACCAGGGCGGTGGTCCGACCTCGACGCGAGCCAAGGTCGACGCGACGCGACCGAATCGCTGGTCACCTTTCATCCAATCTTCGTACGCCGTGGAGATCTCGTCTTGGGTTCGTGCCACGAAGTTCCACCACATCATGATCGTCTCGTCGAACGGCGTGCCGCCAAGCACCATCGCCACGGCGTCCTCGCTCGTCGTGAGACGCACCTCGTCGCGACCCCGCCCGACGTACGCGAGGTGGCCCGGCGTGACGTGGATGCTGTCGACGAGCACGTCGCCGCGCGTGACGACCATGGCATGCTCGAAGTCCCTATCAAGTGGCATCACGTGCTGACCCCGCTTGAGTTTCAGTTCAACGCCCACGGCCGCGCTGTCGTGGCGGGCGCTCGAGGTGGCACTGCCCACACGGCCAACGAGTACCGTCCCCTCGCCGTCGCGCATTTCGAACTTCGTCAGCTCTCCGTGATGTTCGAAGGCCGACGGACCGTGGCGCGTCGACGACGGCAACGCGATCCAGAGTTGCACCCCGTGCAATGAACCCGACGTGACGGTGGGCTCCTCTTCGGAGTGCGCGATCCCGTCGCCCGAGGTCATCAGGTTCATCTGGCCCGGGCGAATCAGTTGCTCCGAGCCGAGGCTGTCGCGGTGGACGATCTCGCCCTCGAATAACCACGTCACGGTCTGAAGACCGAGGTGGGGATGGGGGGCGACGTCGAAGCTCTTGGATGGATCGAAAGTGGCCGGACCCATGTGGTCGATGAAGCACCACGGACCAACGGTGCGTCGACCTCTCGTCGGCAACGCTCGACGCACGTCGAACTCGCCCACCTTGGTCGCCCGCGCGTCCGTAACGACGAGCTCCCCCTCATTGCTAGCGCGATCGACGGCCATCACCGTAGTCTTCCAGGGCCGAACACCGTTTTCTAGTCCCCGACGCGCAGTAGCGCGACGTGACACCGAAACTCCGTCAGACGGGTTCGAAACGGTACCCGAGGCCCGGACCGCCAGTGAGATGATGAGGCGCTGACGCGTCGTCCTCTAACTGGCCACGTAGCCCGAGGACGATGGTGCTCAAATACTCCCGCTCCTCTTGGTACCCGGGACCCCAGAGTTGCTCGAGTAGTTCCGGCTCACTCACGAGGTTGCCTCGACGTCGAACGAGGAGGGCGAGCGTCGCGAACGCCTTCGGCCGAAGGTGGACCACTTGGCCGCGACGACGCACGTCGCGCGTCCCGAGATCGATGGAGAGTTCACCCGCGACGACGACGCTCTCTTCATCCGACGGGGCGCTCCGTCGGAGGGCCGCACGGATTCGCGCGAGCAACTCATTGATCCCGAAGGGCTTCATCAAGTAGTCGTCGGCCCCGGCGTCGAGCGCCGACGCCTTGGCGGCCACCTGGAGTCGCGTCGAGACGACGATGATGGGCGCGCCGCTCCACCCGCGCACGGCCGTGACCACGTCGACGCCCGAGTCCTGGGGCAGCCCGAGGTCCACCAACAAAAGGTGCGGGTAGGTCTTGGCCGCGAGCGAGATGGCCTCGTGACCCGACGTCGCCGTCACCACGTCGTAGCCGTGTGCACCGAGTCCCTTCGACAGCGCCTGACGCAACGAGTGGTCGTCGTCGACGACCAAGATCGTCGTCACTCGAGGTCTTCGCTCGAGCGCGTCTGGCCATAGTTCCTAAGGATGCTGAGGACCATAGTGCACCCGACAGCGGCCATCTCGCCCACGTGTCGACCCTCGACCGACGTGGCCTTGAAACCCTTCGTCAGCGCCCCTTTGCGTCGCTCGTGGTGCGCTCCAGCGACGAGGCTCAGAGCGCACTGACGTCGGAACTGCGTCGAAACGCAACGACGACCGTGAGTCCCCCACCCGGCGTGTCCTCGAATCGAAGGCGACCGCCGAGCAGTTGCACGAAGCCCGACGCCACGTCAAGTCCCAGTGTGGCACCCTTTCGATCGTCACTGAACTGCTGGCGAGTTTCGAGGATCGCCGAACGTTGGAGCGGCGTCATGCCCGGACCGCGATCGATCACGAGCAGCTCGAGTGCGTCACCCGTGACGCCCGCCGTAATGCGCACGGGTCGATCACTGCGACTGAACCGACAGGCGTTACCCACGACGATGGCGAGCGCTCGTTCGGCCATGGCGGGATCGGTCAAGAACTGTGGAAGGTCGTGGGCCACGTCGATATCGAGGGCTCGCCCCCTCGTGTCGAGCGTCGCCAACGCGCCGTCCACGAGCACGTCGATGGAGGTGAGCTCCAACTGGGGCGTGACGCTCCCCTCTTCGAGACGACCGACTTCGATCAACTGGGCCGCGAGTCGATCGAGCCGCTTGACCTCGTCCTCGATTTCGACCAGTCGTTCGTGCTGCACTCGCGCGGGCGCGGTCACGGCACCGTCCAACAGAGAGGTGACCTTGAACTCGATCGTCGACAACGGTCCACGTAAGTCGTAGGCGACTGCGCGCAACAGTCCGGAACGCCTCGCGCGCGCGTCGGCGAGCACTCGACGGTGCGCGGCGTCCTCGACGTTGTTGACCGTGAGGAAGCCCGCGGCGATACGTGCCGCGAAGGCGCTCACGAGTTGGCGGTCCTCCGCGTCGAGGGACACCCCGTCGAGCACCAACGAATGGTCGTCGTCAATCGCGAAGTGCGTGCCCGCCGTCGCGTCGCGCGTTTCGCTCCCACTGACGACGACGGGCTGCCATCCACGGTCACCCTGGACGAGTATCGCTGCGCTCGACGCGTCGAACACGGCCCGCAGTGAGTCGAGCAGCGGCAACAGGTCTTCGTGGGACGTTCCCACCGTGGCCACCACCTTCACCAACACCTGGGCTTCAGCGCGGGCCCGATCGGCCTCGTAGGAGCGACGCGCGAAACGGCTCACCAAGATGCTGGCGCCCACGGCGAACACGAGAAAGGCGATGAGCGACACGACGTCGTCGGGTCTCGAGACCGAAAGGGTGTGCAGGGGCTGGACGAAGTAGTAGTTCTCCAACCCGAAGGCCGCCAGCGCCGCGACCACGCCGACGAGCGTGCCTCCCCACCACGTGAGCGCCAACACCACGACGAGGTAGGCGAGAAACTCCGTCGAGAGCGAGAGGTTCGATCGAACAAGCGTCAAGATCGCGGTCATGGCCGGTAGCGCCGCGGCGGTGAGGACGAGCGCCAGGACTTGACGTCGCCACGAGGCTTTACGCCTTCGGCGTCGATGACGAACGCTCGGCGCCCGTTCGTCGCCCACCGCGATGACGTGCACGTCGAGGTCCGGTGTTCGACGCAGGACGTTCTCGACCACGCCGCCGAGCGGCCGCAAAGCTGATCGCGGTCGACTCGCGCCGAGCACGATCTGGGTGCCACGCTCGGCTCGTGCGAAGGCCACGAGCGCCGTCGCGACGTCGTCGTCGACGATCTCTTGATACGTTCCTTCGAACTCGGTGACCAGCTCTCGGGTCAGCGACGTGTCCCCTTCCGTCCGACGGGGACCGTCCGCACTGACGACGTGCACCGCGAGGATCTCCGCTCCGGTGCGCGACGCGATGCGCGCGGCTCGACGAAGGAGGGTCTCGTCGACCGGGTCGCCGGCGACGCCGACGATGAGACGCTCACGCGTCTCCCAGGTCACGTTGATGTCGTGATCGTCCTGGTATCGCTGGAGGGCGTCTTCCACCCGGTCGGCGAGCCACAGCAACGCAAGCTCTCGCAGGGCGCTCAGATTTCCGACGCGGAAGTAGTTCGAGAGCGAGGCGTCGATCTTGTCCGCGGTGTAGATGTTGCCGTGCGCCATTCGCCGTCGCAGCGCCTCGGGTGTCACGTCGACTAACTCGATCTGCTCGGCGCGGCGCACCACGGCGTCGGGCACCGTCTCTTGCTGAGTGATACCCGTGATCTTCTCGACGACGTCGTTCACCGATTCGAGGTGTTGGATGTTCACCGTGGTGATGACGTCGACGCCCGCGTCGAGCAGCGTTTCGACGTCCTGCCAACGCTTCTCGTTCACACTCCCCGGCGCGTTGGTGTGCGCCAGTTCGTCGATCAGCGCGACGTCGGGCTTTCGCGCGAGGATCGCCGCTACGTCCATCTCTTCGAGTTGAGCGCCTCGGTACTCGCGCGTCACCCTGGGCACGATCTCGAGGTCGCGCACCTGGGCGTCGGTCGAGGGTCGATGGTGCGTCTCCACGTAGCCGATGACGACGTCGGTACCACGTTCGCGCCGACGCCACCCCTCGTCCAACATCCGATAGGTCTTGCCGACCCCCGGCGCCGAACCTAGGTACACGCGAAGTTGTCCTCGGGCCATGGACCTAATCCTTGCCGGTGGGCTCGACACGAGCGCGCTCGCGCGTGGTTACGATCCGTGACGTCGAGGCCTCCGGTGTCTCGGTCGCCATCGCGGCAGCCACCACGCGTACCAACAACACCGCGACCACCCGGCGCTCGAGCGTCACGGGATGGCCGGGCGTGGGCGTGAGCACGAATCGCCCGAAGGCGCGCCCGCGCCATTCGATGACGATCTCCGCCTCGGGCCCGGGAATGCCAATCTCGCGAACCGGCCAGTCGTGACCCACGTGATTGACGCCGCCACGCGCCTCGACGCGAGCGAGGGGCGGATCGGCGAGGGCCACGTCAAAGCGGCACGCCCGCAGATCGAGCAGGGGCACGAGTGAGCGCTCGACGCTGTCGATGACGACCTCACTCGTCGACGAGCCGGCCGCCAGTTCGCTGAGCTCGCGCAGCATCGATACGTACGTCGACTCTTCGCTCGAGACTCGCGAATGGTGTCGATTCCTCGCGGCCAGCTCGGTGACGATGACGCCCACGACCAAGAGACTGATCGTCGTCTCGAGGTCGGGGCGATGGCTTATGGCCAGTCGATCGTACGGCCTCGTCAGGAAGAAGTCGAACCAGAAGGCCCCAAAGATACTCGCCGTGACGCCACTCAGACGGTCGCCCACCACGGCGAGGGCGACCACCACGGCGACAAGGACGAGCGCGGCGGCGGTGTTGGCGAACGTGCCACGAAAGGGCACGAGGGCGCCCGCCACGGCGAATGGCACGAGGAGCGCCGCCACGAAGGTGGCTCCACGTCGGTGCTCAGTGAGAAACGCTGTGACCACGAATGCCTCCCCTCGAGTGCTGTTCGTCGTGACGAGGTACTAACCCAAACGTGCGAGCGCTTCGTTCAACTGAAGGACGTCGACGTAGCTACTGCCCAAGAAGCCGAACTGCGCGCTGTGGGTCTGACTCTTGATCAGCGCGCGCAGCGTTGACGCCGAGATGCCGGTCGCCTTCGAAACCATGGGAATCTGCACGAGGGCGTCCGGCGGTGAGATGTCCGGGTCGTAGCCACTGCCCGACGTCGTCACCAGGTTGGGCGTGGGATCGACGCCGAGCTTGTGCCAGTACGCGACGAGCGCCTTGGTGTCGTCGAGGAATTTCTGCGAACGTGGTCCGAAGTTGGTCGCCCCGGAGCCACCAGCGGCGCCGTTGGCGACGAGGGGGTTGTCGCCTCCGTGTCCTACCGGACTCGGATTCTTGGGGTTGGTGTCGGCGTAGGGGCCGGTGTCGTCGGGGCGACCGTGAAACCACTTCGGACTTGTCCAGTTCTGACCAATAAGGGTCGAACCGTTGGCCGTCAGCGAACCGTTGGCCTGATTTTTGAAGAGCACTTGAGCGACGCCGGTGCCCGCGAAGGCGTAGACGAAACCGAAGAAGACCAGGCAAATGACTGCCATGACCAGTGAGCGACGGAGGTGGATGAGCATGAGCACTCTCTCTTTAATAGGCGTGCAACGCGACGAGGATGAGGTCGATGAGTTTTATGAACACGAACGGAACGATGATGCCGCCCACGCCGTAGATCCAGACGTTGCGACGCAGGATCGCGGCCGAGCCCGAGGCGCGGAACTTGACGCCCCGGAGTGCCAAGGGGATCAACGCGACGATGACGAGGGCGTTGAAGATCACTGCCGACAGCACGGCACTCTGGGGACTGTGCAGACGCATGATGTTGAGAGAGTTCAACTGGGGGTACGTCGCGACGAACAGCGCCGGGATGATCGCGAAGTACTTCGCGACGTCGTTGGCGATGGAGAACGTGGTGAGCGATCCCCGGGTGATAAGCAGTTGCTTGCCGATCTCGACGATGTCGATCAGTTTGGTCGGGTTCGAGTCGAGGTCCACCATGTTGCCCGCTTCCTTCGCGGCCGTGGTGCCGGTGTTCATCGCGACGCCGACGTCGGCTTGGGCGAGGGCGGGGGCGTCGTTGGTGCCGTCGCCGGTCATGGCGACCAACTTCCCGCCCTCCTGCTCTTCCTTGATCAGCGCCATCTTGGCTTCCGGTGTGGCTTCGGCGAGAAAGTCGTCGACGCCCGCTTCTTGGGCGATCGCGGCGGCGGTGAGCGGGTTGTCACCGGTGATCATCACCGTGCGAATGCCCATGCGACGCATCTCGTCAAACTTCTCGCGAATGCCCTGCTTCACGACGTCCTTGAGTTCGATGACGCCGACGATGTCAGCCCCGTCGGCCACGACCAAGGGCGTCGATCCGGCTCGCGCCACGCGTTCGACGATGGCGTCGAGGTCGCTCGGCGTCGTGCCCCCGAGTTCGCTCGCCCAGCGCTTCACCGAGTCGCCGGCGCCCTTGCGGATGCGGCGTTCTCCCATGTCGAGTCCCGACATACGCGTGGTCGCGGTGAAGGGAATGAAGGCGTGGTCGCCCTCGAGCTGACGTTCACGGATGTCGAAGAGCTGTTTCGCGAGCACCACGATCGAACGGCCCTCGGGCGTCTCGTCGGCGAGCGACGCGAGTTGCGCGACGTCGGCCACTTCCTGCTCGGTGTGAGCGCCCACGGGAAAGAAGTTGGCGGCCATGCGGTTGCCGAGGGTGATGGTACCGGTCTTGTCGAGCAACAACGTCTGCACGTCACCGGCGGCCTCGACGGCTCGACCACTCATGGCCAGCACGTTGCGCTGCACCAGTCGGTCCATCCCGGCGATGCCGATCGCCGACAGCAGCGCGCCGATCGTCGTGGGGATGAGACAGACCAACAGGGCCACCAACACCACGATCGACACGGACGCTCCGGCGAAGTTGGCGAACGGCACGAGGGTGACGACGACGGGGATGAAGACGATGGTGAGCACGGCGAGGAGGATCGTCAAGGCGATTTCGTTCGGCGTCTTTTGACGATTGGCCCCTTCCACCAGCGTGATCATTCGATCGATGAAGGTGTGTCCGCGCTCGGCGGTGATGCGCACGACGATGCGGTCGGAGAGCACCTTGGTGCCGCCGGTCACGGCCGAACGGTCACCACCGGACTCTCGAATGACCGGGGCCGACTCACCGGTGATGGCCGACTCGTCAACCGAGGCGATGCCTTCAATGATCTCACCGTCGGAGGGGATGACGTCGCCCGCTTCACAGACCACCTGATCGCCTTTAGCGAGCTCCGCCGCCGGGACCATCTCCTCGGTCCCGTCCGCGCGAAGTCGACGGGCCTCGGTCTCGGAGCGCATCTTTCTCAAGGTGTCCGCTTGCGCCTTGCCGCGGCCTTCGGCCATGGCCTCGGCGAAGTTGGCGAAGATGACCGTGAGCAGGAGCCACACGGTGATCGACCACGTGAAGGTGCTCGGGTGCGCAATCGCCTCGATGAAGCTGATAATCGTGCCCACGAGGACGACGAACATCACGGGGTTCTTCACCTGCACGCGCGGATTCAACTTGATGATGGAGTCCTTCAACGCTTGGCGCAAGATCGGGCCATCGAAGAGTCCTCGCGACTCGGCCACCCCGTGGGCGCTCGGTGGGGTTGTTGGTTGATTGAGCACGGTCGTCATTAGAAGAACCTCAGGTGGCTAAGTTGCTCGACGATGGGGCCGAGCGATATTGCGGGGAAGAAGGTGAGGCCACCAATGATCAAGATCACGCCAATGGTGAGGCCCACGAACATCGGGTTGTCGGTGCGGAAGGTCCCCAACGATTCGGGCACGACGTCCTTCTCGGCGAGAGAACCGCCCAGGGCCAACGCCGGGATGATGATGGCGAATCGCCCTAGCAGCATGGCAATGGCGCCAATGACGTTGTAGAAGGGGGTGTTACCGGTGAGGCCGCCAAACGCCGATCCGTTGTTGTTGCCCTGGGACGTCAGCCCGTAAAGGATCTCGGTAAATCCGTGAGGTCCCGCGTTGAGCGGACCGGCGCGCCCGACCACGAGCGAGACCGCGATGGCCGTGAGGGTTAGTACCACGATGGGCATCACGAGCGCCCCGAGTCCGGCGAGTTTGACTTGTCGCGCTTGGATCTTTTTACCGAGGTACTCGGGTGTTCGCCCGATCATGAGGCCGCCGATGAAGACCGCGATGATGGCGTAGAGCAGCATCGTGTAGAGCCCGCTGCCCGTGCCCCCTGGTGTGACCTCGCCCAACATCATGCCCGTGAGCAGTCCGAGACCGCCGACGGGCGTGAACGAGTCGTACGCGCTGTCGGCCGACCCGGTCGACGTCATCGTGCTCGAGACGCCAAAGAGAGCTGATGAGGTGTCGCCGAAGCGAACCTCCTTACCTTCGGTGTTCCCCACCGTCGAGTGGATCCCCGCGGCCGCGACGACCGGGTTGTTCTGGTGTTCACCGTACGAGGTAAAGCCCACCCACACGCCGAAGAGGATCACCATGGCGGCGAGCAGCGCCCGGCCGTGGCGAATACTGCCCACCATCTTGCCGAAGGTGTAGGTGAGGGCGAAGGGAATCGAGAGGACCAAGTAGATCGAGAGGAAGTTCGTCAGTCCCGTCGGATTTTCGAAGGGCGTGGCGGAGTTGGCGTTGAGGAAGCCACCACCGTTGGTGCCAAGTTGCTTGATTGCCTCCATGAAGCCGATGGGCCCGCGGGCGACCGTCTGGGTGACACCGTTCAAGACGTCGTGGAACGTCGCGGTGCCGGCTAACGTCTCCACGGCGCCCTGCGCCACGAAGATGATGCCGAAGATGAAGGCGACGGGCAGAAGAATGTAGAACATGCAGCGCGTGATGTCGACCCAGAAGTTTCCGATGGTCGCTGACTTTCGGCGCGAGAAGCCCCGAACCATCGCGATCGCGACGGCAATGCCCACCGCGGGTGAGACGAACTGCTGGACCGTGAGGGCGCCGATCTGCGAGAAGTACGACATCGTCGTCTCGCCGCCGTAGTTCTGCCAGTTGGTGTTCGTCGGGAACGAGACGGCGGTGTTGAAACTGAGCGCCGAACCGACGTCGGGAAGGTGTTGAGGGTTGAGAGGCAACGAACCCTGGATGCGAAGGATCACGTACGTGAAGGCGATCGAGACGGCGGAGAAGACGACCAGCGCGCCGGCGTAACGTTTCCACGTCTGTTCCTGCGACGGCGAGGTCCCGAGCAGTCGGTAGATCGGCTTCTCGACGAAGCCCAAGAAGTGGACGCGGCCGTTGAAGACGGCCTCCATGTACGAGCCCAGGTAGCGCCACGTCACGCCCAAGAGGACGACGAGCGTGAGGAGTGTGAGAAAGAACCCCATTTAGAACTTCTCGGGTTTGAACATCGCGTAGCCGATGTAGAAGAACATCACCACGGAGACGATCAGTAGAAGGATTTGGGCGAGCGTCATACGCGGTCCAGTGCCCAGATGAGACCCAGCATCGCCAACGTAAACCCCACGATGCCTAGTAGTGAGTAGAAATCAGCCATGACTAGAGTCTTCCTGCGTCGCTCTTAAGTGCTTCTTAATAACGCCTGAAGGCTCTTCATTTTCTCTTCATTCACGCGCACCGGCCCTCACGACGGGATTGAGACGATACTGAGTACGTGCAGAGGCGTCTCCTAGGTTCGTGCGTCGGGGTGGCGTCCGCCGTGGCGTTCGGCGCCGCGCTGTTGCCCCTTCGCTCGCACGTCAGCGTCTCCACCGACGCCCTCGTGATGGTGATCCCCGTGGTGGTGGGCGCCGTGATCGGCGGGTTCACGGCGGGCGCCGTCAGCGTCGCCGCCGGGTTCTTGGTCTACGACTGGACGTTCGTGCCGCCGTACAAGACGCTGAGCGTCGGCACGACGCAGAACTGGACGGCCCTCATCGTCTACGTCGTCGTGATGCTGCTGGTGGCACGGATCGTCGACGGTCTCGATACGGCGCGCACCGAGACCGCACGGGGGCGCGAAGTGATGCGTCGCGTCTCGGAGGTCTCGGAGCTCCTGGTGGGCGACCAGCCCGTCGACGAACTCTTGCGGACCATCGTCTCGACCGCCCAGAAAGTGTTCAACGTTCCGGGCGTATCCCTGCTCGAGCTCGAAGAGGGTCGACTCGTCGTCGTCGCGAGCGCCGGAGAACCCCTGCGGAGCGAGGAACTCCACCAACTCGACCCCCACTCGGGACAGCCCATTCGCGTCGGCACGACGCCGGGCTCGAGTGACGAGCTGCGTACCGTCGCGTTGTCGTCGTCCGGGCGCGCGGTGGGCATCCTCGCGATGCGCGGGGTCCCCATCGCCGAAACCGACCGGGCGGTGCTCAACACCTTCGCCAACGACGCGGCGCTCGCCCTCGAGCGAGCCCAGCTCCGTGAGCAGGCCCTTCGCTCCAAGCTCCTCGAAGAAGCCGACCGATTCCGTCGCGGACTCCTCGGCGCGGTCTCGCACGACCTACGCACGCCGCTCGCCACGATCAAAGTGGCCTCCTCGACGCTGTCGCGCGGCGCGCAGCAACTCTCCGCGGACGAGACCAACGAACTGCACCGACTCATCGAGATCGAGGCCGACCGTCTCACCCGTCTCGTGACGAACCTGCTCGACATGACGCGCATTGAAGCGGGTGTCCTCACGCTGCAACGTTCCACGACGTCCGTCGCGGAGATCGTGAAAGAGGCGCTCGGCGCCATCGAGACGTCACTCAACGACCAGCGTCTCGAGGTCGTCGTCCCGGACTCGCTCCCCGACGTCGACGTCGACCACGTGCTCATGGGTCAAGCGCTCGTGAACCTGCTCGATAACGCCCTTCGCCACGCGCCGCCCCATAGTCTGATCACCGTGAAGAGCGAACTTCGAGGTCCCCAAGTCGTGCTCTCGGTGACCGACCAGGGTCCCGGGGTTCCCGAGGCCGATCGCGAGACGATCTTCGATCGCTTCACCCAACTGAGCACCGCCGGACGGGCCGGACTTGGACTCACCATTGTGAAGACGTTCGTCGAAGCGCACGGCGAGAGCGTGTGGTACGAGGAGGTCCCCGAGGGCGGTGCCCGGTTCGTGATCTCACTGCCGCGTCACGTCGGCGCCGCCACGTAGGCATCGTGGCCAGCGTCCTCGTCATCGACGACGACCCGTCGCTCCTGCGCGCACTGCGCTTGGGACTGAAAGCCGGCGGCCACGACGTGATCACCGCCGAGAACGGTGAACGGGGCATCTCGCAGACGGCCCTCAAATCGCCCGACGTCGTCGTGTTGGATATGGGGCTCCCCGACATGGACGGACTCGTCGTCTGTCAGCGAATCCGCCAGTGGAGCGACGTGCCGATCATCGTGCTCTCGGCGACGGGCGCCGAGGACCGAAAGATCGACGCCCTCAACGGCGGGGCCGACGACTACGTCACGAAGCCCTTCAGCATGGGCGAGTTGGAGGCCCGCATCCGAGCCGTGCTGCGCCATCGTCCCACCGAGCCTGACGAGCAGACGTTACCGGAACTCACGCTCGGCACCCTCGAGCTCGATCTGATCCACCACGAGGTTCGTCTGAAGGGCGCGAAGGTGAACTTGACGGCCAAAGAGTTCAACCTCCTCGCCTACTTAGCTCGCCACGCGGGGCGCACGTGCACGCACCAGATGATCCTGCACGCCGTCTGGGGTACTGGTTACGGCGACGAGGCCGCGTACGTGCACGCGTACGTGCACCGACTGCGCCACAAGCTCAACGACCAAGCGGGCACGCTCATTCAATCGACACCGGGCGTGGGCTACAGCCTTCAGCCCCAGTCGTAACAGCGCCGGTGTCCGGCCCCTCACCCTTGGTCGCGGCGCTCCTGCTCACTGGAGGATCGAGTCGACGGATGGGTCGCGATAAGTCACAACTGATCGTCGACGGCGAGACCCTCGCCGTTCGTACCGCCGCGTTGCTGCGAAACGTCGTCGAGACGGCCATCGAAGTCGGACCTGGCGTGTCGGGACTGCTCTCGACGAGAGAAGAGCCCCCCGGCGCAGGCCCACTCGCCGCCATCGCCGCGGGCCGTCGCGCGCTACGCGATCGAGGACATACGGGCAGTGCGTTGGTGATCGCGTGCGACCTACCGTTCCTCAGCGAAGCGTTGTTGCGTTTTCTCGTTGACTGGGATTCGCCGGGCACCGTCGTGCCCGTCGTTGGTGGCCGACCGCAGCCGCTCTGCGCAAAGTGGGGACATCATGATCTCGACGGTGCGGGCCAGTTGGTGGACGACGGCGTTCGTTCGTTGAAACATTTGACGACGCAACCCGACGTAGTCCTCCTCGACGAAGCAGCGTGGCGCCACGTGGCCACCGACGTCCAGTTCTCCGACGTCGACAGTCCCGCCGACCTTGGCCGATTGGGACTGACGTCGTAGATCAGCGCAGTGGCGAAGGCCGAACGTTCGGTCTGGAATCTCTCCTTCGAGTGATGTTCGAGGACTTACTGCGGTGCGTCGGCGTCGGCGCCCGAATCGGGTTGCTCCATTCGCGCCGCCAGCGCGCGAGCTTCTGCTGCCCCGAGTCCGGCCTTGGCCGCAAGCCAGCACGCTACCGGTGCGGCCGTGCGCTCCGAGGCGTGCGCGGCCGTTCCCGCCAAGGCGAGGATGTCCTCGCGCTCGGCCTCAGTCGGCGCCTCGATGCCCATCGCCGCAGCAAAGGCGGTGGTCCATTCTGTCGCCGACGTTGTCACGTGAGCGATCCTACCGATCGGCTCTAACCACGCGTCGTCTGGCATGTTCGACGGGGCGACGTCGTGCCCGAGACGGGCGCGCGTCGCTGTCGCCTTCTCGCTCGTTAGGCTCGGCGCAGGATTACTCGGCCACTCGCTGCGACGGATCGCGAGCGAGCGGGCGAAGAAGAAATGGTGACGCAATGAGCCGTATAACCCCGGAACGAGCCGTCGTGCGTTGGACCGTCGGTCAGGCGCCGAGACACCTACGCGACACGCTCGCCGGAGAGGAGCCACTCGAACTACGCGTGGGTGGTACGTCGCTGGCGGTCACCATGAGAACCCCGGGGGCGGACTTCGACCTGGCGGCGGGGTTCCTCGTGAGCGAGGGGGTCATCACCGCGACGCACGAACTCGTGACGATGCGCTACTGCGCGGGCGTCGACGAGAGCGGGGTCAACAGCTTCAACGTGCTCGATCTCACGTTGGCGGACGGAACGGCACCGCCAGACGAACGGGTGGCCCGAGCATTCTTCACCACGAGTTCGTGCGGTCTCTGCGGTAAGGCCTCCATCGACGCCGTACGAACGCGCTCGGCCTTCGAGGTCCGTGACGATCCGCTACGCGTCACCACGACATTGCTGGCATCGCTGCCCGCGCGCCTGCGCGACGCCCAGTCGATCTTCGAGAAGACGGGCGGGCTCCACGCCGCGGCACTCTTCAACGGCGAAACGGGCGAGCTGCTGGTCCTGCGCGAGGACGTTGGTCGCCACAACGCGGTGGACAAGGTAGTTGGTTGGGCCTTGCGCGAAGGAAGGCTGCCGCTGCGCGGGAGCATCTTGGTGGTGTCGGGTCGAGCCTCCTTCGAGTTGGTGCAAAAGGCCGTCATGGCCGGCATCCCCATGCTCTGCGCGGTCTCTGCTCCCTCGTCGCTCGCGGCCGACCTGGCCGACGAGTCGAACATGACCCTGGTTGGCTTCTTACGCGATCCGTCGATGGTCGTGTACGCCGGCGCCGAACGTGTCGTAGGGGACGACGCAGTACGCAACCCCCCGGACGAGACGCGTTCCACGAATCACCACAACGTCGTCGATGGTGACCTCGACCACGGACGTGACGTCGACGCCGACGTCACGTTCTCCTCACGCAGCCCGCTCGATGCGGATGATGATTGACTTCGACGTTGGTGTGTTGCTCGTGAGGGCGGTCGAATCCAACGGCACCAGCACGTTGGCCTCAGGGAAGTAGGCCGCGGCACAACCCTTTGGTGTCGGGTACGCCACCGCTCGGTAGCCTCGGGCGTGCCGTTCACCGTCGGACCAGACGCTGACGAGATCGACCATGTCACCGTCCTTTAGACCTCGTTCAATCAAATCGGCGGCGTTCACGAAGACGACCTTGCGGCCACCCGTGACACCGCGATACCGATCGTCGTAGCCGTACACCGTTGTGTTGAACTGATCGTGCGAACGCATCGTCTGGAGTATCAGGTGTCCCTCGGGCACGTCAACTGCGTCGGGGTGGTTCAGCGTGAATCGCGCTTTGCCCGTCGCGGTGGCGAACGTGCGCGTGTCGCGTGGCCCGCGCGGCAACATGAAGCCGCCCGGTTCTTGGACTCGCTCCTCGAAGTTCTCGAAGCCGGGGATGACGTGAGCAATGTGGTCGCGGATGACCGAGTAGTCCTCACCCATGGCACCCCACCCGATGTCCTCGCCGAACAGCGCTCGCCCCAACCCCGTCACGATGGCCACCTCACTGCGCAGATCCTCTGAACCCGGGTCTAGGCCACCGCGACTGACGTGCACCATGCTCATGGAGTCCTCAACGGTCACGAACTGCTCACCGCCCGCCTGTTCGTCGCGCTCACTGCGGCCGAGGCACGGCAATAGCAGCGCTTCCGTGCCGTGACACAAGTGCGATCGATTCAACTTCGTGGCGACGTGCACGCTCAGCGCAGAGTTCTTCATGGCCGCCTCGCTGAGCGACGTGTCCGGCGTGGCCGCCACGAAGTTGCCACCCAACGCGAAGAAGACGTCAATCTCTCCGTCGCGCATGGCGCGGATCGTGCCCACGGTGTCCAAGCCGTGCGCCCGCGGGGGCTCAAAGCCAAACTCGTCACGCAGCCGGTCGAGAAACTCGTCGGACATCCTCTCCCAGACGCCCATCGTCCGGTCGCCCTGCACGTTGCTGTGCCCGCGAATCGGCGACGGTCCCGCGCCCGGTCGACCGATGTTCCCGCGCAACAGCAGGAAGTTCACAATCTCACGAATGGTCGCGACAGCGTTGCGGTGCTGCGTGAGCCCCATGGCCCAGGTCACGACAACACTCTTGGCCGCGACCACGTCCGACGCGAATTCCTCGATCTCTTCGCGCGTCAGTCCACTCTGCGATTCGATGACCGACCAGTCGAGGTCGCGCCACGCTTGGCGGACTTCGTCAAACCCGTCGCAGTAGCGCTCAATGAACGCGTGATCGAGAATCGTCGAGGGCGCGTCGTCGTCGCGCGCCACGAGGGCCTTACTCACACCCGCGAACAACGCCAAGTCACCGTTCACGCGCACCGCGAGGTAGCGGTCGGCCAATTTCGTACCACCGCGCATCAGTCCGCGCACGCTCTGGGGATTCTTGAAACGAACCAACCCTGCTTCGGGTAGCGGATTGATCGCAACAATCCGCGCGCCACGCATCTTCGCCTTCTCAAGTGCCAAGAGCATTCGCGGGTGGTTGGTGCCGGGGTTCTGGCCGACGATGACGATCAGCTCGGCGTGATTGGTGATGTCCTCGAGGCTGACCGTCCCCTTGCCGACGCCGATCGTCTCATTGAGAGCCGCGCCGCTCGACTCGTGGCACATGTTCGAACAGTCCGGCAAATTGTTCGTGCCCAGTCGTCGCGCGAACAGCTGATAGACGAACGCGGCTTCGTTGCTGGCCCGACCACTGGTGTAGAACGCGGCTCGGTTCGGGCTGGACAGGTTCCGAAGGCGTTCGGCAACGAGGCGCAGCGCGTCGTCCCACGAGATCGGGGCGTAGTGCTCGGCCCCCGGGGCGAGGTACATGGGTTCGGTGAGACGCCCGTGTTCTTCGAGGGAGTGGTGATCTTGCTCGAGCAGTTCGCCAACGGAGTGGGCGGCGAAGAACTCGCGCCCCACGCGATGTCGCGTCGTCTCCCACGCGGCGGCTTTGGCCCCGTTCTCGCAGAACTCGGCGAAGCTCCTCTGGCCGGGGAGCGGATCGGGCCACGCACACCCGGGACAGTCGAATCCGTGGTGCTGGTTCATCTTGAGTAACGCGCGCGAACCTCGAACGACGCCCGGCTCGCGGGCCACGTACTGCAGTGCGTGGCGAACGGCGGGGACGCCGACCGCGGACCTCACCGGCTTCTTGACTCGAATTTCGTTGTTTGGACTGGCAACTCCGTCTGGCATGCGAACTTTCCAATGACCTTGATGGCGAGGCGTCCCGGGTGAGGGCACCTCTGTTTCGAGGCTAACCCACCGGGCCACGTCGCCCGCGGTCGTGGCCCATCACCCTTGATCACTCGTCAACCTCGAGATCACTCGGGCTCGCGCCGCGGCACCCTCTCAGTAATCTCGAGACGTGGTCTGGCCCTCGGCGGAAATGAAGATCGACGCGAGGCTCGTACGCTCGCTTCTTCGCTTGCAGTTCCCCCATCTCAGTGAGCTCGAATGCGACGAAGTCGGCGAGGGTTTCGACAACTCGCTGTGGCGCCTCGGCGACGACCTCGTGGTTCGCCTGCCCCGACGTGAGGCGGCGGTGACGCTCGCGAGAAACGAACTGCGCTGGCTTCACGAAGTGGCTCGAGACGTGACCCTGGCGACGCCGCTGCCGTTGATGGCGGGCGTGTCCAGTGACGACTATCCCTGGCCGTGGTCGATCGTGTCGTGGATAGACGGCGTACCGGGCGACGAAATCGACCTCGACACGAACGATGGTGCAGCGTTCGGGTTGGCCACGTTCCTACGCGAGATCCACGTCGACGCGCCGCCAGACGCACCTCTCAATCCCTATCGCGGCGTCGCACTCAGTGCTCGCTCCCCCGCCCTCGAGGAGCGTCTCACGCAGATTCGAGACCACGTCGCTGGTGGCGCCCTGCTCGAACTTTGGGAGCACTGTCTCACGGCACCGCCGTGGGCGGCGCGCCCGCGATGGTTGCACGGTGACTTTCATCCCGCGAACACCCTCTATCGCGACGACGAACTGGTCGGCATCATTGACTTTGGCGATCTGTGCGCCGGTGATCCCGCGACAGACCTCGCGGGAGGACTGATGTCACTGCCCTATCGGGCCCTCGACGAGTTCTTCGCTGCGTACGGGTCCATCGACGACGCAACGCTGCAGCGAACGATTGGCTGGGCCGTGCTCTTTGGTGTCTTCATGGTGTCGATCGGCCTCGATGATCGTGCGAACTACTTAGGCGTTGGTGACCGGACCCTCGCGAACGCCACCAGGTTGGCGAGGCGCCTCTGAGACGTGGCAACGATACAGTGGGCTCGTCAATCCATAAAGCTGAGTGCGTGGAGACGCTCGCCGAGTTGGTTCGCCGCGGCGTCACCGGCGACGTTCTTGCGGGCGTACAGCCATAGCAGCAGGTCACTGCTCGACGCCGTCAAGGTTGGCACACCCACGTCGACCCCTTCTCGAAAGCCAATCGTGCCCGGGGCCGGCGCGTCGCGCACGGTCCAACCTTCGTTCACGTCACTGCAGCGCAGCCCGAGAACGCCGTCGAAGGGAGCTCGGGGAGGATCAGCGGGATCGGACACACTCGAGACGGAAACGGTCAAGAACTCCGCGATGGCGTCCGTCGCGACGTCAGAGGCGATCACCACCTCTGTTCCGCTGGCGTGGGCGGCGTCCCAGTGGTGCACGGCGATCTCTTGGACCTGATGGCGAGTGACGAACGCCACGTCGTGTTGCAACGGCGCCCACGTCCATACGTGATCGCTCTGCGTCGCGGAAGAGAGTACCTGGACCAGGTGGTCCGCGCCGGAGAGAAAGCGCTCGACCAACCCGTCTTTCGCCACGTCAGTCGGACGGCCTTCTTCCACCGGCGCGTCAAGTCGCTGCTCCACGATGGTGGCCCAGAACCATTGGACTTCGATGAGGTGACGAAGGAGGTCTTCCACCGCCCAGCCCGGACAGTGCTCGACCGAGAGGTCCATCGCGCTCGGGGCGAGACGCGCGAGCGCTTCACTGTGTTCTTTGATCGCGTCGGTGTAGGTCGTGAGCGAAAGTGTCATCAATCCACGATAACTGGGCCGCGTCTCAACGGTCAGTGGGCGGCGCGCGCACCAGGGGCTAGGTTTTGGAAAAGGAGCGTTTCGTGGCGAGGTCGCGCGTCTACTTAGAAGAGGGCAAGGACAGCGTCTTCGCCGTGGCGTTGGACTGGCCCGGCTGGTGTCGACGAGCCAAGACGCCCGACCTCGCGATCGCCGCCCTCGATGACTACCGCGTGCGCTACGCCAAGATCGTGACCGGAGCGTTTCGACCGGGCACCTTTGAGATCATCGGGACCGCGAAGGGTAACGGTACGACCGACTTCGGAGCGCCCGACGCGCGAGGAGCCTGGGACGAGGACGAACTCTCGCCCCCAGAGCTCGACCGCCAGATCGCCCTTCTCCATGACTGCTGGAACTATTTCGACACGGTCGTCGAGAACGCACCATCCGAGTTGCGCAAGGGACCGCGAGGCGGAGGGCGCGACCGAGACGACATCGTCGATCACGTTCGAGAGGCCGAACGCGCGTACTGTTCAAGGATTGGCTTTCGCGTCGCGCCGCGCACGGCCTGGGACGATCAGCGCGACGTGGTGGTGACGACCCTTCGAGCGGGAGCGTCCGACACGAAGTGGCCGGTCGCCTACGCCATTCGGCGCTGCGCCTGGCACGTCCTCGATCACGCGTGGGAGATCGAGGACAAGAGCGACTAACCCGTTGACGAGGACGACCCTTTAGCGTCCTTCTCGTTCACGCGTCGGGTCGAATCGAAGTTCGAGGGCCCGGTCGGCCGCGTCAAAGCCCAAGCGCTGATAGAAGAGGAACGACGCGGGCGACGGGTGCGTCAAGAGGTAGTCCAACTCCATCGTTCGTGCGTCGCTGATGAGCGACTCCACGAGTGTGGTCCCCACGCCGGCGCCGCGGTGCACGGGTTGCACGTACACGCTTTGCACGATGCCCGCGCGCCGAAGGAACTTCTCGGGTCCCGGAACTCGCTCGATCACGAAGAGCCACGCGCAGCCAACCGCTCGTCCGTCGATCGTGGCGACGTACGCGCGGTGCGACTCACGGTGCCTCTCGCACCATTCGAAGAACTTCACGTCGAAGCCCTCTCGACTGAGTCCCTTCTCGCCCGCCTCTTCGGTGCGCCATTGGAAGCGAAGAGCCGCCAGGTCCGACAGATTCGCCGTGCTGGCGCGAAAGACCGTTGCGTGCGACGTCACGTTCTCGAGGTTACGTCGAGAAACGCGGGCGCACGAAAGATCCGGCGCGGCGCGGCGTCACGCGTCAGGCGCGCGTCAACATGTAGTGCGTCGCGCCCTCGCCTTCGATGACCGACGTGCACTCGTAACCCTTGGGCCACTCGCCGATCTTCTCCACGAGTCGCTCGCCCGACTCGAGGTTGATTGGCACCACCGCCAGGTGGAGTTTGTCCAGAAGACGTGCGTCGAGGAACTCACGGATGGTCGCGGCGCCCCCGCCGAGACGCACGTGGTGCTCGCCGGCGGCCTCGCGAGCGTTCGCGAGCGCCACGTCGATACCTTCGGTGACGAAGTAGAACGTCGTGTCGTCGAGGGTGAACGCCGGACGGGCGTGATTCGTGAGCACGAAGACGGCGTGGTGAAAGGGCGGACGCTCGCCCCACCAACCGCACCAGTCACTGTCCCCCCACGGTCCTCGCACGGGCCCGAACATGTTGCGACCCATGATCGTCGCGCCGACGCCGTTGAATCCACACTTGAAGTAGTCGTTGTCGACGCCTTCATTGCCGCCCTGTTTGCCGATCATCTCTCGACCCGATTTCGTCGCGAAGATCCACTCGTGCAACGGCGTGCCACCGGTCCCGAGAGGATGACTCTCGTCCTGGTCGGGGCCGGCCACGTAGCCGTCCAAGGAAATCGACACGCCAGAAGCCTTCAGTTTCGCCATGAATTCCCCCTCGCGTTACCGACGACAGTAGGCCAAGGAACGGCGTTCCGACGACCAATTCGACAAAATGTTTAGTGAAACTGTTGGAGGAAGGAGGCCACCTCCGGCGAGCTTCGGAGCACGGTGACCGCAGCGCCGGGAGCCTGCGAGCGCGCCTCATCTGGGACGACGTCGCGGTAGGCCGCGTGGGTCTTCCACGACCACAACACGACATTGCGTTCTGGATTGAGAGAGAAAAGATGGCGAAGTGACTCACGATTCCCGTTCCAGAGTTCTTTACGCCCAATCCCACGTCGAATGGTGCGCCGAAGGACTCGGGTGAAGACTTGGCGTCTCGGCAGATCGAGGAAGACGATCGCGTCCGCTCGGCTCCACAGGAGGTGGCGCACCGCGCGGTAGTTACCGTCGCTTACCCATCGCGGTTGTTGAACGAACGAGGCGACGCGTTCGCGAAACACGTCGACGTCGAGGGGCGTCCACCGCTCTTGATGGTAGATCGAGTCGAGTTCGAGGTAGGGCACGTCGAGGACGTGCGCGAGCTCTCTCGCCAGCGTTGTCTTGCCGCTGCCGGACGCGCCCTGCACGACGATCCGATGGGGTGTCGACTGAAGGGGAACGGGTGCGTCGAACACGGCGTCAGCCTACCGAGTGTCCAGGGCCCGACAGCGAAGCGAGCTAGAGAGCGAGCGCCTGCGCGAGATCGGCGACGAGGTCGTCGACGTCCTCGATACCCACGCTCAGTCGCACGAGATTCGCGGGCGGCTCGAGCGTCGAGCCGGCTGTCGACACGTGCGTCATCGCCGAGGGCAGTTCGATCAGACTCTCCACCCCACCCAAGGACTCGGCGAGAATGAAGATTGACGTCGACTCGCAGACCTTTCTCGCGACGTCCACACCGCTTTTGAGCGTGAAACTCACCATGCCACCGAAGTCGGACATCTGCGCGACGGCCACGTCGTGCCCGGGGTGGCCGATCAGTCCGGGGTAGTAGACCCTGTCGACGGCTTGGTGGCCGCTGAGAAAGGCCGCCACGACGCGCGCGTTCGAGCAGTGCCGGTCCATGCGAACACCGAGCGTCTTCAGGCCGCGCAGCAACAGATAGCAGTCCATTGGTCCGGGTACGGCGCCGATGGCGTACTGGTGGAACTTGAGTCGTGCCGCGAGTTCGTCGTCGTTCGTCACCACGATCCCACCGATCACGTCCGAGTGACCACCGATGTACTTAGTTGTGGAGTGGACGACGACGTCCGCACCCAAGGAGAGAGGACGCTGAAGGTAGGGCGTGGCGAAGGTGTTATCGACCACGAGCAGCGCGCCATGCTCGCGAGTGGCGGCGCTCAAGTTCGCGATGGAGACGACGTTCAAGAGCGGGTTACTCGGCGTCTCCACCCAGAGCATCTTCGTCGACGCGCCGAACGCCGAGTCGACCGCGTCCATGTCACTTAAGTCCACGCACGTGACGCGCACGCCCCACTCACCAAAGATCCGCGTGAGCAATCGGTACGTCCCGCCGTACGCGTCGCCGCCCAAGATGACGTGATCGCCCGGCGACAGCGTTCGCAACAGCCCGTCCTCGCCCGCCAGACCCGAGGCGAAGGCCACGCCGTGACGGGCTCCTTCTAAGTTGGCGACGCACGATTCGAGCGCGGCCCTCGTCGGGTTGTCGACCCTCGAGTAGTCGGAGAAGCGCGGCGCGCCCACGCCGTCTTGGGCGTAGGTCGAGGTGAAGTAGACCGGCGGATTGACGGCCCCGGTGACGGCGTCGGGTTCTGAGCCAACGTGGATGGCTCGCGTGTTGAAGCCGCTCACGCGTCACTCCGCTGCTCGAGGAATCCCAACAAGTCGCTGCGGGTGAGTACGCCTACCGGGTGTCCCCCGTCGAGTACCAGCACACCCGCGGTCGTGCTGAGGTGCCTCGTCAGTTCGGCGACGGTCATACCGACACCGACCATGGGCATCGACGGGTCCGCGACGTCCTTCACGCGAAGGTCCAACACTGACGCGTCGCGCGTCGTCGCCTCCAGAAGGCCCAACTCACTCAGCGATCCCGAGACCTCCTTCGCCGCGAGCGGTAGTTCGGCCGTCACCGTCACCAAGAGTTGCGAGACATCCTTGGCTCGCATGAGCGAGATGGCGTCACGGACCAGGACCTCCTCGGTGACGAGGACGAGGTCAGCCAGGGTGTTGTTCTGACGTGCGATCTTGGCCGCCAACACGTCGCCGGCGTCCATCTCGTCGCGTGGACGCAGGAAACCGAAGTCGGTCATCCACGTGTCATTGAAGATCTTCGAGAGGTACCCGCGCCCCGAGTCGGGTATCAGGACGACGACGACGGCTTCGTCGGGCAACGTGTTCGCCACGCGCAACGCGGCCGCGACGGCCGTGCCGCCCGATCCGCCGATCAAGATACCCTCGCGTCTCGTCACCTCTCGGGCCATGGCGAACGCGTCGGCGTCACTGACGGCGACGACTTCGTCGACGAGCGAGGGGTCGTAGTTCTCAGGCCAGAAGTCTTCACCGACGCCTTCGGTGAGGTACGGACGACCGGCGCCGCCTGAGAACACGGACCCTTCTGGGTCGGCGGCGATGACTTTGATGTCGGGATTTTGTTCCTTGAGGAACTTCCCCACGCCCGAGATCGTGCCCCCGGTGCCGGCGCCGGCGACGAAGTGCGTCACGCGACCTTTGGTCTGTGCCCATATCTCCGGTCCGGTCGTCTCGTAGTGAGCGCGAGGGTTGTTCGGGTTCGAGTACTGGTCGGGCCGAAAGGAGTTCGGCGTCTCGCGCGTCAGACGCTCGGCCGTTGAGTAGTAGGAGTCGGGGTGCTCGGGCGCGACGGCGGTCGGACAGACCACGACCTGCGCGCCGTAGGCGCGAAGCACGTCAATCTTTTCGGGCGCCATCTTGTCACTCATCACGAAGATGCACTTGTAGCCACGGTGCGCGGCCACGATCGCGAGTCCTACTCCGGTGTTGCCACTCGTCGGCTCGATGATCGTCGAACCGGGACCGAGAAGACCGTCTTGCTCTGCGGCGAGGACCATCGTCAGCGCTGGCCGGTCTTTAGAGCTGCCCCCGGGATTCGTCGTCTCCAACTTCGCGATGAAGTCGCATTTGAGATCCGCACCAATGGCGCTCAGGCGAACCATCGGCGTGTGACCTATGAGATCCAAGGGGCTTTCGGCCACGTCCATGTCGGCGTAACGCATAACTCTTCGTTTCTACTAGGACAACTTGCTGTTCCGGCGACTCCGAAAACTTCTCGCCCTCACTCTATGGGAAGTACGCCATCACAAAGATGCCACCGGCCGATCCCATGAGACTGGCGATGACGCCCGCACCGGTGAGCAGGAACGTGTTCGCGCCGGAGATCACAACACGAACGACCTACCGCAAAGCTCGCGCAACGTTTCTGAGCGATACTGACTCCGTGCACGATGACGACTCGAACGTTTCAATCCGCCAGCTGACCATCGACGAAGCGGGGAGCATTGTCGAGGGCCGACGCCCTGAACGTGGCTGGGCGAGCGACTTTCCGGCCGAAGGAGACGTCACCTCGACCCGGTACGCCACCTTTAGTGCGTCGAGTGTGCACGAACCTTGGCACGCGCCATGGCTCATCCTTCTCGACGGCCTCGTCGTGGGAACTCTCGGCTTCAAGGGCGAACCGGTCGTCGACATTCTCGAAGTGGGTTACAGCGTGGTCCCGTCGGTTCAGCGACGCGGCGTCGCGACGAGGGCGCTGGCGCAACTGCTCGATCAAGTACGCGGCCGCGGGATTACGGTGAAGGCCGACACCGCAAAGTGGAACACGGCGAGTCAATCGGTCCTTCGTCATCTCCATTTCACTGAGATCGAAGGACCACACGGCGACGGGGGCGAGAACGACACCGTCATCTTCTGGCAACGATCCGCTCAATAGGGAATACCTCGACTTCCGAGGTGGACCCGCGAGAGTCCACGTGCCGCGCCCAGTGCAGAAGCTCTGCCACAATGAAGTCATGCGGCGAGCTCTGGTGGCGTTTGATATCGAAGCAACCGGCGTTTGGCTCATTCGCTCCCAGTCCGAGACTGCCGCCGACTCATCTGGTGAGCACTCGGGCATTCGGGCATGGAGCGACGTGTTGAGCGCAGAACTGCTCGATCAGCTCCAGCACTGGAACGACGACGGTTGCCGCTTGGCCGACGGACGAACCACCCACTTCAGGACGGAGAGTGAGTGGAATGACTTCTTCCACGAAGGTCTCAACCTCGCGCGCCGGGTACAACACGAACTTGGATCGACGTGGCAAGTCCTCGTCATGGACCGCAGGAATGCCTGGACGTTCGTTCGGTATCCGTAGGGGTTCGACGTTCGTTCTTACGATTCTCGGGACCTTAGGTATTGAATTCCCGAAGGACACTCTCGCTACCATTGTGAAACAAGCTGGACTTGATCGGAGGCCGCGATGAGTGAAGACGTAGTTGTCATTGACGACGCTGGCCAAGAACTCTGTGCGTACGTTCCGGACCTCCCCGGATGCGTATCCGTTGGATTTACTTTCGAAGACGTCACCGCCACCATTCACGACGCGATCGAAATGCACATCGAAGCGATGGTTGACAACGGCGAAGCAATCCTTAGGCCCACATCTCGTGCCGTAATGGTTCAGGTTGTCTCGTAGGTCCGTAGGTGGTAACTGATCGTCCACTCCGCGAGGGCGTGAGAGCGTTGGTTCTGGATGAGGCTGATCGCGTTCTACTCGTTCATTTCAACCTTCCCGACGGTGCGTTGTGGGCAACGCCGGGAGGAGGGATAGAAGGCGACGAATCGCTCGAAGATGCAATCAGGCGAGAACTCCTCGAGGAAGTCGGGCTTCGAGATGTCAATCTGGGTCCGATTATCTGGGAGCGAACTCACGTATTCCCATTTTCGAACTTCAGTGGTCAGCACGAGGTCTTCTTTTTCGTACGGGTAAAAGAAATTGGCGGCGAGCCGTCATTCTCGGCAGAAGAGCTTTTGGAGGAACGACTCACCGGTTCACGTTGGTGGACATTGGAAGAGTTGCGTGCGTCGGTGGATAGTCGATTTGCTCCGCAACGCATCGTCAATCTCCTTGAGGAACTTCTGCGATTGGGCCTACCAAAGGAGGTCATCGACACTGGAGTGTGAACCAGCAGCGATGCGCCATTCAAGCGACGAGCAAACCGCGCGACGACGGGTCGTTCTTCGTCTCAGCAGAAGAATGATTCGGCACCGAGTGTGGTGTAGACATTGCTGGGCTGACAAACTGTCGTCTCGAAAAAGGTGTAGATGGCGAACGTCTTGAAGCAATGGTGGAAAGTGCCGCGACTTGCTCGATTGCTCATCTTGCTGGTCATTATCGCTTGCGTCAGTTTGACGGATAACTTCGAGAGTCATCGTCATCAATCTGACGTGGGCCTAATCCTCCTTTGCCAATCGGCGTTCTTCATCCTCCTCCTAGTCCTAACGTTCTATGCCGACGTAATCCACACGAGAGTCTCTCAAAAAAAGGACTAGAGAGACGAGTCGTCTACGTCGGCTCATGAGCGTGATTCATATTTAGCAATACGCGGTAGACGAATGTCTACCGCGCTTTCCTTGAACATTGAAGAGTCGAACCTTCATTGGTCCACCGTTGCGAGAATTATCATCGTCAGCTCTTCGTCAATGATGAGCCAAAAACACACGGCAACGTGCGGAGGCTCCTGTGGCTTGAATCAGGGCGACGGTTGGGTTGCTGTTGCTCGACGAAGAGATTGCGCCCGCTGATAAGTTAACCACTGATGCAGTTGCCTGGAACATTCGAAAAGAGTTCGAGCGACGAACCGGGAGTGAACGGCTAACGAGTTGACGCAGCCAATTGATGCGAAAGACAGTCTCCCTTTTCCTCCTTTGGACATGAGGGAACTGGTGGGCCAAACGGATCTGAGCGCGTACGACAACCCCAACGGCGCATTGATTTACCCGTATGTTGCTCCAGAAAAGTACGAATCGGTCTTCGACTTCGGTTGCGGATGCGGGCGCGTGGCGCGTCAACTTCTGCAACAGGATGTTCGCCCGACGCGATACGTCGGGGTGGATCTGCACAAGGGGATGATCGAATGGTGCAAACAAAACCTCGCCGACGCGACCGAGGGCTTCGAATTCATACACCACGACGTGTACAACATCCTCTTCAATCCCACAGGGGTGGAACCGCCGGTAATGATATTTCCTGTTGGTGACCGGGAGTTCACGATGGTTCACGCGTTCTCCGTGTTTACTCACCTCACGCAGATGCAAACGGAGCACTACCTCCGGCAAGTCGCGCGAGTACTTCGAGCCGATGGCGTCTTCTTTAGTAGCTGGTTTTTTTTCGATAAGAGTGACTTCCCGTTTCTCCCCGAGACCCATAACGCGCTGTACGTTGACTACGTTGACCCGGCAGCGGCGGTGCTCTACGACAGGAGTTGGGTTGAAAACCTTGCCTTGAGGCTGGGCTTGACCATCAGTTACATCGAGGCGCCAAAGATTCGCGGCCATCAATGGACCGTGCTGATGCAGCCAACCAGCAGCGGTGTCGAACGGGCGCAGTGGCCGGACGACGACGCACCGATTGGCCAGACGGTGCCTCCGCATGGTCGTACTGATCCTCATCTCATTCGCTGATCAGAACTCTCTGTTCCTGTGAAAGACCTTTGCGCTCTGTCGATTGCGGTAGCGCGATCTTTCCATTGATCTCGATCTTCCAAGACCAACGTGCGCCGGGTGGTCTATCGCTTCTCTACGAAAAAACGATAGACGTTGGTCTCACGTCGTTCAAAGCCGAGCTTTCGGTACAGTGCGTTGGCGACTTCCCTGGAAGGTCGACTGGTGAGGTCGATGGAGCGAACACTACGACGTCGGGCTTCGTCCACGGCGGCCGTCGTCAACGCTTCGCCGATGCCAAGGCCCCGGGCGTCCTCATCCACGACGACGTCCTCGATCCACGCTCGAACGCCCGTTGGAATGGAGAAGATGATCAGCGTCAACGTGCCGACGACGACGCCGTCGTCGGTCGCGACGAAGAGCGTCGCCGCGTCGGAGTGCACCATCGTCTCGACGTCACTCGTCGTCAACGGCGTCGCGTTCGCCGAGAGTTGAGGCAACAGGTGGTTGAGGCCGGCGAGGAGTTCGGGCGTGGCCGCGACGGCCTTCGCCACGGAGATACTCATGGCGCACCTCGCCAGACGGGACGACGAAGGTCGTCGTAGAAGACGTCGCGACGCTCGCCGTCGATCGCGGCGAAGATCGGCGCGACCCACCGTTCGGCGCCGATCGTTGGCGACGGGATCTCGTCGCGAGCGAACCAACCGGCGTTCGTCACCTCCAAGGGGTGAAGTTTCAGTTCACCGCCGACGGCACGACAGAAGAAGAGCAGGGAGTAGAGGGGGATGCGCGACTGTCCGAGTCGCATACCGTCCATTACCCCGATGAGTCGCACGGGCTCGACCTCGATGCCCGTTTCTTCGAGGACCTCTTTGACGACGACCTCTGGCGCCGAGTAGCCCACGTCGCACCAGCCCGTCGGGTAGAGCCAGATGCCCGAGTCGGCGCGTTCGATCAAGAGGAGTTTGCCCTCGTCGTTGGCGACGGCGGCGCCCACGGCTACCTTGGGTGTCTGGTAGCCCGGCACACCACGACCGACGTCGCTCATCCACTCCGCGACGTAGCCGTCGGCGTCAACAACGCCGTCGAGTCCTTCGTCGGCGGCGACCTTGATGTCGCCGGCGATCTTCAGCACTTCTTCGAAGCGTTCGCGTTCGTACTGACTGTCCGTGAAGCCGAGTCCGGTCTTCGCGACGCCCGCCAAGGACTCCGCCCAACGACGCAGCGTCTTTTCGGGAACCGAGTTACTCACGCCCTGACGCTACCAACGTGGCTCAGGCCACCGTCGCGTCGAGTACTTCGTCCAGCGTCCCCACGAGTCCCGTGTAGAACGCACCGAAGTCCGCGTAGAGGGCCGATGCTTCGTCGAAGCGCATCGTGTACACGCACTCTTTGAGGTCGTCGACGTGCACGCCAAAGAGCGTCACGCCCCACTCCCAGTCGTCGAGGCCCGTCGAGCCGGTGATGACTTGCAGGACGCGGCCCTTAAAGGTGCGACCGATTGCGCCGTGCTGGCGCATCAAGTTCTCACGTGCGTCGTAGTCCAACCCGTACCAGTTGTTCACGTCGCCGCGGCGCTTGGACATCGGATAGAAGCAGAAAGCCTTCATGCCCTCGGGTGGCAGCGTCGGGTAGAGACGATCGTGGAGCATCTTCTCGGGCATGCCGGCCGCGTACTCGCTCACCTCGGTGACCGAGACGTAGCTCTCGGCGACACGAAAGCCCGACGCTTGCACCTTGGACTGGAACCTTCGAACGTCCCAGAGGTTCTCTCCAAGCACCATGAAGCAGGCGTCGGCCTTGGCGCCGACGATGGCGGCCGTCACTACCTGCAGACCCGCGCCCGTCGCCTCATCGACGGCCTTGCGTAGGGCGCCGGCGTCAACCTCGCGCTCGGGGTGACAGAAGAGGTGCACGACGTTGAGGCCGCGCGCGGGTCCGAGGGGTGAGGGTGTCGACATGGTCCCATGCTACGGGCAACCGTTGATGATTCACGGGGCCGAGAACGAACGAACCGCGGGGACTCGCCCCGCGGTTCGTTCGTTGACCCTGTCGAGGACGGCTTAGTAGTCGTCCATCCCGCCGCCGCCAGCCATGGCCGAGGACTTCTCTTCGGGCTTGTCGACGATCACGCACTCGGTCGTCAAGAACAGTGCCGCGATTGAGGCCGCGTTCTGCAGCGCCGAGCGCGTCACCTTCGCCGCGTCGATGACGCCGGCCTTCAACAGGTCCTCGTACTCACCCGTCGCGGCGTTCAGTCCCTCGGTGGGCGTCTTCAGGTGACGCACCTTGTCGACGATGACGCCGCCTTCGAGTCCCGCGTTCACGGCGATCTGGTTGAGCGGTGCCTCGACGGCCTTGGCGACCATGCGCGCACCCGTCTGCTCGTCGCCGACCAACTTCTCGGCGGCTTCGAGGATGCGGCTCTGGCTTCGTAGCAAGGCCACACCACCGCCGGGCACGACACCCTCTTCGATCGCGGCCTTCGTGGTGGAGACCGCGTCTTCGATGCGGTGCTTCTTTTCCTTCAGCTCCACTTCGGTCGCGGCGCCGACCTTGATGACGGCCACGCCACCGGACAGTTTCGCCAGACGCTCTTGGAGCTTCTCGCGGTCGTAGTCCGACTCGGTGTTGTCAATCTCGGCCTTGATCTGGCTGATCCGACCCTTGATGTCCTCGTCGGTGCCGGCACCCTCGACGATGGTCGTCTCGTCCTTCGTGACGACGACCTTGCGCGCGGTGCCTAGAAGTTCCAGCGTCGCGGTGTCGAGCTTGAGGCCAATCTCTTCCGAGATGACCGTGGCGCCCGTGAGGATCGCGATGTCTTGGAGCATGGCCTTGCGGCGTTCGCCAAAGCCCGGTGCCTTCACGGCTACGGACTTGAAGGTGCCACGGATCTTGTTCACGACCAACGTCGCGAGCGCTTCACCCTCGACGTCTTCGGCGATGATCAACAGCGGACGTCCCGACTGCATGACCTTCTCGAGAACGGGCACGACGTCACGGACTGAGGAGATCTTGCCCGAGACGAGCAACACGTACGCGTTCTCGAGGACGGCCTCTTGGCGCTCCGTGTCGGTGGCGAAGTAGGGCGCGATGTAGCCCTTGTCGAATCGCATACCTTCAACGAGGTCCATGTCCATGCCGAACGACTGGCTCTCTTCGACCGTGATGACGCCGTCCTTGCCGACCTTGTCGATGGCGTCGGCAATCATCTGGCCGATCTCGGGGTCCGCCGCGGAGATGGACGCCACTTGGGCAATCTGCTCTTTGGTGTCGGCGGGCTTGGCGAGGTCGTGCAATGACGCGACGGCCGCTTCGACGGCCGCTTCGATGCCCTTCTTCAGTGACATCGGGTTCGCGCCGGCGGCTACGTTCTTCAGGCCTTCGCGCACCATGGCCCACGCGAGCACCGTCGCGGTCGTCGTACCGTCTCCGGCGACGTCGTCGGTCTTCTTCGCGACTTCCTTGACCAACTCGGCACCGATCCTCTCGAAGGGGTCCTCGAGGTCGATGTCCTTGGCGATGGAGACGCCGTCGTTCGTGATGGTGGGTGCTCCCCACTTCTTGTCGAGCACCACGTTGCGGCCCTTGGGGCCGAGGGTGACGCGCACGGCGTCAGCCAATTTGTTCATTCCGCGCTCGAGGGCGCGACGCGCCTCTTCGTCGAAAGCGATCAGTTTCGCCACGGTGATTCCTCCTAGTGCAGACACCTTTTTGGTGCAAAGCAATATTAGCAGTCTCTGGCGGAGAGTGCTAACGGGAGTCCTAGCCCCCGGCTACCGCCGGCACCAGGGAGACCGTCTGGCCGGGCGTAACCACCGTGTCCAGACCGTCGAGGAAGCGAACGTCCTCGTCGGCGACGAAGACGTTCACGAAACGCCGAAGTCCGCCCTGGTCGTCGAGGACGCGCGTGGCGAGGCCCGGGTAGGCGACGTCGACGGCCACGATGGCTTCGCGCACCGTCGTCGCCTCGACGGGGATCTCACCCACGCCGCCGACCAACGAACGCAGTTGACCCGGCAGTCGCACGACGACGCTCATGACGCCGCCACCAATTGGTGAAAGCGAAGGGCCTCTTCCGCCGCTTCGAGCGATGGTTGAATGGTCGAACTCACGGTGGCAGTGTCAACGATGGCGTCGAGGGTCTTCAGACCGTGGCCCGAAATGATGGCGACGATCGACTTGTCGCGGTCGATGGTGCCGCGATTGACCATCTGGCGAAGGGAGGCAATCGTCACCCCGCCCGCGGTCTCGGCGAAGACGCCTTCAGTCCGAGCGAGTAGCTCAATGCACTCGAGGATCTCGTCGTCGGGCACGGACCCACAGTCGCCGCCATTGGCGCGCAGTTCGTCGAGCACGTAGGGCGCGTCGGCCGGGTTACCAATGGCGAGCGAGCGCGCGACGGTGTTGGGTCGTTGCGGCGTGATGAAGTCGGCACCGTTCGAGAACGCGGTCGCGATGGGCGAACAGCCCGTCGCCTGCGCACCGAAGAGCACGGGCGCGTCGCCCTCGACGAGGCCGAGTTCGATGAACTCCTTGAAACCCTTCGCGACCTTCGTGAGTTGGCTGCCCGACGCGATGGGCACCACGACCTGATCGGGCGTACGCCAACCGAGCTGTTCACTGATCTCAAAGGCCAGCGTCTTCGAACCTTCCGCGTAGAAGGGACGAAGGTTGATGTTGGCGAAGGCCCAGTCGGAGTGTTCGTCCACGAGTTCCACGCAGAGTCGATTCACGTCGTCGTAACTACCTTCGACGCCGAGCACGGTGCCACCGAAGATGGCGGTCATGGCGATCTTGGACTTCTCGAGGTCGGCCGGGATGATCGCGACACTCGGCCAACCAATGAAAGCGGCGTGAGCGGCGACCGACGTGGCGAGGTTGCCCGTCGAGGCGCAGGCCGCGGTGGTGAAGCCGAGTCGCCGCGCACTGGAGAGCGCCACCGAGACCACGCGGTCCTTGAAGGAACCCGTCGGGTTGCGCGTGTCGTCCTTTAGCCAGAGTTCGCGCACGCCCAATACTTCAGCCAGACGACCAGCGCGTCGCAACGGTGTCCACCCGGCGCCGAGATCGACGGGCGCCGCGCCCGGATCGGGCAAGAGGGCGCCGTAACGCCAAATGGAGAGCGGACCCTCCTGGATCGACTGGCGCGTGACCACGTCGCGGGCGGCCTCGAGGTCGTACCAGACCTCAAGGGGGCCGAAGCAGTTATCGCAGGCGTAACGCGCCTCGTCTGGGTAGGTAGTACCACACTCTCGACATCTAAGACCGGTAGCGAAACTCATAACTCCCTTTTCATCGTTCGGCCTTTGGCACCTGGTGTGAAGGGAAATTCCCGGGTTTCACACTGGTTGTCGCGACTTCTGCGGGGCCGTCCCTCAGTCGCTCTGGATGATGAGTCAATTCTTACCCAACGGGTCGCGTTTGTCAAGTAGATGGATGCAATGGCAACCTAGCCTCGACACAATGGCAAACTCACCCGTCCCTTGGACCCTCGCCGGCGACGTCTTCACGCTCGAGCGCGTCGCCGCCTTGAAGGGCGACGCGACGATCGCGGTCATCATCCCGGCGAAGAACGAGGCCGCGACCATCGGCGCGGTACTCGACACGGTGCTGGTCCACGATCAACTCATCGATGAACTCGTCGTGGTCAACGACCACTCGAGCGACGACACCGCGATCGTCGCTGATCACCACGGGGGGCGCGTCGTACGACTGGAAGGGCGAACCGGCAAAGGCGCGGCGATGAGCGCCGGCGTCGCGGCGACAACGTCCGAACTTCTGGTCTTCCTCGACGCTGACGTCTTGAATACGACGGCCGACTACGTCGCGCGTCTCGTGCAGCCCCTGCTGGAACGCAACGCCACGCAACTGGTGAAGGGCTTCTACGAGCGCCCGCTGCACAACATGCCCACCGGCGGCGGCCGCGTCAACGAACTGGCGGCGCGACCCATACTTTCACTGCTCTTTCCCGGACTCGGTGAGATTCGCCAACCCCTTGCGGGTGAGACCGCCGTGCGACGAAGCGCCCTCGAGGCGATGACGCTCGAGTCGGACTACAGCGTGGAGATCGCCCTTCTGATTGACGTAGCGCAACTCTTTGGCGTGCACGCCCTCGCCCAGGTCGACCTCGGAATTCGTCGCCATCGCAATCGTCCTCTCGAAGAACTGCGACCCATGGCGGTGGAAGTGTTGCGCGCAGCGCTCGAGCGATACAAAGTCGACTTGCCGAACGAGAGTTAAAAACGAAAGCGTGCGTTAAGAATCAACCGGTGCCCGAGTTGGGTCCGAGGATGACGATGACGCCGTCACCCGACGCGCCCGGCACTGGATTGCCACCACCCAACGGACGCACCGCCGACGCGCTGGCGCCGATGGCCGTCGCGACTTCGAGCGCGGCTGTGCGTTCACCGGGGTTGTAGTAAATGACGGTTGCCGTGACGTGAGGGCCGTTCACGGGCGGCAACGTGTCCCAATCTAGGGTCTGGAGCTTCTGCGTGAAGCGCGCGGCGAGCGAACCTAGAGTCGTGCCGTTGGCAACCTGCACGCGAACTTTCGACTTGATGACGCGCGACTTCGAAGGCGGCGTCGTGCTCGTGGAGGAGGAGGTCGTGGTGGTGGTTGGCGGTGTCCCACTCGACGGTGACGCCGAGCGAACCATGAAGAACGTGGCCCCTACGAACAACACGACGATGACAATGACCACACCGAGCGAAGGCTGGAAGTGCGACCCCGACGCGTGGCCGTTGCGCGGTGATGACGTTGCGTCGCTCATCTCACCCACACTAGAGCGATTGGACGCCATTTACTAACCTGTGGAGTTCCAAGCCGGTGTGGCGCAGTCTGGTAGCGCAGGCGATTTGTAATCGTCAGGTCGTGGGTTCGAATCCCTCCACCGGCTCCAACGTCGCCGAACGATTTTGCTGGGCGGACGAGCGACTCACGACACGAATACTTCGACCCGCGAATATTGCGGCGCCGTCTTGCCCGCGACGGCTCCTTCCCCCGCTGCCGAAATCACGACTCCGGCAACCCTCATGGCACGCAATTCGCTTCTCAAGTAGTTGGCGACGTTCGTAGCGCGTGCGTGGCTGAGCGATCTGTTCAGAGACGTCACGCCGGTCTCCGCGGTGTAGCCGTACAGCGTCACCTTCGCGTATTTCTTGGCCCTGATGGACGCGGCCAGTCGGCGAATCTGCGCTTTGAGGCTGGCGGTCAACGTCGTGGACTTTTTGGAAAAAGTCCCAACCGCGCCGTAGAGCACCGACGTCGGCGTCTTCTTCCACTGTGCGTAAAGCGTCAGCGACGTCGACAGAGTCACGCTCTGACCGAGCGCGTATGAAGTACCTGAGCCGCTCGCGACAGTGTTCCACGACGCAAGCGCGTAGCCAGATCGCAAGAGACTCGTCGAGCCGGGCAGCGTCACGGTTGACCCCACTACCCCACTTAATGTCGAAGCCGAGCCACTGCCACCGTTAACCGAAAACGTGATCTGAATGGTTGACGTCTGATTCCACTGCGCGTAGAGCGTCAACGATTGAGACGGCGAATACGAAGTACTGGCGAGACCGACCAATGATCCACCCGAGGGAGCGGTGAACCATCCATTGAAACTTTCGTTTGCAAGGATTGGCGCTGGCAACGAAATAGGCGTGGTCCCAAAGACAAAGTCAATCGTTGTCGGACTGACGATTCCGCCTTCAGGCGCAAAGGTAACGACGAACTGCTGAGGTGTCCATTGCGCATAGAAAGTCTCATTCGCCTCCAGCACTACTGAGGCACCCGCCGCATAGGCAGCTCCGCTGCCATTCGCGGCGGTATTCCAACCCGAGAACACATACCCGGTATAAGAAAACGCGCCATTTGAAGGGAGGATGAGCGTCGAACCGAGGGAAACATTCTCGGAAGGGATGATTCCCGTACCCAGACCAGAATTGAAGTTCGCCGTAACTACTGGAGTAGCTTGCCAAATCGCGTACAAAATGATGGCCGAGCCAAAGTCATAAACCGCACCATTGGCGTATGAGGTTCCACTCCCGTCTGGCTGTGTATTCCAGTCTTCAAAAGTGTGACCACTGTTCACAAACGTTGGAGTCAAACTGGAA